>SESA01001132.1_pt1 | contig 14327 bp, 6 predicted proteins | sample 3171451 | NCBI WGS metagenome assembly SESA01 (sample SAMN06051862, study PRJNA518727) | freshwater metagenome | biome: subpolar coniferous forest; feature: holomictic lake; material: water; isolation source: holomictic Lake 227, 8 m depth | place: Canada: near Kenora, Ontario | collected 2013-06-25...
CAACAATGGGGGAGCTACCGGGTTCATCAAGTCGGGCCCGGGCACGCTGATCCTCACCAACAACAACACCTTCACCGGCCTCCTGACCTTGAATGCCGGCACCTTGAAGGCGACCGGGGGCGTGGGCAGCTTCGGCGGTGCCGGCGGTACCGGCTACGCCTTGAACGGCGGCACCTTGTGGCTTGCCGAATCCGCCGCGACCACTTACACCCGGAACGGCAGCGTCACGATGGGTGGCAACGTCACATTTATCTCCGACAAGGGCACTCTCTCGTCCGGCGTTCTATACACTTTCCCCGGTCTCATCATCGGCCCGAACAAGCTTTCCCTCGTCAAGGGCGGAAATGTGACCACAGTCAACCCCAATTACACCAGTGGCACCGGCGTCAAATTCAACGCCGTGACATTACCGACTGGCGGAGGAGCGATTTTGGATGTAGGGACAGACACCGTCCTGACCATATATCAGCTGAGCATACCGCTCAACACGACGCTCACCAAGCAGGGGGAAGGCGTCCTGAACCTAAACGCAGGCATGTTGCCCGCAAGCGGCAACAGAACGCTCAGCGTCACGGCCGGCATCTTGACCTCAGACAGCACTGTCTTCACTGCGGGCCACAAGGTCAGCCTCTCCGGCACCGCGCGGATCGATCTAACCAAAGCAAACACCGGCGGAGCGACCGCTCGCGGCCTGTACGATGTCAGCACCGCCAACGGCGGTAGTGGCATCGTGGCCGGCACGTTCCTCCGCTATTCCACTGCGCAGACGGCAGCTGGCTCAACCAACGGCCCGGGCACGATCTTCGGCACGGTCGAGTTGAACGTCAACAACGTCAACCCGAACTATACCCTCGATTTCGGCGCGGGCTCAACCCTGACCACGCTGGGTTCATACACATTCACTCCAACTTCTCCCGCCACCGGCATTACCCTTTCCGGCGATGCCTCGATCGACGCCAGCTTGGGAACTTTCACCGGCACGGGTATGACGGTAAGCTCCTCCAATAGCTCAACCAACACGCTCACGCTGACCGGCACGAACACTGGCGCCAACACGATCTCCGGCGTCATCAGCAATGGCATTGGCACTATTGCCGTCCAAAAGACCGGCACCGGCACCTGGACTCTCTCCGGCACTAACACCTATACCGGGTCGACCACGATCAGCAACGGCACACTCACGCTGGCGAATACCAGCGAAGCGCGGTTCCGTATCCAAAACAATAATGTCAGCACCCGCGTGCTGGGTACCGGCACGGTGAATCTGAACGGCATCCTGCGGCTGGACATCACCGGCTTGACGGGCTCGGGTACGTGGAATTTGATCGACGTCACAGCCCTCACCGAGACCTTCGGTGCCAACTTCGGCCTGAAGTTCACTGACAACTCGGCGTTCACGAATCAGGGTGGCGGCGTGTATAAGAGCGGACGTTGGACATTCACCACGGCTGACGGCAACCTGACGCTGCCAGCAGCAGGGACACTCATCAGATTTATGTAACTTGGGGCAGTGTCAATAAGTCTTAGAAGTGTCAGTAAGTGTCAGCAAGTTGGAAATCAGCGGCTCACCGAGACGGTTCGCCCTACCTCCTTCGGATCAGACATATGCTCGTGCGAAGCAGGTAGGGCGAACCGTCTCGGTGAGCCGTGTTGCCTAAAAATAACGCAATAAGGAACAAGCGTCTTCGCTTCGCGTAATAACGCAATTCTCCTCAAGCATTCATCACATGAAAACAAACACACTTATTCTCATCAGTTTAACTGCGCTCAGCCAAACGGCCCGCGCGCAAGGATCGCACAAGGCAGGTGACCCCATACCGCACTCGGCCGATGTAATCGCAAATAAAGCCTCCGCTCCTTACACCACCAGTGTGTTGCCGTCTGACCATCCGAATATTGCCGCGTTTCGCGAACGGCGCTTTGGCATGTTTATTCATTGGGGTCCGGTCAGTTTAAAAGGCACTGAAATTGGCTGGAGCCGTGCTGGTCAGCGAGTGGATCGGAAAGAAAATATTACCCTTGGTGTTCCCGCCGACGAATACGATCACCTGTATGAGCGTTTTAATCCGGTGAAGTTCAACGCCGACGAATGGGTCACCATCGCCAAGGCCGCTGGCATGAAATACGTCGTGCTGATTGTGAAACACCACGACGGGTTCTGCATGTACGACAGCGCCCTGACCGACTACACGATCATGCATACGCCGTTCAAACGCGACGTAACGGCTGAGTTGGCAACCGCCTGCCGCAAAGCGGGCCTCAGTTTCGGCATCTATTACTCACCGCCCGATTGGCACCATCCCGATTTCTTCACCAAGAACCACGCCCGTTACCTTGACTATTTCCACGGCCAAATGCGGGAAATCCTCACCAAGTACGGCCCCATCGACGAAATCTGGTTTGATGCCGACGGGGGTGTCAACACTCCGGAAACCTGGAACAACGCCACCCTGTTTCCCATGGTGCGAAAGCTCCAGCCGCAGGCGGTCATCACCACCCGCTGTGGTGGCTGGGGTGTCTGGGAATGGGGTGACTTCAATACGCCTGAGCAAAGGGTCGGGGCCTTCGACAATATACGGCCATGGGAAACCGTCATGACCATCTGTGCTCAGTGGTCCTGGAGGCCCAATGATCGTTTGAAATCGTTGGGACAATGCGTGCGCACGCTGCTATCGGTGGTGGGTGGCGATGGCAACCTGCTCTTTAACGTTGGTCCAACACCAGAAGGTGAGATTGAGGCCCGCCAAGTGACCCGCCTCAAGGAAATGGGCACCTGGGTGACAAAGCATGCCGGCAGCATCTACGGCACGCGCGGAGGTCCGTTCAAACCCGGACGGTGGGGCGTCTCGACGCATCGCGATCAGCGGATTACGTTGTTTGTCTACCAATGGCCGGCCAATGGTCGACTGCAGCTTCCAGCCATTCCGGCAAAAATCACTGCCGCCACCACCATCAATGGCACCAAAGTCGCGGTCGAAAATACCGCCGCCGACTTTACCATAGTCGCTCCGCCCGAATCTGAACGTGACCCCATCGCCACCGCCATTGTGTTGACGTTGGATAGTCCCGCGCTGGCCATTCCGGTCTGTGATCAAGCGAGCCTCTTCCCCAACCTCTGCCTGAATAAAAAAGTGACAGCCTCCAACGTCTACAAGAACTATCCAACCTATAATGCTGGCAGGGCGGTGGACGACAACGATGCCAGTCGCTGGGCCACTGATGAGGGGGTTACAGAGGCTTGGTTAGCAGTGGATCTCGGCACTCTGCAGACGGTGTCGAAAGCCTTTGTGAACGAGGCCTTTGTCAAGGTACGTCGTTTCGCCATTGAGGTCCAGACGGGTGACACCTGGAAGACGGTTGCCACTGGCGAAGGCATTGGTCCCGGCCGCGAGATCATTTTTCCACAATTGGTTCGAGGCCAGATATTTCGCCTCCACATCCTCGATTCCGTAGATGGCCCCACCATCAACGAATTCCAACTCTTCCACTGATCTGTCCCAGAGCCTCATCCCAGGACCTACCATAAACCATGGAAAACAACACAATGAAGAATAACACGAATATGATGAAGTTAATGGCGGTTCTGGCAATGGCCGGCGGCCTCGGTTGGTGCGAGCCTGCAGGTGCCGAAGAACCGAAAGCGGACAATGGCAGGATCATTCTTTTCCTCGGTGATAGCATCACCGCGTCCGGCGGCTATGTTCGCATCATCGAGGCCGAACTGGCGAAGCAGGTGCCGCCGTGGAAAGTGATCAACCACGGTAAGAGCAGTGAAACGGTTTCCAGCCTGAGCGAGGAGTATCACCCGGGTCGCAGGCCCTGCCTGTTCGCGCGACTGGACAAGGAGCTTGCGGATGTCAAACCGGATTGCGTTGTCGCCTGCTACGGCATCAATGACGGCATCTATCACCCGCTCAATGAAAAACGTTTCGCGGCCTATCAGGATGGCATCGGCACACTCATCAAGAAGGTGCAGGCCGCAGGCGCCCATCTGGTACTGCTGACCGCCCCGCCCTATGCCAAGCAGGGACCGGAATTCCCCAATGGAACTAGCCCGGCAGAGGCGGCAAAGCTCCTCGCCAAGGCGAATGCCGACGCTGAAGCGGAAGCGACAAAAAACCCTCGAAAGTTCGGATATAGGACGCCCTACGCCTACTATGACAATGTCATGGCAGAATATGCCAAGTGGCTGTTGACCCTCAACGGAAGCAACAACGTGCATGTGGTCGATCTGCGTGCGCCCATGCTGTCCAGTACGGAGAAGACCCACGACGGCGACCCGATCCATCCTAACGCAAAAGGCCACGAAATCATGGCCAAGGCATTCATGGCACAATGGCCCGCCATCTCTGCGGCAGAAGCCAAAATATCCCTGTCCCTGACATCCCCAGTTTCCTGCCAGGTCTGCCAGCGTGGAAAAACGGATTCGGCTGCCATCCTGATAGAAGGATCTGTCAGCGACAAAGCCGATGTGATCGAAGCCATGGCCGACCTCGCACCTGACGCGAAACGCGGCACGCCCGTGAAATGGGTCGCCATCACGCCGATGGGGCAGCAGGTATCAGGAAAATTCACCGGCCGCCTCACCTTGGCGGCAGGCGGTTGGTATCAGTTGACGGTCCGCGCGCGGACGGGCAACCGGATAACGGCGGAGCAGGCAGTGGACAAAGTGGGCGTCGGCGAGGTGTTTGTCACGGCCGGGCAGTCCAACTCCGCCAACTTCGGCAACCCGAAACAAAAGGCCAAGGACGACCGCGTGGTCTATTTTGATGGCAAGGGTTTTGTGCACGCGCAGGATCCGATCCCCGGCGGCTGTGGCGGCGGCGGTAGTCCGTGGGCTTTGTTGGGAGACCGCATTGCGGCGGCGCAGCAGGTTCCTGTCTGTTTTCGCTCCGCCTCCTTGAACTGGACCGCAGTCAAGGCCTGGCTCCCGCCCGATACCGCGCTCTATAAGAATCTGTCATCCTGTGTGCAGGCCTTCGGCAAAGACGGCATCCGTGCCGTGCTCTGGCACCAGGGCGAATCCGACACCTTGGTCAAGACCTCCGCCGAGACCTACTGCGAGCGCATCAAAACCATCGTCGAGGCACTCAACAAGGACGCGGGATATCAAATCCCGTGGTTGGTGGCGCAAGCCTCCTTCCATCCGGGGTCGCAGGCCCCGGCACAAGCAGAGGTGGCCAAAGGACAAAAACTCCTCTGGATCCAAAAGATATGTTTTCAGGGGCCGGTCACCGATGACCTGCTAGGCCCGGAATACCGCCACGACGGCGTGCACTTCAACCAGAAGGGTCTCGAAACACACGCACAACGCTGGTTCGACGCGCTCGGCCAGGCGTTCCAAATGTTAGGATTTGCCGCAGACATAGCTTATTCCCGTGGCATGGACAAACAGAAAGTAAACGGTGCCATCACCGGCATGTTTGATGCCGGCTGGAACTCGTCATTTCGGACTGCGGAACAGTGGGATCAACAGATGCAGAACCTGATTGATCTGGGATGCGACACCCTGATTCTGCAATATTCACTTCAAGTGCCCCAACATGCTTACTACCCATCCACGCTTGTTTGGGCGACGAATATCACTTCCCGCACGGACAGCATACGATTGGCGCTGGAAGCGGCCGAAAAGAAGAACATCAAGGTCTACATAGGCCTCTACTATGAGAATACTAAAGAATGGTGGGGCACTCCGGACACTACCTACCTGGAAAGGCAGAGAACACGCTGCATTGAAGTCTTTCAAGAGTTGGAAAAGCTCTATGGGCAACATGCTTGCGTTGTCGGCTACTATCTTCCGCATGAAATTGCGAGATACTACTGGAAAGCTCCCCTTGACAGGCAGCGCTTGATCTCGGAATTTTTAGCACCCGTCACCGCAGTCGTTCACCGAGAATCCAGAAAGAAGCTCGTGGTGTCGCCCTTCTTCAATTCACAACTGGAGACCCCAGAGCAGTTAAACGCCTTCTGGCAAGACCTCCTGCAAAAGTGGGCTCCAGATATTGTCGCTGTGCAGGATGGCATCGGCGTCAAGCACGTTACCCTGGACAATGTAGGCGTCTATCTCAAAGCAATACATCAGGCTGTCTCAGAAAAGAACCTAGAGTTCTGGGTCAATATTGAACTGTTTGAAGGCAAGAAGCCTGCTCCCATCTCGCGTATTATGGCCCAGTTGTCTGCCGCGGAGCCATACGCGAAGAAAATTATCGCCTATGATTACGCCACAATCACCCAAAGTCACCCGAGCCACATGATGAATAAACTATTCGATGATCTCAAAGAAGCTAAAACGATTAGATTAACAGAGCAACAGCGGCTGCGCAAAGACCTGCAGTCTTCGCAACACAACAAATGAAGGTTCTCTTATGAACATGATCTATTCTTTGTTGTTTGTTTCAGGGTTATGCCTATTGGCCGTGCCGGTGCAGGCGGCGGTGTCGGTGCCCAAGGTGTTCAGCACCAACATGGTGTTGCAGCGTGATCGGGCGGTGCCGATCTGGGGTTGGGCGGATGCTGGCGAAAAGGTGACGGTGACGTTCGCGGGCCAGACCAAAACCGTCACAGCGGATGCGGCGGGGACTTGGCGGGTGCAGCTCGATGTCATGCCCGCCTGCAAACAGAATCGGCCTCTGGTGATCACGGGCATCACCCACATCATCACCATTGAGAATGTCTTGGTTGGTGAGGTGTGGCTTTGTGGTGGCCAATCGAACATGGAATACAGTCTGTACGGGAGTCTGGATAAATCTGTCAAGATTGACCAAAGTTTCGCCGACCCGCTGATCCGCCATCTCACGGTGCCGCAGTCCCGCTGCTCCAATCTGCCCCTGCGCGATATTAGCGATAAGCCCATATCCTGGGCCTTGGCCACTCCAGCAGGCGGTGTCGCGGCTTTCTCTGCCACGGGTTACTTCTTTGCCCGTGAGCTGGCAAGGGAGTTGGATGTGCCGATCGGCCTGATCTCAGACAACTGGGGCGGTACCCGCATCGAACCCTGGATCTGTCTCGAAGGGTTCGCTAGGGTGCCGGAGCTTAAAAAGATGACGGACGAGATCGTTAAATTCTCTGGCCCTTACTACGCGGGAATGAAGGCCTACTACGCCGAAATGCAGGCCTGGTCGACACAGGCTCAGCAGGCCATCGCCGCTAACCGGACTCCGACGCCAGCGCCGGCGCTGACAGAACCTTTTCGCCGTCCATTTAGCTCGTGCCAACTCTATAACTCCATGATTGCGCCGCTGGTTGGCTACGGCATGCGTGGTGTCATCTGGTACCAGGGCGAATCGAATGGCGATGAAGGACTGGAATATGCAGACAAGACCCGTGCGCTGGTGGAAGGTTGGCGCCATGTCTGGGGCCAGGGCGAATTTCCGTTCTACTGGGTCCAGTTGGCGGCCTGCCATCACTCCGATCCGAATAAACCCGAGGGTGGCGATGGCTGGTCGCGGCTGCGCGAAGCCCAGCTTCGGGCGCTCAGCATTCCTCACACGGGCATGGCGGTGGCCATTGATATCGGTGAGGCTGAAAACATTCATCCCAAGAAGAAACAGGATGTTGGTTTGCGCTTGGCGCGCTGGGCCTTGGCCAAGGACTACGGCAAGAACGTGCCGTTCAGCGGACCGCTCTACCAAAAATGTATCATCGAAGGTGCAAAAATCCGTATCATCTTCGATCACGCAGACAGCGGTCTGATGGTCGGAATTAAACAGGGTACGGAACCGACCAAAGTCGATCCGGCAGGCAAGGTGAAGTGGATCGCCATTGCAGGTGCGGACAAGAAATTCGTGTGGGCGGATGCGGTGCTGGACGGCAAGACACTGGTCGTCTCCAGCCCACAGGTGCCCAAGCCGGTGGTGGTGCGTTATGCCTTCGCCACGAACCCCGAGGGAGCCAATCTTTATAACCGGGATGGCCTACCGGCTTCGCCGTTCCGTACTGATACCGAGTAGGGTTTACGAGGCAGTCCTGAAGGGATTGTCGTTCTTAATGAAAATCAACTGGGAATATGATATGAAAAAACTCTTGATGACGGTGGTGCTGGTTTTAGCCTGTACGGGTTCTGCGCCGGCGGCTGGGTCGCGACAGGTGATTTCGCTTGATGGTATCTGGCAGATTGCCGAAGGGTCTTTATCGACGATCCCGACGACGTTTGATCATGACGTTCCAATACCCGGTCTTGTCGATATGGCTACGCCAGCGTTTGAGGAGGTCGGTGTCATCGACAAGAAACTTCGTGAGGCCTTCTGGTATCGGCGTACCTTTCAGGTCGATGAACCCATCCCTGCTGTAGCGCAGTTGAAGGTTCATAAGGCGATGTTCGGGAGCAAAGTCATTCTCAACGGAATCGATCTGGGTGAACATCCGGCATCGTTTACCCCCAGCTATGTTGATGTGAAGCCCATGTTGCGACAGGGAAAAAACGAAATCCTCATCCGGGTTGGTGTTTTTCCTGGAAAGATAGAAACAACTATCGGATGGGATTATGAGAAGATCAAATTCATCCCGGGTGTTTTCGATTCGGTGGAATTGATTCTGACGGGTGTGCCCCATCTTGATCGGGTACAGGCTGTGCCGGATATAGAGAAGAAATCCGTAACCGTACACGTCTGGCCAGCCCAGCCGGTCCAGATCACCGTCCGTGAAGCCAGTACGCATCGCGTGGTCGGCGAGATGAACGGGGCCGAGCCGTTGACAATACCGATCAAAGACTGCCGACTCTGGTCGCCAGAAGATCCGTTCTTGTATGAACTGATCGTGCGTACGACTGGCGATGAGATAACCACTCGCTTCGGCATGCGTAGTTTCCGGCTCGATCCTGAAACCGGTCGCGCGATCTTGAATGGTAAACCCTATTTCATGCGCGGCAGCAATGTGACCTTGTACCGTTTCTTTGAGGATCCTAATCGTGGTGCCTTGCCGTGGAATGCGGATTGGGTGCGCACGTTGCATCGGCGATTCAAGGACATGCACTGGAATTCGTTGCGTTATTGCATCGGTTTTCCACCGGAATTCTGGTATCGCATCGCTGACGAGGAAGGGTTACTCATTCAGGATGAGTTTCCGATCTGGAATGTTAATACGAAAAAGGCCAAGCGAGTGACCTATGACGTTGATAGCCTGGCCAACCAGTATCGTGATTGGATGCAGGAACGCTGGAATCATCCATGCGTGATTATTTGGGATGCGTGCAATGAAACCAAATCACTCGATACGGGTGCCGCTTTAGCCAAGGTCCGCCATCTCGATTTTTCCAACCGTCCATGGGACAATGGTTGGAGTGAGCCTGCCTTGCCGACTGATTGCAAAGAATTGCACCCCTATCATTTCATGGCACCCAAGTTCACCTTCCCCATGCTCGCCAACGAAACAGGCACCTTGAATCGGAAGCCAGGCGAAAGCCCAATTATTATCAATGAATACGGTTGGTTGTGGTTGAACCGAGATGGCACCCCGTGCTCGTTGACAACGGATGTCTATAAGAATCTCCTTGGCAAGGATTCCACAACGGAACAGCGTCGTCATCTGTACGCCCGCTACTTGGCGGCAGAGACTGAAGTGTGGCGTTGCCGGCGCGGAGTGGCGGGTGTGTTGAGTTTTTGCGGATTGGGTTATTCGCGGCCTGGCGGCCAAACCAGCGATGACTGGGCCGATGTGGTCAAGTTGACGTGGGAGCCCGAGTATTACCGCTATGTCCGCGATTCTTTTGCGCCGATTGGTTTGATGATCGAATCTTGGGCCGATGAGTTTACGGCAGGAAAATCACAAGATTTTCCAGTCATCTTCATCAACGATCTGGAAAAAACCTGGAAGGGCGAAGTGCGTTTCCGGTTCACGCGTGACGGTAAAACAATCGTGCAGGATCAGCGTACGGTTGAAATTCCAGGTTTGGGATCAGATCGTCTGGTGTTCACGGTGGAGCTTCCCAAGGATGGGGGAGATTGCCAGATCGAAGCGACCTTGCTCAATACCCCGTACGGTTCTGTCAGCAGTCTTCGCGACTTCTCTGTCCTGACGTCCGAGCAATTGGCGGAGCGTGCAAAGAAGCGTAATGGCAGCGCGGTTGGCAAGCAGGTCACGGCATCGTCGAATCTCGTCAGGGATGGAGCCACATCACCACAAGCCGCTGTGGATGGACAGCTCAATACCCGCTGGTCATCAGAGTTTTCCGATCCCCAGTGGCTAGCGATTGATCTGGGGTCTGTCACCAAGATCAACCGTGTCGAATTGGTATGGGAAGCACATGCCACCGGTTATGCGATCCAGGTGTCCAGCGACAACCAGACTTGGAAAGATGTATACAAAACTGACCAAGGGAAAGGTGGCTCGGAAACCATCAATTTTACTCCGGTTGAGGCCCGTTGGGTCAGATATTATGGAACCAAGCGCGCCACCAAGTTTGGACATTCATTGTTCGAATTCCGGGTGTTCAAATGAGGTCTCTTATGAAAACGACCTATTCCTTGTTGTTTGTTTCAGGGTTATGCCTATTGGCGGTGCCGGTGCAGGCTGCCGTGACGATGCCCAAGGTTTTCGCCGACCACATGGTTCTGCAGCGGGACATGCCGGTGGCGGTGTGGGGCTGGGCTGACGCCGGTGAAAAGGTGACGGTGAGCTTTGGCAAGCAGAGCAAGACCGCCGTGCCTGATGCGACGGGTCGCTGGCAAGTTGCGCTCGATGCGATGCCGGCCAATGCCACGGCTCAGGAATTGATCATCATCGGCACCAACACCGTCGTCATCCGCGACGTGCTGGTAGGTGAGGTGTGGTTCTGCAGCGGCCAGTCCAACATGAACACGTTGACCTCGGAAAATCCTAAGGAGATCCTCGATCGTGAGATACCCAAGGCCGAGCTTCCGACTTTGCGTCTCTTTGCCAGCGCCACGGCTTTGGGTCCAACGGTGCAAAAAGACCTTTCCAACGGTCAATGGGTGCTCAGCACGCCCAAGACCGCACTGAATTATTCCGGTGTCGCCTTTTTCTTTGGCCGCGAAATCCACAACGCCCTCAAAGTCCCCGTCGGCTTGGTCAAGGTCGGTTGCGGCGGCTCTAAGTGCGAGTCCTGGACCGGCATCGAAGGGCTTCAGGATGATCCGGCTTACCAAAAGACGCTGAAGGCGCAGTGGGAGAAAAAACTCGCCGAATACCCGGCCGTTTTACAGAAGTACAACGAGGTGACGTTGCCGAATTGGGAGAAGGCCGTGGCTCAAGCCAAGACCGACGGCAAGCCGACTCCCATAAAGCCAGGCAAGCCAAATAGTGGCCCAGATAGCGCGCATTGCCCAGCCAGCCTTTTCAACCATCTGGTCGCGCCGCTGGTTGGCCTGTCGATGCGCGGCGTGATTTGGTATCAGGGCGAGAGCAACGCCAGCTCGCCCGAGGAGAGCAAGGATTACCGCACGCTTTTCCCCGCCATGATCAACGATTGGCGCAAGCGCTGGCAGCGTCCTGACATGCCCTTCCTGTTCGTTCAGATCGCCAACTTCAGAGCGGCGCAGACCCAGCCAGTGGAAACTCCAGCGAACTGGGCTTTAGCCCGCGAAGCCCAGGCCATGGCCTTGTCGTTGCCCAACACCGGCATGGCTACCGCGATCGACATCAACCACGAGCCTGACAACATTCACCCGACCAACAAGTACGACGTGGGCCTCCGTTTGAGTTTCGTGGCATTGGCCAAGGTTTACGGCAAGGACATCCCTTATGCCGGTCCCACCTTCGACAAGATGACGATTGAAGGCAGCAAGGCCCGTCTCCATTTCACCCACACTGATGGTGGCCTCAAGACCCGTGATGGCGGCCCAGTAAAGGGCGTTGCCATCGCTGATCAGGCGGGTGCGTTTGTGTGGGCCGATGCGGTGATCGACGGCAACACCCTGGTGCTCTCCAGCCCTGAGTCGAAGGCGCCTGCCAAGGTGCGCTACGGCTGGGCAATGAACCCCATCGGCAATCTCGACAATGGCGTCGGTCTGCCGGCGTTCCCGTTCCGTACCGATACCGAGCAATCATGGAGGAAATTATGAAGCGACTAGGCCTTTCATTCATTACGACACTCGCCCTTTTGGTCGCCGCAGGCGGCTGCAGAACAGGCGGCGCGTCGGATCCCAAAACGAATCTGGCGTATGTTGACCCTCTGATCGGCGGAGTGGGGTTGATCTTAGAGCCCACGCGGCCAACGGTGCATTTGCCGAACAGCCTGATCAGATCGTACCCCGTGAAAAACGATCAGTTGGATGATCAGATCCAGTACTTCCCTTTGACTGTGGCCTCGCATCGGATCGCCTCGGTCTTCGCGTTCATGCCGGTCAGCGGACCTTTCGACAACGGCATCTGGAACCGGCGCGTCGGGTTTGAGAGCGAGGACGCGACGCCCTACTTTTATCAGGTGCAGTTTGAGGAGCCGGGGAACTCCGTCGCCTTCTCGCCCGCCGCGAAAAGTGGATATTTCCAAGTCGCGTTCAGCCGCGGACGCGAGCATTACCTGTGCTTGGGGGTCATCAATAACAACGGCGAGATCCTCGTGAAAGGACCGCGGATCATCACCGGCACAGAGACGTTTCAGGGTATGCGGGCCTACTTCTACGCGGAAACGGATACGGACATCATTGAGGTCCGGCAGCAAAACGCGACTGACAAAAAGCGTCTCCTGGCGAACGTCGGCAAGAACGCCTTGCAGGTGGGGTTCAGATACGGAATTTCCTATATCAGTGTCGAGCAAGCCAAGAAGAATCTCGAGAACGAGATTCCCGCTTGGGGCTTTGAGACCGTGAAGGATAACGCGTACCAAGCCTGGCAGAAGGTCATGTCGCAGATTCAGGTCAAAGGCGGAACGCCTGCCCAACGGCGCGTGTTCTACACCGCGCTGTACCGCTGTTATGAACGCATGGTGGATATCAACGAACACGGCAAGTATTACAGCGCGTATGATGGCAAGGTACACGCGTCACGCGAACCGTTCTATGTGGACAACTGGCTGTGGGACACCGCGATCGGCCTTGAGCCCCTGCACATGATTCTTAACCCGGACAAGGAAATGGCGAAAATCCGGTCTTACATCACGATGTATGAGCAGAGCGGCTGGATGCCGTCCTTCGCCGTCGTGTTCGGCGACTGGCCGGCGATGACCGGCAACAACGCGGCCGTCTGGATGGCGGATGCCTGGTTCAAGGGGCTGCGCGATTTCGATTTCAGCAAAGCGTACGCCGGCGTCAGGAAAAATTCGCTGGAAGGGACGTTGCTGCCGTGGCGCAACGGGCCCGCAACATCGCTCGACGTGTTTTACAATGCGAACGGGTATATGCCGGGGCTGAAGCCGGGCGAGCAGGAGACGGTCAAGGAGGTGGAGCCCACATGGGAGAAGCGCCAGTGCGTGTCTGTGACGCTCGACAACAGTTACAGCGACTGGTGCATCGCACAGCTTGCGGCTTTCGATAAGAACGAGGCGGACCGGGCGCTGTTTATGAAGAGAGCGCACAACTATAAAAATGTTTATCGTGCGGACAAGGGGTTCATGTGGCCGAAAGACGTGGAGGGCAACTGGATCGAGCCTGTCGATCCGAAGCTGGCGGGGCGCGAATATTACACGGAGAACAACGCCTATACCTACAACTGGGACGTGAAGCATGACTTTGACGGACTTTTCAAACTCATGGGCGGAAGACCGCAGGCGGAGGCCAAGCTCGATCAGCTTTTCAGGGAGGACTTGGGGCTGCCGAAATACAAGTTCTGGACCACACAGCCGGACTCTTCCGGTTTGGTGGGCCAGTTCGTCATGGGCAATGAGCCCAGCCTGCATATCCCGTATCTGTACAACTATCTCGGCGCTCCCTGGAAAACTCAGAAGCGCATCCGCATGCTGCTGGACACGTGGTTCACCGACAGCCTATTCGGTATGCCGGGTGACGAGGACGGCGGCGGCATGTCCGCGTTTGTGGTCTTCTCCATGATGGGCTTCTTCCCGGTCACGCCGGGGATACCCATCTACACCATCGGGAGCCCTGTGTTCGAGGAGGTCAGCATCAGGCTACCCAACGGGAAGACGTTCACGGTGAGAGCGCCTGGCAGCTCACGGACAAACAAGTATATCCAACGCGCAACGCTCAACGGTGTTCCGCTTGACCGGCCTTGGTTCACGCACGCCGATTTGGTGGGCGGCGGCACGCTGGAACTGATCATGGGCAGTCGCCCCAACAAGCAGTGGGGCTGCCGCGCGTCGGATGCGCCCCCCTCGGCCATGGAGTATCAGTCGAGATGATAGGAGAAGTGTGTTAATGTGTTATTGCGTTAATGTGTTAGTTGAAGAATTGCACTTGGAGAAGTGTGTTAATGCGTTA
>SESA01001137.1_pt1 | contig 14285 bp, 17 predicted proteins | sample 3171451 | NCBI WGS metagenome assembly SESA01 (sample SAMN06051862, study PRJNA518727) | freshwater metagenome | biome: subpolar coniferous forest; feature: holomictic lake; material: water; isolation source: holomictic Lake 227, 8 m depth | place: Canada: near Kenora, Ontario | collected...
ATAAATAACTCAACGGCACAATGTATAAAAATCCGTCTTGATTCTTAACGGCGCATACTCCGCAACCCTTGGAAAAGAAGCAGATAACGCAGAAAAATATCAGCTCACCTGCACAACCGGTGCGTCTGACCAGAGGGATTCCAGATCATAAAAACGCCGTTCATCCGGCATGAAAATATGCACAACAACATCGACATAGTCCAAGAGAATCCAGTGCATGGTATCCATACCCTCGACATGCATCGGACGCTCTCCATCTTCCCGGAGTTCATCCAGGATATGTTCCGCCGCCGCCTTGGCCTTGCGTTCGGAATCAGCCGTCACAATCACAAAAAAATCCGTAACTGAAGTCAACCCTCTGAGATCAAGGATTTTAACCTCTTCACACTTTTTCTCCAGTGCCAGTTCGGCAGCTCTTCTGGCAAGCAACTCACCGATTGCCACCTCTTGTGCCTGAACCCCTCTCTCTTCCTCTTTCAAACCACTCATAAACCTCCATCCTTCATAAATGAACTATATTTCACAACAATTTACCGCCACCAGAGATCAAAAAAGCTACAGAATGGCAATAATGGTAACTTTGCAACATACGAAAAAGCCAGCTCACTGACGCAAAAAAAGCCGGGAGGTACCCCGGCATGATTAGGCTATATGGCAAGAATAGGGAAAACAGGAGATACTACGTTTCTCTGTTTTGAAGTACTGTCTGTACAGAGTGAGGATCACGCGCACAGTGAAAAAGACCAAAGACAGTTATCTTGTCATGCTCTACGGCGAAATAGATCGCGTATGGAAATCGTTTAACCAGCCGCCTTCTAAATGTCTGATAAACTTTGGGGTAGAGCAATGGATTCCGTTAAATTTCAATTGCAGACGCATAAAAAATACGAATAAAATCCTCACCAAGCCCGATTAAATTCGCTTCATACCAAGCATAACCACTCATGACATCCTCCTCTACCTCTGGAATAAACTGGAGAGAGTAAATCATTTCCTTGATTCTATTCTTTTGCGAAGTTCATCAAGAGATAACATGTTGCCGGGATTAGACTTGTGCCTTGCCAGCCGATTCTCAAGCTCAGAGATATGGCTGCGGGGAACCGCCACATCAGCGTCTGAAGAATAAATACTATCCCACAGCTCCTCAACCAGCAGAATTTTTTCTGGTATACTAAGTGTATTAACTTGTGGAATATCTTTTAGATGCATCTCTTTCCTCCGTTCTTATTATCTGATATCTGGTTACATGATAACAGCCCCTCTTGACCGGAAGTTCCATAACGTTCCTCCAGAATACTGGCACGAATCAAAAATGGTAAGGCTGGTTGCCATAAATCACTTTTGCTTAATTGGAGTAGGCTTATCTTTTAGCCAATCAGGAACAAATTTATACTTTGATAAATATGCATTGCGATATTCTTGGCGGGTAAAGAAAAAGTCTATTCTCACGACATATTTCTCGTCGTCCGAAAGATACGCTTCGAGGCCTTTTTTATCCCAGGATCGATAAGGCTGATAGTCTTCGTTAGAAAACCCGCTTTTTTCTGGTTTTCCATATTTAGCAATTAACCTCTGCAAAGGAATTTTGGTGTCCGGTACCCATCGAACCCAGCTTACGGACATTGCTGCATCATCAGATTGTTGAGATAAATTCTGAAGTAATTCGGCATTTTGAGAGGTAGGATCTTTCTCTATCGCATCTTTATACTCGAAACGGTAGTCGTCAAATTTAATAATAAGGTTACCACTCATTCCCTCGCCGGTAAACTTGTACAGAGCATCTTTAGCCTGAGCCCAACCAGGCGAGAGTTTCTCGACTTTTGCATTAGGAAATCGATTCTTGATGTCTCCAAGATTGTCCAAAGCCCCAATATCCCTGTAACTCTCGCCATAAGCAGAGTTAAAAACAAATAATATCCAGCAAAACAAAAGAACCCGCATAACTTCTCCTAATTATATTTAGCATACGAACGCACCGTAGCGCTCGGTTTGTCACGAAGTCCGGTAGAATGAGATTTCAAGTTTCTTCCCCTGTTTAGGCCGCCCTGCGGAACTCTTATCGCATTCATTAGCTAACAGGTTAGTCATTATCTCTGAAAAAAAAACTAACATAAATTTTACTGGTTTTCCTGATATTTATTGCAGCTTTCGTTTAATTTCAAAAAATACGTAGTCACTGAGAATAACGCTTCACCCTCTCCCGCCATTGGGCACAAACATGTACCGGTAGTCGGGCGTAACCTGGTCAAGCCCGGATGCATCCGCGCCTGCGAAGAGCCTTTCGGCAGCAGGGAAAAGGGAGCGGGCGGTAAAAGAGTCTGCGTCAGCATATAGCGCACCGGAACTGGCCAGTGCGGGAATCAGTTCATGGAGCTTGCGCCCGACAACAACAGTCTCGCCACTTCGGGCTGCAACGGTAGCCGCCGCTGCAACATCATCGGCAGAGCCTCTCCCTGCCTCATCATGCCAGACGCCGGAAGCGAGATCTTCCGGGCGGTAGAGTGCATAATAGTATTCCCCTTTCCGGGCGGGGATTACCGCCATGACCATCGCCGAACCGGATAAAGAGGCGGCCATTGCTGGCATGGTTGGCACTGCAAGCAGCGGTATACCGAGGGCATAAGCTATCCCTTTGGCTACAGACATGCCGATACGGAGCGAGGTAAATGAACCGGGGCCGGATGAGATGGCCATGCAGTCAAGCTCATGGCGGTCGAGATCGCTCTCTTCCATCACCTGCCCGATCAGCGGCACAAGCTTTTCAGCCGCCTTTTGCCAGTCAGGAGTCGCGACCTCGACAATGGTGCCGGATTTCTTGACCGCTACACTCAGTGCTGCGTGGGTGCACTCTATGGCGAGAATATTCATCGGGCGTTACGGTTAATGACAATTCTGCGGCTCTCCTCTCCGGTATGCTCAAGTTCAACCGTTGCGGTGTAGAGGGAAGCGTACTCCGGAAACTTCTCTGCCCACTCCACTACGGAAAGGAAGGCGCTGGAGAGATATTCCTCAAACCCTATGGCTTCAAGCTCATGCAGCGACTGGATTCGGTAGAGATCGAAATGGTGCAGCGTGACCTCTTCGCCTTCAATGGTTCCCTCATAGATGTTGAAAAGGGGGAAGGTGGGGCTGGAGAGCTGGTCGTCGCAGTTAAAAAACTCCGTTATCCCTCTCATGAACTCGGTTTTTCCTGCACCAAGCTGGCCAGAGAGGGCGACAATATCTCCTGAATGCAGACCCGCCGCAAACTCTCTGGCCTGCTGGCGGGTCTCTTCAGGAGATGAGGAGAGAAACTCTTCGGTCATCAGCTTCTCAGTCAAGCGGATTGAAGAGAAGACCGGTCATGATTTTCGGGTAGAAGAAGGTCGATTTCTGCGGCATAACCTCTCCTGTCTCCGATACGGCAAGCACCTGCTCAACCGTTGTGGGTTTGACTACAAATCCAACCTGTACCTTGCCTGTTGCTACGGCTTCAAACACCTCCCTGTCGTCCTTGACATAGACCAGATTGGTTTGTTTGGCCATCGCTTCCTGGGAGATACCGAGCAGCCTCGCAAGCACAAGGTCATGAAGCAGAACCAGTCCAAGTTTGCCCAGCGCTTCGGGCCTTGACGGATCAAGCAGTGGAGCCGGGTCAGTTTTCAGGCAGATTCCGAAGAGAGCACCGGATGTAACTACGCCATAGACATAGTTTGAGGACTCATAATCGAGAAATGCCTTGAGGGCAGCCCTGTCGGGCAGTTCGGTGATGGTAAAAAACTCTCCGAGTCGTTCCTTCAGGAGAGAAGCATCGAAACCTTCCAGACTATGCACAAGACGGTGGATTGGGAATATTAGCAGCCCTTCGTCATAAATATTGGCAAGGTAAGCCAGAATAAAGTTGTAAGGCTCCTGACCGGTGTGAGCCGGGTTGGCTGCGGCGCGTTCGTTGCGGTAGTTGACACCGGTCTCGTAACGGTGGTGACCATCTGCGATATAAACCGTGCGCTCCAGAAGGGAGTCCTGGAGAGTAGAGACAAGCTCCGGGTCGGTAATGCGCCACATCCGGTTTCTCACTCCCTGGAACAGAGCATCGACTACCGGCTCGTTGGTGTCGGCAAACGCTTTCATCAGGGTGTCGGCAGTTTGCTCTTTATCTGCATAGAGACCAAAAATGCTGCTGATATTGGTTCTGGTTTTTCTGAAGAGGTTCAGGCGGTCAGCTTTTGGGCCTGACAGGGTTTTTTCATGAGGGAGTACCTTTTTCTCGGCAAATTCATGAAGCCGCATGGCTGCAAAAAAACCGCACCGGGTATGCGAACGCCCTTCAGAATCCTCAAAGGTCTGAAAGTAGGGGTAGATGGCTGGCACAGGATCACTCTGCAGGTCGCCAGAGTGCAACCATTCGGCGAGACGCTCTGCGGCAGCAGCATAAGGATCACTCTCCAGTGGCAGCTCAAGCCGAATGGAGTTGAAGGGTGAACTATCATAGAGCTTCTGCTGCAGCTCTGGTGAAATGACATCGTAAGGAGGGCAGATGAGCCCAGAGGAGTTGGCAAGCAACTCGGGGCTATAGAGCATTCCTTTGAAAGGTACAATTTCGGGCATACGAAAAGAATTAAAAGGTTATTGCCGGGTAGACAACCCGGCTCTCTGGGCAATCCAGAAATCGTCATGGCCATCCTTGACCAGCACGATAATTCTCCTGTTTTTACATAGCTCAAGCACCGCCAGAAAGGTAACGACAAGAATGATTCGTTCTGTGACTCCTTCCAGCACCGAAAGGAATGATACCTGTACACGATCCTGGAGTTTCAACATAATGAGTGCCGTCTGTTCTTCGACCGTTACGGGTGCATCCATAACATTGCGCGCCATCGGCTCTGGCAAGCTCTCCAGTACGGATTTGTAGGCAAGCATGAGATGGTAGAGCGTGGGGCGATTGACTGGTTCATCCAGCTCATCAATCAGTTCTGGTTCGAACTCTTCAAAAAAACCTCTGGCAAAAAGGTTTTCCCGAACTTCTGCAAGCAGGTTCAGGGCTGAAGCACCCTCCTTGATCCGCTTGTACTCAAGCAACCGCTGCACAAGTTCGGTTCTCGGATCAAACTCGTCGGTGTCAGCAATTTCGTCAGAAGGACGGGGAAGAAGCATTTTGGCCTTGATGCTCATAAGCATGGAGGCCATATAGATAAAGTCCGCAGCAACTTCAAGGTTCAGGTTTCTGATATCGTGGATATAGCCAATAAAATCAGCGGTAATTTTTGATATCGGAATATTATAGATATCCAGTTCATCGCGCCTGATGAAAAAAAGGAGTAAATCAAGCGGTCCTTCAAATTCTTCGAGGCTTATCCTGAACATTAAGCGGGTAAGTACGTTGACAATGTTTACAGAAACAAGATAGAAAAAGCAGAATAAAATGTACACATAAAGAGCATGAAAGCATCAATGGTGCCGCGCTAAAAAAAGGAACTTCACATTCCAGAAAATTAGTCGTATTTACAAAATTGCCCTGTATGCCTGTTTTAATACCCTATAGACCACTGAACGGTTATCAATGAAAAGGATTTTGTCTTTCACTTTTGCTGTAGCAGCATTGATGCTGCTGACGGTAAGCATAGCCCTGGCTGAATCTGCCAACAGCTATTTCAACCAGGGATTTGAAAAACACCTGAAGGGTGACATTGCAGGCGCAGTGACACTCTATACAAAAGCTATCGACCAAAACCCGGCCTTTGCGATGGCCTACCAGATGCGGGGTGCCGCAGAGCAGCAACTGAAAAAATATCCAGAGGCCATCAGCGACTACTCGATGGTCATATCGTGCGGCGAGCCCTATTTCAAGGCGGTGGGGTACTATAACCGGGGTGTCGTGAAAAACATGATTGGAGAGTTCAGCGAGGCAATTCCTGATTTTTCACAAGCCATTGAACTTGACAAAAAAATGGCAGTGGCTTTTTTTCACCGGGGTATCGCCAAAAGCAAGACTGGCGATTTGACTGGCAGACTTGAAGACTTCCGTCAGGCAGCTCTTCTGGGCGATATCAACGCCGAAAAGTGGCTGAACACCTATTTTCCCGAATGGAGGCAGCCGCCACCTTTACCTCCCGGTCCGACATAACCAAAAAGGCAGCCCCGACGATACCGGGGCTGCCCTTTAGCTGATTGATGAACGTTTTTGTCAGATCGCCTTGCCGCCGCGCTCACGGGTTCTTATGCGGATACACTCCTCAAGCGGTGTGATAAAGATCTTTCCATCGCCGATTTCGCCGACTCCATGACTTGCTGCCTGAATGATCGTATCGACCGTGATATCTACAAATTCGTTGTTGACTGCGATATCGAGCCTGATTTTTGGAATCAGGTTCGGCGCTATTTTCTGGCCCCTGTAGATATCGATATCCTCTTGCCTGCCATGACCGGTAACGCGGCTGACGGTAATTCTTGTTATATCAGCCTGGATCAGCGCCTCGCGAACATGATCGAGCCGATCTGGCTGAATGATTGCTGTTATCAGTTTCATTGCTACGTATTAGTTAAGGTTGATAAGACCATATCCATGCTCACCGTGCATGCTGTGATCGAGACCGGACATTTCTTCATCTTCGTTGATACGCAGGCCGATTGTTTTTTCAACCAGGAAAAGCAGAATAAATGAAACAACCGCAGCATAGACAATGGTAACGCCTACCGCTGTAGCCTGAACACCAAGCTGCTGCCAGATCGTCCATCCACCGGTAACTTTCGCTGCCGCTTCGGCCATCCATGCAGGACGGATGAAAAAAACAAGGCAAATAGCACCGACAATTCCACCAATACCGTGCACACCAAACGCATCGAGACTGTCGTCATAGCCAAGTTTGCTCTTGATCAGAATCGCTGAGTAACAGAAAATTGCGGCAAGTATTCCGAGAGCCAATGCACCTGAAGGCTGAACAACACCAGCAGCAGGAGTAATGGCAACAAGACCTGCAAGAATACCAGATGCAACACCAAGACTTGTTGCTTTACCATGATGGAACATTTCAATGACCATCCAGGCAAAAGCGCCAGAAGCTGCTGCAACCTGAGTAACCGTCAGCGCCCTTGCTGTTGCAACGTTGCTGGCAATAGCACTGCCGGCATTGAATCCGAACCATCCAACCCATAGCAGACCTGCACCGATAAGAGTCATGACAAGGTTGTTCGGATGCATGACATTTTTCGGATAACCACGTCTTTTTCCAAGGTAAAGCGCTGCAACAAGTGCTGTAATACCGGAAGAGATATGAACAACGGTACCACCAGCAAAGTCGATAGCGCCTGCAGCCCCAAGGTTAAAGAGGAATCCATCGGAAGCCCATACCCAGTGACAGATTGGGCTGTAGACAAAAATGCTCCAGAGGGCAATAAAGAGAGCATACCCTTTGAAATTAACCCGTTCAGCAAAAGCTCCCGCAATCAGTGCCGGTGTAATGATGGCAAATTTACCCTGGAACATGGCAAAAACGTACTCAGGAATTTTGGTGGGCATGATGGTCTCATCAATACCCTGCAGCATAAAATACTTGCTGTCCCATCCCACAAAACCACCGAGAACACCAGGTCCAAAACTCAGCGCATAACCTACCATCGGCCAGAGCACACCAATAATCACCATAGCTGCAAAACTGTGCATCATGGTGCCGATGACGTTCTTTGTCCTGACAAGTCCGCCATAGAACATGGCAAGCCCCGGAACCATAAGCAGAACAAGCGCAGTAGATGTCAGCATCCACGAGGTAGTACCAGTATCGGTGACCACCTCTTCGGCTGCATGAGCGGTGCCATGAAACAACAATGCCACCGACAGCAACAGCAGGGCCGTTAAATGTCTTTTCCTCATAATCAGATCAGATGAAATTACTTAAGCCTTAATAATTAATGATAACAACACAAATGTAGTTATATTTTTAACTAAAACAAAAAAACAAGCATGCTTTTTTTACATGAATGTAGGGAAAGTGACTTAAGCAAGGTGGATACGGGATCTTTTCATGTAGACGGAAAAAAGTGGCAACAATACTACAAAAAAGCAGGTAAGAGCGGGAAGTGAGAGAAAAAAAGAGCCCGCTACAGCATAAAAAGCTCTCTTTATGGCATACTTTGCCGGCAAAAATTATTGGATGCCGTGCATTTTATTTTTGAAAACCATTGTTAATTACGATAAATTACTTGCAGTAGAAATCAGCCAATGGTTGGCTGATCGCAGGCCAGTAATTTGTGCCTTGGTTGTTTGTCTGCGTGTCTTTTTATCAATGCACATGTTCACTGAGACTAACAATGAATATTTACATTGGCAATTTGCCTTACACTGTTTCTGAAGATGATCTTCGTGATGCCTTTTCAAAATTCGGTCAGGTCGACAGCGCTAACATCATAACTGACAAGTTTTCAGGCCGTTCCAAGGGATTCGGATTTGTTGACATGCCTAATGACAGTGAGGCTCGGGAAGCCATCGAATCAATGAATGACAAAGATTTGAAAGGCCGCACTATAAAAGTAAACGAAGCGAGGCCTCGCGAAGAAAGACCGGAAAGAAGAGACCGCTACTAAGCTTTTTTGCCGTTTTTACCCTGAGCCAGACAGAATGAAAAATTCTGCCTGGCTTTTTTAATGAGCAAAATTGCTGGTAACTCAAAAACCGTTATGGCTTAACGAGAAAAATTCCAAGATCCTCAAGAAGAGCCTGCAGATCCTCTTCATGCTCAACTTCATCCTGAAGAATCTGTACGGCAAGATTATAGGTCACGGGATCCTTGAGCCCTATCTCCCCTATAATGCTGTTGTAAACATTTATCGCACACTGCTCTCCGGCAATGTTCTGCTCAAGAATTTTTTTTACAAAGGGGTCATCTGGGGCAGCATAACCGCAGTTCGACCAGGTAAACCATTCAAGTGGAGAGGTAATGGGCGTGCCGCCCAGTTGAATGATACGGGTTGTCAACAGACCAGCATGGCGGAGTTCATCGGCTGCATGCTGCAGAAGTTCGGTAATCACCGCATCTTTCATCGGCCCCTGAACAACCTTTGCTCCAAGCCAGTATTGATAATAGGCAAGCCACTCATCCGCAAATGCCTTGTTGAGCAGTTCAAGTACTCGGGGCAGATGCTCCCCGACAATTTCCCGTCCTCTTGTTCCCATGGCATACTCCTTTTTTATGAGTTGTTCATCAAACTTGTTTACTTCGCATTTCTGACCAGATCCGTAAGTGCCTCGGAAAGCTTCGGATAGCTGAAGGAAAATCCTTGAGAGCGCAGAAAAGCAGGTTTCACTTTCTGACCTTTCACAGCGTATTCGCCCCCCTCACCCATAAGCATCTGAACGACAAACTTCGGTACAGGAAAAAGGGAGGGACGACCAAGCACTTTGCCAAGTTCAGTAGCAAAACCTTTCATGGAAACCGGTTCTGGACTGACCAGATTGATTGCTCCCCGGTAGGCGGGATTATCGAGCGCCTCGAGAATGCAGGCAATCTCATCATCAACATGAATCCAGGATATACACTGGAGACCAGTGCCAATGGGTCCGCCGAGAAAAAAGTTGAACGGTGTGATCATTTTCTGCAACATTCCTCCTCTGGTCGAGAGCACAATGCCGGTTCTGAGCAAAACAAGACGCACTCCGCTCTTTTCAGCAGGAAGCGCCTCCTTTTCCCAGTCAATGCAGATTTTCGCAAGAAAATCTTTCCCCTGGGAACCAGTCTCCGTAATGTCAGTGGTATCGCTGCATCGCTCAAAGGATCCATAGTAGCCAATGGCCGAGGCAGAAAGAAACACCTGCGGTTTCGGAGAGGAAGCTTCAATGGCGGCAACGATATGGCGTGTGCCAAGAATTCTCGAATCATAACACTCCTCCTTGTGTTCTTCAGTCCAGCGACTCTCAAGCAGTGGCTTTCCGGCAAGATGAATCACAGCCTTTGCCCCGCTGATAAAACCGCGCCATTCGCCGGTTTCCAGGTCGGAATCCCACTGGACATAACCGGCGCACCCCGGAATCTTCCGGGCTGCAGATTCCGGAGAACGGGCAAAAACAACCACCTGCTCTCCCCGTCCGATCAGTTTCAGGGCAAGCTCCACACCTATAACGCCAGTCGCACCAGTAATAACTATATGGCCTTGCATAACCTTTGTGAGTTGAAGTGAAAAAAGACCGTGTCAACGCTCAACACTGCTTAACCTCTTTGAACGAGTGATTATAAATAATAATTCCCCTGAGGCACTCCGAAGTACGCCAAAGAACGCACGGGAAAGCTCCTGCTTTTTCCCGTGCTTTACTTGTCAATGAAAAAATGAGGAGTACTGACACTCCCGGCTACTCGACCGTAACCGATTTTGCAAGGTTTCGTGGACGGTCAACATTGCATCCCCGGAGTGTTGCGATATGATAGGCAAGAAGCTGCAGGGGAATAACCGTCAAAAGAGGGGTAATTGGTCCGGAAGACTGCGGAACATAAATGACATGTTCGGCAAGACGGGCAATCTCCTGATCCCCTTCGCTGGCAATGGCTATCACACGACCTTTACGACTGCGAACCTCCTCGATATTGCTGAGAATCTTTGTGTAGGTGCTGTCACGGGTAGCAATGAAAATGACCGGCATATCCTCGTCAATCAAGGCAATCGGACCGTGCTTCATTTCTGCTGCAGGATACCCTTCAGCATGGATATAGGAGATCTCCTTGAGTTTCAGGGCACCTTCGAGTGCGACGGGAAAGTTGTAGCCGCGACCAAGATAGAGAAAGTTTCGTGCATCCTTGAAGCGCTCCGCAATGCTCTTGATCTGACTGTCTTGCTCGAGAGTACGGGAGACTTTTTCGGGAATATTCGACAACTCCTTGAGATGAAGCGCTATCTCGTCCTGGGAGATGGTTCTTCCCTTACTGAGCGCCAGTGCAAGCATATAGAGCATGATAACCTGTGCTGTAAAGGCTTTGGTCGAAGCAACACCGACCTCTGGCCCTGCATGGGTGTACATGCCACATAGAGTTTCACGGGCAATCGTGGAACCGACAACGTTGCAGATACCCATGACAAGCGCACCTTTCTCCTTCGCGGTACGCAGAGCTGCCAGGGTGTCGGCAGTTTCACCTGACTGGGAAATGACAATGACAACATCATCGACATCTACTATCGGGTTACGGTACCTGAACTCCGATGCATAGTCAACCTCGACAGGGATACGGGCAAACTCCTCGATAAGGTATTCGCCAATCAGGGCAGCATGCCAGCTCGTACCACAGGCACAGATGACAATACGCTTTGCATGTTTCAGCCGGTCGAGATAATCCTCAATACCGCCAAGACAGACCCGGCCCTCCTCAATGCGCACACGTCCACGCATGACATCGTGCATGACACTCGGCTGCTCAAAGATCTCCTTGAGCATGAAGTGCTCAAATCCACCTTTCTCGATCTTGTCAAGCGAAAAGTCAAGCTCGGTCACCATCTTTTCCTGCTCTATATTCTCGATGGTCTTGACTGAATAACCATCCTTCGTTACAACGGCAAGCTCTCCATCAGAAAGGTAAACCACCTTGTTGGTATGCTCTACAATAGGGGCTGCATCCGATGCGATGAAAAACTCCCCGATGCCGATACCGATCACCAGAGGACTGCCCTTGCGTGCAACGACGATCTTGTCGGGTTCACGCGATGAGATCACACAAAGACCATAAGCACCTTCGACATGACGAAGGGCACTGCGGATAACCGATTCAAGATCGAGCGACGGCTCGCTCTTCCATATCCTGTCGATCAGATGTACCAGCACCTCGGAATCGGTATCGCTTGAAAAGAGATAACCCTGTGAGAGAAGCTCCTGTTTCAGCGAAGAGTAGTTTTCTACAATACCATTATGAATGACCGCAATATCACCTGCACTATTGAGATGGGGATGAGCGTTGCGATCACTTGGTTCACCATGGGTAGCCCAACGGGTATGGCCGATACCAACCGTAGCACCCTGCATCTCTTCCCTGAAAGCTTCGCTCGCCGTTTCAAGACCACTGACACTGCCTTTCTGCTTCATAACCGAAAGAGTGCCATTCAGCAAGGCAATTCCCGCTGAATCATAACCCCTGTATTCAAGACGTTTTAACCCTTTCAAAAGCAAAGGGGCAGCTTCCTGCCACCCTATATATCCAACAATTCCACACATAGCATTACTCTTTTAGCCATCCTTGAGATCCGTGGAAGCACAATAAGGGCACCCGGAACATTTTCCGAAATAATAACAGATTCATCCAATAAAACACAAAAGCTACAGTACACGTTGCATTACATCATGAATTTTTGAGGCCTCGGCAGCAACTGCCCGTTCATAATCATCGACGCCTGAAAATAATGTCGCCACCTCTGCCGGAGGATAGATGAGACTCCGGCTGACATTGATGATGGCACTTTGTCGGTTCCTGTCAACGCCAAGATCCACCGCCTCTTCAAGCGATCCCCCCTGGGCACCCACCCCTGGAATCAGAAAAAAAAGAGATGGAGCCTCTCGGCGAATATCACCGAGCAAAGTGCTTTTGGTAGCACCAACCACCACTCCGGCATTGTCGTTTCTGCTCCATGAAGCAACCTTTCCGAGCACGGAACGATAAAGCGGCCCGCCTGACTCCAGAGTCTGCTCCTCAAAATCCGCCGACCCCTCGTTCGAGGTAAGACAAAGCACAAAAACCAACTTATCCTTATAGGCAAAAAAAGGCTCCAGAGAATCGAAGCCCATGTAGGGGGCAACGGTAATGGCATCGAAAGGCCAGTGTTCAAAAAAAGCCTGCGCATATTTTTTGCTGGTGTTGCCGATATCTGCGCGTTTGGCATCGGCAATCGTCATGACCGAATCGGGAATATGAGTGAGGGTTTTTTCCATATCGCGCAAACCTGCGATCCCTCTGGCCTCATAAAATGCAGTATTGAGCTTGTATGCTATGGCAACATCGCCGGTCGCCCTGATAACTGAGCGGTTAAACTCAAGAACAGGGTTTTCATATTTCAAAAAAACTGCGGGAAGTTTATCAACATCACTGTCAAGCCCAACACACAAAAGGGATTTCAATGCTGATATCCTGCGGTTTGCCTTATCCCGAACTGAACTCATGACCCTCCCAACCTTATGCTTAAAAAAAAACCTTATGCAGCATGCAAGCCCTGCAACAAGCTCTCAGCTCAAAAAAAGAGGCTGAACAAGGTTCCTGCAAAAAACACAATGAAACTTATAGCCGCAGGAATCCATTTTACGTTTGTGTAATATATAATATGTTTTCTTACGACATGCTTCATTAAATGAAAGAATCCCGTAAATTACAAGACTTGAATCCGCGAACGGTGAACACTGTACTGAGTCGCTTTATTATAACCATGATTGTTGATTGATGGCAAAAAAAACGAGTAAACCTTCAAATCCCTATAAAAACGAACCGGAAAACAACCTGCCGCGACCTAAATTTTCCATAATGTACTATGTGGTAGTCATTGTTCTTCTCATAGGAATTCAGCTTGCCTTTTTCTGGTCAGGCTCAACACAGGAAATTCCCTACAGCACTTTCCGAAAATTCATTGCTGAAAACAAGGTCGAATCGGTGAAAATATCGCCGGAACGAATCTATGTCAAGCTCAAACCGGGGGCTGTTCCCGCCGTTGCAGCAAAGGATCCGCAAAAAGAGAGCCCTGGCTTCTTCCCGAATCAATCCAAATCAAAGCCGGATGAGATCATTGTCAATCCGGTACGCGATGACACCTTGATCGAACTGCTTGAAAGCAAGGGAATCAAGTACCAGGGTTTGCCAAGCAGCACCTGGATCAGTGAACTGCTGCAATGGTTGCTGCCTTTCGCCCTGCTTATCGGCATCTACTTTTTTGTTTTCCGGAAAATGGGCGGACCGGGCTCCCAGTTCATGAATATCGGCAAGAACAAGGCTGCGCTCTATGAAAACCTTGACGAACACACCCGTATCACCTTCAAGGATGTCGCCGGTCTCGACGAGGCCAAGGCCGAGGTCATGGAGGTGGTTGATTTCCTCAAGGATCCAAAAAAATATACGACCCTCGGCGGCAAGCTGCCGAAAGGAGTGTTGCTGGTCGGCCCTCCGGGTACAGGAAAAACCCTGCTGGCAAAGGCTGTGGCTGGTGAAGCAGACGTGCCGTTTTTCAGTATCAGCGGTTCGGACTTTGTGGAAATGTTTGTCGGTGTAGGCGCTGCAAGGGTACGTGACCTCTTCAAACAGGCCAAGGAAAAAGCTCCCTGCATTATTTTTATTGATGAAATCGATGCCGTAGGCCGGAGC
>SESA01001139.1_pt1 | contig 14278 bp, 8 predicted proteins | sample 3171451 | NCBI WGS metagenome assembly SESA01 (sample SAMN06051862, study PRJNA518727) | freshwater metagenome | biome: subpolar coniferous forest; feature: holomictic lake; material: water; isolation source: holomictic Lake 227, 8 m depth | place: Canada: near Kenora, Ontario | collected 2013-06-25...
CTCCTAGAAGTTTTTCGTAAGGCGGTGGACTCTGAAAAGGATTGTCGGCGATGATGGCGAGCAGCCGTTCAACATTGTCGCGCAGACCCGAGGAAGAGATTTTCTTGGCATCCTTCTGAGCCTGCTTTGTAAAAAGGAATGTCCACTTCACCATTTCAGTTCCTTTGAACATTCACGAACAGGTGTGATTAATCCTTTCTTGATAGAATCTTTCATGCCGGGAATGCTTGAAAGGTAAAGTGTCTCCTGAATGGCACTCCAGTCGGAGGAGGAAATAAGCACAGCAGTATTCCGTTTCCCTGTGATCGAGACGGGGTAATGGGACTCCGCCACATCGTCAACAAGTCCATAGAGGGATTTGCGCGCTTCGGATACGGTCATAGTCGTCATGGGGAAAATCCTTTCGTACGTCATACGGTACGCTTTTGACGTGAGAAAGTCAATACGCTTTTAAACAGCCAATGTTTAATGTTGCAACCCGAAAAGTCGAGGGGTCGTGATTTAAGGGAAGTATTTGTACGTCTGCCATTGACCTTTTTTTTCTTGCAATTCTAGGGGAAACGGTCAGGCGTTAAACCTTCTTTTTCGACGTATCAAGCAACGCGCGCCCCTTAGAGGGGAAACATCAATTCTGCAGACGGCTGTTGGGAATGATCCATTTTAATCGCACGCTCAAACGCATCGCCGGCACATCACTTGGACACTATCGTCGCAGCCACCTTGCACCTGTGGAAATCCTTCCGACCAGGTCGCCAGTCGTACGCGGCCTCGTAGAGCGCGAGGATGTTCGCGGTCGGAATGTCAACTTGAAAATTGTGCGTCGGCCCAACAAAGAATCCGCCGCCGATGGCCATGTCGTCCAGCAACCGCCAGACCCCTTCGCGCACCTCCTTCGGCGTTCCGTTCGGCAACAGCTCCTGTTCGTCCACGCCCCCTGAGAAGACGACGCGATCGCCGAAAGCAGCTTTAAGCTCCGCCGGCACCATGCCCTCTGAAAGCACTTGCACAGGGTCGATCACGTCCACGCCAATCTCCAGCAGATCCGGGATCAAGTCGCGAATCGCGCCGCACGAGTGGTGATAGTAGTACGCCCCTGCCCGCTTGGCGGGTTCGGCAATCGCCCGCAAGGCCGGTCCGATCTGTTCGCGCCAGAGCGCCGGACTCAGCAGCAACGCCCGCTGCGTACCGAAGTCATCGCCCTGCCGGAAGAAGTCGATGCGATTGCCACTGGCCTCCATCATGGCTTCGCACAACGCACGGTTGAACGCCGTGACCTTGCTGACCAGCGCCGCGAAAAATTCAGGGTTGACCAGCGGATCAGTCAGGCTGCGCTCCACGCCGAGCAGTTCCTGGACCGGACACTGCAACACGCCTGGCGAGGCGAAGCCTGGCGCAGTCATAATTGCAAAGTCCGCATATCGTTCACACTGCTCCGCCAGCGTGGAAAAATCAAACCACTCAATCTTGGGCCAGGGATAGTGCTCCAGCTCAGCCGGATCTTCCACAGACTCCAGCGGCGGGCGACGCACGTTCCAATAGCCCCCTCCCTCTGAAAACTGATCATACGAAAACTCAGCACCCCAAATATTCCGCTGCCAAAGGGGCCGTGCCGGGTCCGTTAATTTCGGCCCTACATACTCGGGCGCGACCCAGCGAAAATCAATCTCCAAGAAGCGGAACAGGGCCTCGCTGTCCGGCAGTCCCAACTCGCGGAGCAACCGCTCGCGGACCTCCGGGATGTCCCGGTAAAAGCACGGCACCCAGTCCGGCTGCTCATGCCGCATAGCTGTCATCACACGTTCTTTCGCTGTCATTTCAGCCTCCCCCTGCTGCTGTTTATGCAAACTCCGGCAGCAACTCCCGCACGACGGGACGAAGGCGCTTGACTTCCTCCTGCGGGATCGAGCGGTACGGCCAGCGCATGCGCCAGCCCACATCGGCCCAGCCGCCCAGGCAGGCCATGAACCGGTCGCACGCAGCATTGCAGTAGCCTTGCTCCGTAATAAAGGGAGCAATATGCTCGGACATAAACTGCTTCATCCGCACCTCAACCTCCAGCGCCGCTGGCAGATCATGGGTCATCTGATCAGTCCAGCGCTGCGCTGCTGCCGGATTCAGACACGCCACATTCGAGTAGGCGCCCTGCGCCCCGCGCTTCACGCCGCTGGCAAGCAGATGCCCCGGCACAAAGACGCTAATCTTGTGCAGATGCTCCCGCATCGACGCATACCATACATCATCGCCGCCGGCTGTCTTCAAACCGATCAATTGCGGGACACGTTCAACCAAGCGTCCAATCTGCTCAGGATTCCACACGCGCTTGGCATGCGGCGGATTGTAGAGCACCAGTCCGATCCCTTGCGCCGCCTCTGCCATACGCTTCAAAAATTCGACAGCCTCTTCTTCGGTCACCGGGAACCAATCCGGCAAGATGACCTGAAAAGCGCTAGGCGCCCATTTCACACTGCGCTGGAGGCGTCCCAAGGAGAGTTGCGCAGACATGTGGCTCGCACCGATCTGGAAGGGCATCCCAACGGCATTGCATTTCGTCGCCAGACACTCCGAGATCAGATCGAACTCGGCCTCCGTCTGAGTATGAAACTCCCCTGCCGTACCGTGCGAGTAGATGCCGTCCACCTTCATTGCGATCAACGTATCGACCTCTGCCACGACCCGCCCAAGGTCAAGCGAGTCATCGTTATTCCATGCCGAGAGCAACGTCGCCCAGTTCCCTCGAATCTCTTTTGCGGTGAATGGTTTCATAATATAACCTCCAACGCTGCATCGACCATGGCTACGATGTTTGCGGTGGGCACGTCATTCTGAAGCACGTGACAGGGCGAGAGGATATAGCCGCCGCTTTTTCCAAAAATCGCGATGCGCTGCTTCACCTCGCTCCGCACCTCTTCCGGCGTAGCGTTCGGCAGCAGATATTGCGTACAGATGCCACCATGCAGACAGATGCGATTTCCATACGCCTCTTTCAAAACCTGCGGTTCCATGCCTTCTGCCGCTGCTTGCAGCGGATCGAGAATATCCACGCCAATCTCAATCAGGTCGTCAATCAATGGTCGTATCGCGCCGCAGGAGTGGAACATAAATTTTACACCATGGCTATGCGCTAGGGCGACCAGCTTTTTCACACGCGGCTTTACAAAGGTGCGGAACATCTCCGGACTGATGAAGAGGCTATGCTGCATGCCCATGTCATCCGCCGTCCGAAGAATGTCAATCTTGCCCTTCGCCGCAGTCAGCATACGGTCGTAATAGTCAAGATAGTAGTCCGTGAACTGGTCCATGATGAAGTGCGCCATTTCCGGTACAGTTGCCATGTCCATCAGCAGGTTGTCAATGCGGCGTAGGAAGGTCGGATGCTGGAAGACGCTCGGACCGCTCGCCATCACAGCAAAGTCTTTCCAGGGTTCAAGGCGTGCGGCGATCACCGAGAAGTCAAACCAGTCCGGACTTGGCCAGGGGTGTCTCTCAAGCTCTTCAAGTGTGGTCGCATCGGATAGGGAAAACTCCACAAACTGCTCCTCAGGACCGGTCGCGGTCTGGACAGTCTTCTGTCGCCAGCCCCAGATGTTTTCGCGCACACCGTCTCCCAGGTCACGCGAAAAAGGCATTGGTCCGCGATAGATCGGATCTACCACGCCCCGCAAGTCCACGACATCGCAATGGAGACGCTCCAGCAGTTCGCGATGCGTATGTGTGCCGAGATCGTAATGCAACCGTTCCTCCACCCAGCGGTTGGGCAGGAGGTCGATGGGAACACGATCAGGCTGGGCCAGATGGACAGCAGTCAATATACGTTCTTTTGAAGTCATAACCACAAATCGGTTCTAAAAAGTTGCTGAACGTCCGAAGCCCTTCAGCGTGTCGAGTGGAAAGCTGATGAAAATAATCGCCTCGCATGCACCTTTCATCCCGCCTTCATAAAGGCAGGCTGCCTCGCCGTTGGCCAGCATTGCGAGATCCGAGTAGGAAGAGGGACCTGCATGCAGCACGCGCGAGACAGACCAGGTTTTGCCGTCGTCAGTACTGGCGCGTACGGTCATGTTGACACGTCCCTTCTCGCTGGCTGGATTGGAGAATAAGAGCACGCCACTGTTGCTTCTTGCTGTCGCAGGGACGCGCTCAATAGCTGCCTGGCAGATTGGCTCGATCAGTGTCGGATCAAGGCGCTGATCCGTCCAGGTTAATCCGCCATCGCTGCTGACGGCTGTCTGGCGACTCTTCTTCGCACGATCATAGTTGCGCATGTTCAGCATCAGTTTACCACCCGCCAACTCCACCACCTCACACTCGTTGACTTTATCTTGTGGTGTCGTTCCACCCAGCTTCCAACTCTTGCCGTGGTCGTCAGAGTAGATGACATGCGAATAGTAGTGTTTCGTGGCTGCTTCGATATGGTCGCACGGAATCACGAGACGTCCCTTATGCGGACCTTGTTCGATTTGTATGCCGCTTCCCGGCCCTGTGGCATACCAGGTCCAATTCGTCAACTTGACATCAGCCGTGATCTCAACGGCTTTGCTCCAGGTGATACCGTCGTCAACCGAGTTCATCACGAAGATGTGGCGCGTATCCTTACTGGTCTGCTGGATGATCGCGCCTTCGTGATCGTCACCGCGGTTCCAGGTCGATAGCAACCAGATTGTTCCTGTGTCGCGGTCCACCACAGCGCAAGGATTGCCGCAGGTATTTTCCTTGTCATTCCAGATCACCTGCTGCGCACTCCACGTCTTGCCGTTGTCCACGGAACGCTTCATGACGAGGTCGATGTCTCCACTGTCTCCGCTGCCTTTTTTTCGTCCCTCGCAAATCGCCAGCACCGTGCCCTGCGTGGTCACTGCCAGCGCAGGAATACGATAGGTGTTGTAGCCATTCTGCCCGCTTGTGAATAACGGTATCCCGTTAGGTTTATCCATCGCATAGAGATTGGATATCATCGTGATCGCCCCAAGGGTGGCCAGTATTCTTCTTGCGTTTTTTTTCATTTGTCCTTCCTGTTGTTGTGAGAAATTAAGTAAAGATTACATCTTTACCAGTTCGATTGTAATGGTTGAATTTGAGTTGGCACGGGAGATACAGCGGATGAAAAGAAGATGCGTCCCAATGGGCTTACATTCTATTACGTCCTTGCACTGTCCAACCACGGATTGCGTGGAATAATCGCCCCATTCGGCAATGCCCATGGGCAAATCATAGGGGTTCGGATTGGTAACGGTAATTGTCCATTTCTCACGGGTACCGGAGACTGACTTGGTGAAGCCCGTGACTTGCGGAATGGATTTTTCGGGTGCGAACGTCTTCGGATCTCCTAAGTAATTGTAGAGCATTTTTGGTGCCTGTTGACCCTCTTCAACTGCCAGTTGGCCGTCCGGTCCTGAATACAGAAAGGTCAAGGGATAAGGGCCTTTGGTCAGGGGTGCACCACGGCAGACGTAGTTCAATACGTCCTGGGTGGGAATGTCGCGGACGAGCATGTGATGCGTCGGCGTCACTTTGGGATATTTCTGCCGATAGTGTTCGACGAACTGGGGCTGCGTCATGAAGGTGACGTTCTTTGTTTTGGCATATTTAAAGAACTCGTCCAGCGACTGAGCGTTCAGATTGACCACCTTGCGGTTAGCACTGAGCCTGTCAGTTCCGTCATTGCACGGCCAGGCGAAGGACCACTCCATTTCATGCGCTTCCTGTTGGATGAACAGAGGCACTTCCTCGTTCCAGTCGGTGTTGCGCTGGTATTCCTCCAGCAGTTGTTTCCAGTATTCGATCGCCCGGCCATACATGATTCCGGCCCGGCGCGGCTCATCAACGTCGGTACTGAAGCGACAAGCCTCACCGGAGTGGATGTGCAGCGCCTTGTTTAGGTCACGCATGGTCCAGTCAAAGGCAATGACTTGCCCCTCGTACTGGGCTGGCATTTTGGGATTATATCGCGAGACGTAAAAGGGCGCCCAGGGGCAGCCACGGTCGGAAATATTATCGATCTCCACCTGCTCCCAGCACCACCCCCACGCGCCGTGAATACCGGCCTTCTCCAACTCTGCAACAGGATGGTTGCCTCCGACAGCGGCAACGCTGGTGCTGGCCCAAGGCAGTGCCACTTTCAAAGGCGACAGGTTGTTCCAATCGAAACAGCCGATGTCGTCGCCATAGTCCTCGTGCCACTGGGTCAGAAGATCTTTCATTTTCAGTGCGGCTTCATTGTCCACCATCCATGTTACAGGAACCCCGTTCTTGTGCGCAACCGCCGCCAGGCGGGCAGCGCCGGACGTGGGCAAACCGACCACGTCCCACTCCTTGTAGTTTGTTTTCACCAGAACGCTTGAAAACACGATCACCAGGCGCGGATCCGTCGGTTTGGGCGGATACAGTGTCACCGGCAGCGTTTCCAGCGGCTCCTTAAAACAGGAGTTGAAGTCTGGCAGCAGCGGGTCCGGCGCGGTGGAGATGACCAAGCCGGCATAAGCGGCTTTGGTGTTAAAGCCTTTCGGATCCCGGCTGGTCAGGGTAACGAGATGTCGGCCTGCCGCCAGCGTTGCCGTACCTATCTTTCGCCAGCCGGTTGCCGCATCACCGTTCCCGCAACCGCACACCTGCCCGTCAATGGCCAGCTCGATGTCCGGGCGGTTTCCTCCCAACTGGGAGAGCCAAACGGTATGCTTGCCTTGCTGGAGGGTAACCTCAAGGCTATCCACTGCTCCAACCGTTTCCACCCAGCGCAACTGGTCGCCCCATTTCTTCACATTATGCCAGTGACCAGCGAAATCACGTTGCGCGACCCAGGTCGAAGTACTATCCATCTTGACCTCATCAAGCCAGACCTTGCCGGACATGCCCGGTTCAAGGCACAGACAGAGTTCGACCGAGTCTGCCGCCCCGTCCGGCATGAACGAGACCCGATAATCCTGCCAATCCCGACTCCCGCCAGTTTGCACCAGCTTTTCGCCGGGTTTTCCCTGGGCTGAAGTGGGATACCACGAACTCCAGCCGGTATGCGTGTTACGCTGAAACAGCTTAATGGACACCCCGTCGGACTTGGAAACCGCTTCCGTCTTGAGCTTGAACGCCACGGTATACGCGGTGTTGATATCGGCGGGGATTATCGCCACGGCGAGTTGTTGTGTTTCCGTTCCTGCAATCATTTCTGTGCGGACGGAAGGAGTCGGTCTCCCGCTTGGTTCTGCAATTAAGCCAGGCACGTAAAGCATCCATAAAGAGGCAATCACTATGTGTTTCATGGCTGTCTGTTCCTGATGAAAACCTCAGCCGAGATAGCCGGGCAATGGATTGCGTTTGCCGCTCCTTTCGCAGGGGTGAAGCGATTGTCGAGGATCTCTGATTTGGTGAGCGAACCGGCAATCGAGAGGGCGTGAGTGCGATAACTCTCGACCACATTGTCATTGATGTGCAGGTCCGTTACCGGCGAGGTGGCTTCACTCCGTAGAAAGTAGTCAAACTCACCCGTAGCCCGGTTGGCGGACACCGTGATGCCGCTCGCGTGATCGAGCAGGATAATCGACAACGAAGGGAGGGGAGGCGCAACGCGTATGAGGTTGCTGGCGATGACAAGTTCCCTGCTTCCCGCGATCGTGAACAACGCCCCTGACGATTGCGGTTCGACCACCGTGTTCCCGGTGATGGTCACGTTGTCACTGTTCGCCAATCGGACAAATCGCGCGCTGGTCGCACGACCCGACTCGTCATGCCGAAAGTTCTTGTGCCGTGAAGATCCTACGCGGTAAGAGATATTCCCGCTGATGGAACCGTTGGCGGCGAAGCCACGCTCCGGGCCGTCATAATTAATATCCCCGCAGGCTGAATCCTTGAAGACATTGCCTTGGATGGTCCAATTGCGGGGTGCGCCTGCGCCCTTGTAGCCGAACCAGCCCATGTTGATGCCCAGCATGCACCGGTCGATGGTGTTGCCGGTGATGGTCGTGGTGTTCTCTTTCGACTGCTCGACAGAGCCGGGGTGGCCCATACCGATACCCAGGTCGCAGTTGGAGATCCAATTGCCGCTGATCACACCCTGCGCACCGTTGTTGAAGGCGATACCACCATCCTCACCATTGATGATGATGTTGTCAGAGACGAGATGCCAACCGCTGTTATAGTTGAACGTGTCGCTCGATGCGCCATCGCAATAATTGTTGCGGGTGATGGTCCGTCCACCCGAGAGCGAGATGGCGAGACTGCGCGCGAACCGGTTGCTGCTACTGGCGCGAGAGAGATTTTGAAACCGGTTGTTTTCGATGACGAGAGGCGTTGTGTTGACACCGTTCTCCATCCGAAGCACATGGAGATCCGCTCCGCCAGCGTCGAACACGAGGTTGACGATACGGACATTCGCTTTGCCAATGATGTTGATCATGACGCCTATCTTGATGTTCGCCTCTGTATTCGTCCAGACAGCGCCGCCCCATTTGAGGACCGAAGCGCCGCCGACTCCTTCTAACGTGCAGTTGGCGCTGAGCGAGACCGGCGCAGTGATGACAAACGTGCCGCGTGGCACCACAACGGCTCCGCCGCCAAACTGGGCTGCGGCATCGAGCGCCTTCTTGATGGCGGCGGTATCGTCGTTTGCTCCGTTGCCTTTCGCGCCGAACGCGGATACAGAAATTCTGTCCTGAATCTCAACGCCGCCTTGTACTCGCGTGGATACCGCAAGGAGGAGCATTATGACGAGGGAGGGTAAACTTTGTTTCATAAGCAAGCTGTCATTCTTTAGTAGGTATTTAAATTCTATGCTAACCCGTTCGTGGCCTGCTTGTCAAAGCAAACCTAATAGCCGGCCGGAACCCCGTTGGACCAGTTGCCGCTCGTAGCCAAACGGTTATCCGCGCCGCCACCTGTCCAGTACACGTCCGCAGCAGACACGCACATCGAGAAGCCGAATAAACCCACCAGGAAAAGTCTGGCGAGTTGCGAAACATCCTATAATCCCATCTTCACTGTTTCAATGGCGTGATGACCCACGGGCAGGGTGACAGCGCTGGACAAGCTCAACAGTGCACACAACAACATCGTCACCGCTATTGTCAATTATGGATTTTTCATGGATATTCTGAACTTCATCACATTCTCTTTTTTAAGGCTCTTGCACCAAAAACATACGAACAACATTAGTAAATTCTCGAACTCCAATAATTCATCTTCTCTTTAATTCTGGAACACCTCCCCTTATCCGTCCGCACTTGTCAATTATCCTGCTGAAGCGGGGCAGAAACACCAGGGCGACTGGTATCTCCCGCGTCATAAATGCCGATCCGGTTCTCGCAAGCTGAATGTGCAGAGAGAATATGGTGGCAGACAGCAGCGAACAAGCGGCCCATCAATAGAGATCTGATGGGGCCGCGGGCTGATCCGTTCCTGGGCTTCAAAACTGTTTTCAGCCCGCGGATCGTTGCAACTCATGCAGATCGCCTTGACTGCGCCAGCAGAATGCCCAAGCCCCTCGAACCGGAATACGGCCTGAAACGGCTGTGCCGAAACATTGACAGCGCGGGCATAAATCCGGCCATCAGCTGTTCGCGAGGCCGAGGCAAAGACCTGATCGTGTTCTTCCTCTCGGGTGACTGCATCCATGGGCAGGTCGAACAATACCGTTCCGTCCACCAGGCAACGGAGGCGGTCACGGCCATAATCAATCGTCACCTCGTACCAACGCATGGGTTCCATTGTGAACGGAACCCTAGGCGTAACCTCTTTGCGTTCTCCGTTGATGCGTTGTTCGATCAAAGCCGCCCGGTTGCCGAAGCCGCCCAGATTCAAAAACAAGGTGTTTGCCGCATCTTGGTACGCGAAGTAGATGACAGCGCCCTCGTTGCCCCCGGTTTTCCTGATATTCAACGTGTAAGAATAATTATTCCAGTCCTTGTCGCCGATATGCGCACAGGTCATTGGCTGCTCACCACCCTGATACAGCACGCCATCGGGCTTGACCTGCCATTGGCCGACCGGTTTCTTCCAGGGCGTCCAGTCCGCGCCAGCGGCAACCACGGCCAAGGGTTGTTCACCGCAGGAAACTCGCACATCCTTGGCTTCAAGCTGCGTCAACCATGTACCAATCCCCACCCCACCGACTGGGGCAATCCGCCGCCGGGCTTTAGGCGCAGAAACTGTACAGGGCAGACAATGGTCACCCCGGCTTTCATTGAACATCTTCACCGCATGATACGAGGGCGTCCCGTAGCTACGGGTGTTGTCAAAAACAAACATGCTGACCGGCCAGTTACGGTGCTTGACGTTTATGAACAGCGGAGCATAGGCGCTCAAGGGCACAAGGTCCGAATTACGTTCCATTCCAAGCATAAAGACAGCCTCTCCGAGAGCCCCGATCAAATTGCCCTGACTCCCGTCATAGGCAGAGAATTCGCTGACAAATATCTTGGATGTGCGCGGCATGCGATCGTAATAGCCGGCATTCCTAATGTACCATTCTGGTTGCATGCAATTGGGATGCTGGTCGAACAGGTCGACTGCAACATGGGCGTTTTGGATGTTCTCGCAGGCAATCAAGGTCAACTCCGGATATCTCTTTTTAATCGCCTGGTAAAAAAGCGGGTATCGCTGCGCGTAGGCCTCCCCACCGCATTCGTTGCCTATGGCCATATACTTAATGGCAAAGGGAGCCGGATGTCCATTGGCAGCCCGTACTTTCCCCCAGGTCGAATCAACCGGCCCATTGGCATATTCAATTGCGTCCAAAGCGTCCTGGACCCAGCGCCCCATCTTCTCCATGGGTTCCACCTCATATTTGAACGCCATGCAACTAATGCCAACGTTGACCACCGGCACCGGTTCCATTTTCAACTTTTCGCAAAGCAGCAGGTATTCGTAATAGCCCAGTCCATCGGTGGACCGGTATCCCCACATCCCTATCCGTCCGGGACGCCGTTCCACCGGGCCAATCGTCTCCTTCCAATTCCACCCGGTATTCAAACTCAGGTTATGTACGAAGCCACCACCGGGAAATCGCATGAACGCGGGCTTCAATGCTTTGAGTTTTTCAGCCAAGTCCACGCGTAGCGGCAGGCAATGCCATTGTTCCGCCGGCAACAATGACACATACCGCAACAGAACGGTTGCCGGTGCTGCAAAAGTAAAACGAAGCGTGGCGGAGGGCTCGCCTGCAGCAGCCGTCAGCGTCGTCTCCTGCCGAACCCAACCGTCGCCTTTCATGGCCAGGCACGCTTCACCGATGGAGTTGTTTCCCCGGTCAACAAGCTCAACCCGCATTGTCTTGGGCGCCCCCTTGTCAATTCGGGAGATGATCAGCAGTCGATAACGCTTACCCTGTTCCACCGGAATGCCGTAATACCCTGAATTGCTCAGTCCATCGCCGGCATTCGTGATTACTATGCGGCCAGCAAAGCCCTCTTCATTGCATTCATCCAGGGCCGGAACAACACTGACCTGCGCCTGCCTGCAAGCGAACCAACCGTCCAACGGATCACCAACTTCCCGTGCTGGATGCCGCAAACCAGCCGGAGTGATCAGCTCCTTTCCTTCAAGCCTGAACCCCTCGGGCAGCAACCCGGCACGGAAGTTTCCGTTGCGGATGAGTTCGGCATACAATCCACCATCACCAGCCCGGCTGACCTCCTCGAAAAATGTGCCGTACAGCAGTGGGCTGATAGGAATGCCGGGCTTGTCAGCCTGGATCACGATCTGGACCGGTTCTTTAGAAACGTGCTGTGCAGAAGCGGTGACATCCGCCGGCCGGGTTTCATCCCCAAACCCAACCAATGGCGCCTCGCCTAAAAGAACGCTCAACAGCGATGCCATGCGAAACGCATCGATTAAAGCTTTAGTGTTTCTCATATGTCAGTGCTCTCTTTATTTATACAAGAACGCCTTGTCGGCGGAGCGGTTGACGAAACCGGGCATGTCGGCCTCGGGTAGTTGTTCGTGATACTGCTTGCCGGCGATAATCGCCTTAAGTATTTCCTGATATACGGGGTCGCTCGTCGTCTTGAACAGCTCCACCTTGCGTCCGGCTTTCACCGCGTTATCCATCGTGTGCCACTCGCCTGGCGTCGTTCCCCAGAGGCCGATGAGACTACTCTCACGTTCCGTCCAGCGCTTCGTCAGATGTTTTCCGAAATCCTTTTCCGTAAGGCCCCTGCCACCTGCATCCTTGGCAAGGTGCGCGGTGAGCGCCGGGCTCCACTCCGGCCGGGTCAGGTCAAGCCAGCTCCATTTTCCGAACCAGGAATTCTTGGTGAAGTCGTCGAGCGATCCATGGCAGGCCACGCAATGCTTGTTGTACACCGGCTGGAATCCCTCCGTGTACCAGGGGGCAAGCCCCTTCCCGGAATTGGCGCCCCAGCGATCCCGGTCGCCGCGGCTTCCCGGGCGGGCGCTGTAATACGTGGTGTAGTACGGGGCCATGGCGTCGATCCATTCGTAGACACGCCTTTTCTCGGCGGGAGAGACATCGGATTTGCAGTGCTTCTTCTCTAGGTAATCCGGCAAGCGGCTGACGGATGACCCGGTCGTCAGCGGTTTTTGCGGACCGAAAGTCCCGGGGAACATGTTGTTGGCCTGGACCAGCGGCTTGTCCAGAGACAAGCCCAAGTTTCTGTCGGCCGAATAAAGGAGCGACTGGCTGCGCACGACCAGGTTGTCGTAGGCCATGTTGAAGAAGCGGGTGTAATGGCCGGTGAGCGAGACACCGCCAGTCGGATTGGCACCGCTGTGACAGGACACGCAATGCTTGTCGAGAACGGGCTGGACGACCCGAACAAAGTCGATCATACCGGCATTCCCCCATTCGGGCAATTCGAGGGGCGTCGGCGGACGCCGCATCGCGAGCAGGTTCCGGCTGGGCGTGTCGGGAACGGTCTCCCGTTTTTCGTGGCAACCGATGCAGCTCTGGACTTCCCCGGGCATGGATTGCGTGGCGGAAGTCATCCGTCGCAGTTCGCGCCCCTCCTCATCGCAGACCTGGAAGTAGATTTCCTTCATGGCGGGAGCCTCGAAATAGGCCGAACCATCGGCTTCAATCGGGGCATAGCCCCAGCAGCGCTTGGCATAATAGGTCGTGCCGCCCGCCATCAACGGCCCCTGATCATAAACCCGCCACCAGGTGGTGTTGACGGTTTTCGGAACCTGCTCCATGATCCGGATCGCTTTCGCACGACCCTGGGCAATCGCACCATCGAGGCCCTGGTAGACATCAGTGACGACGTAAAGACCGGTCGCGACCTTTTCCTCGCGCATTTGTCCGGGCGGGGCGGCCGGAACGGTCATGGTGCTGGATTTCCCGGTCGCCCGCTGAGGCAGGAGTTTGGGCGGTTGCCGGGCAACGACAGGCTGCGGGTAGAAGCAACTGGTTTTGGGGTCGTCATAGACCAGCCGCTTGTTGTCCATTTCATCCAGAAGGAAGATCCGGAACCGTTGGGCACCCTCTCCCCCGTACGAGACCAGGAACTGGTTCTCGCTCACAGGACATGGATCCCGATAAGCCCAGTACCAGTTGAGATCATAGATCGTCGGAAATTCGTCGGTGATCCAGCGAAAACCGACATCCCTCGGGGCTTCCACGCCATAACGGTTGTTGAGGATGCCGATGGCGCCGTACGGGCTGCCATGATGGGGCGCCAGCGTGCAGACCACGGCGTTCCGCCCGGGAATTTCACGGGCCTGCCAGAAGGTGGCTGGATCAATAATCGTATTGCCGAAATAGAGGGCGAATCGGCTTCCGTCAGGATACTGAGTCCAGAGCGACTGACGGTAGCCCAGATCAGAGTCCACATATTCCCAGCGGGTGAAGATCAGTCGTCCATCGCGCAGGCTGCTTAGTCCGAAATCGGTCAGGGTGTTGCTGCTCAAGTCGCGAGCATTGGAACCGTCACGGTTCATCACATGGACATGCATCGATGGCCCGGATTGGCAGACCGTATGAGAGCCGGGCGTCCGGCTGGAGAGGAAGGCCAGGCGTCCGTCCGGCAACGGGACCGGGCAAACGTTGAAATGCGGCCCGCTGGTTATTTGTTTCAAGTTTGCACCATCAATGCCCATCTCGTAAATCTGCCAGCATTGTTCCCGGTTGCGACGCATGGAGAAATAGACCGTGCGGGCGTCATCTGACAGGGTGAGGTCGAAAATACAGGCTTTGGGATCTTCGAAAATGACCTTGGCCGGCACGTCCGGTGTGGCCGGGTTCCAGATCCGGATGCTGCATCCCCAGTCCCCCTTCGGGTTCGCGTTCCAGACGTAGTTGGGCACGGCATTGGCGACCAACGGCGAACCGGTGTAGAAG
>SESA01001148.1_pt1 | contig 14217 bp, 11 predicted proteins | sample 3171451 | NCBI WGS metagenome assembly SESA01 (sample SAMN06051862, study PRJNA518727) | freshwater metagenome | biome: subpolar coniferous forest; feature: holomictic lake; material: water; isolation source: holomictic Lake 227, 8 m depth | place: Canada: near Kenora, Ontario | collected...
TACAAAATATGACGGTTAAAAACACGGCCAGATGGTACAATGCATTCTTTGGATGCCAACATATTCAATCGCACCAGACCCTAAAGGAAAAATATGAGTACTCCATCTTCATGTCTTTTTTCATGAAAATGCAATCCATGAGTACACCAAATTATGTCGTGGTGAATGTTTATGAGTAATCAATAAAATCATCGTATCTTTATCCCGAAGCTGGTTTAACACTCCTGATCTTGAAAAGACCGTGCAAGTTGGTTGCAACGCTCCTGGCAATTTTGCTGACAACAACGCTTTTTAGCCAGGACGGGAATTTTCAAATGAGGTTTGATTCTGTGTATAACAAGGCAGTGGGCAGTCTTGCAACCGATGTCAGAACTTCCGTCAGATGTTTTGAAACGCTCTCAGCTTATGGGGATAAACTTTCTATGGTCCAGCGCGCCTGGCTCAGTTACCTTCAGATGAAAATCAAGAAGGCAGTTAAAGCCGGGGATTCCATTCCCTGGAAAACGCAACCTGCGGTTCCTGATTCGCTCAACCACCCTGACTCTCTGCCAAACTATGCCCGATGGTATCTTGAGCGGTCGATGCCCGACAATGCGATCAGGTTGCTGATGCGTGCTATCGAGATTCTCCCGGGAAATTCAGCAATTACTGACTATGTCAAGATTGAACTCTGTGAGGCATATCGCCAGAAACTGGAATACAACAAAGGGATTAGTCTGATCTACAGTTTACTGGAACGACCTGTTCCCCTTTCTGACGAGAACCAGGCCTATGCCTGGAATCGCCTGGCAGCGTTATACAACGAATCAGGAACTCCAGCTGGAAGTTATCCCGACTCCGTTTTCAAATACTCCCTCCTTTGCATGGAGCTCTCTGGCAGGATCGGCGACAAACGTGACCTGGCTGCTTCCCAGAATGAACTGAGCTATCAGTATATCCAGCGCGGGCAGTACGATAAAGCCCTCGATCTGTCGCAAAAATCAGTGTCCAACTTCCTGGCAGCCGGAATGCCGTTCCATGCGATGAATTCCCTGATCAACCTGAGTAACTTGTATATTGGGAAAAAAGATTACCACGCCGCGTTCGGGTCCCTGGAGGAGGCGACCCGACTTTCGCCCTTATGGGAGAACCGTAATCTCTATATGCGGATCTATCAGCAATATGCCATTGTCAATTCAGCTACCGGCAATTTCAAGGACGCTTACGGGTTTCAGAACCTGTTTAACCTGTTGAGGAGTGAATTCTACAAGGACCGGATGAACAGCCAGATACTTGAGCAATCGGCCAGGTACGACTTGTTTGTCAAGGAACAAAAGATCAGGGAGGAACAGAAAAAGAATGAATTTAACCATCGCCAGATCATACTGCTTATCCTCATTTCCATTGCACTCACGCTTGCCTTTGTATTCAGTCTGTTCTATTTCAAGCTAAAAAGACAGGGGGAACTGAAGCAACAGCTTATAGAGGCAGTAGTGGAAACGGAAAACAACGAACGAAGGCGCATTGCCCGTGACCTTCACGACGGGCTCGGGCCGGTTCTTTCGGCTATTAATCATTATTTTCAGGCTTTTCTTGATGCGAAACCTGAAAACAGGGAGGCCATCCGGAACCGGTTGCAGATGGTGATTTCCGAAGCAATCGACGAAGTTTCCAGGATCTCACACAATATAAGTCCCCATGTGTTGGAAAAACACGGGTTGATTACCGCTCTGAACAATTTATTAGCCCCGTTGATGGCAAATGAAAAATATGAAATCTCCTTTAACTCAGGATTTGATGAAAGACTTGACCCAAAGATCGAGCTGGCGGTTTACCGCTGTATCACTGAACTGATCACCAATACCCTGAAACATGCGGAAGCAACAAAGATCAGCCTGGCTATCGGACGAAAGGATGGTAAGCTGACGATTTGGTATACCGACAACGGAAAAGGGTTCACCACTTCATCGGGAAAACGGGTGGGTCAGGGAATACCCAACATCACCAACAGAGTAGAGTCGTTCGGAGGAACACTATTGGTCGTAAGTTCTCCAAATGCAGGAATTTCAGTAGACATCACAATGCCCTTGTAACATGGAACAGATCAACTTGGCAATCATCGATGACCACAACCTTTTTCGGGAAGGTATCCTCCTCGTTTTAAACCAGATCGATGGTATCAAAGTGGTTTTCGACACCTCCGACGGGAACCGTTTTGTAGAGGCGCTGCGCGAAACAAAAGTGGATGTTGCGCTAATGGATATTGAAATGCCCGCCATCGGCGGCGCACTCACTACCGAGAGGGCGCTGAAAGTTAAACCTGAGCTGAAAGTTATTGCCCTCACCATGTTCTCCGACACCGGTCATTACACCCAGATGATCCAGGCGGGCGTAAAAGGGTTCATCCTCAAGAAGGCAAACAAATTCGAGCTGGAACAGGCCATCCGGGAGGTTCACAAGGGGGGCGCCTACTTCAGCCAGGAGATCCTGCAGAAGCTGGCTTTCAGGCAGAAAGGAAAAACAACGGGTACAGAGGAACTGACCACCCGCGAGATGGAGATCATGGTGCTGATCTGCCAGGGGTTTACCTCCCAGGAGATTTCAGAACGCCTGTATATTTCATGTAAAACGGTCGAAACCCACCGTACCAATCTGTTTCTGAAAGCAGATGTCAGAAACGTTGCAGGACTGATCGCCTGGGCCATCCGCAACCAGTTCTATTCTGTTGAATAATTGTCATCATTCGATATTCGATATTCGATATTCGTCATTCTTGTTCATTCGCAAATATTCCATCATAGATTGGAAATTTCAAACAGTCCCTAAGGGTTTTCCCCGAGTGAAATTCAGGTTATCCCCTTCCTGTTTTCATTGATTCTACCTAAAACTACCGCTCATCACCATTGTACCTTTACCTTACGGTTTAATTTGTCAATGATGATCACAATCGCGGTTGCCGACTTTAATCAGACTTACTGCCAGGGGCTGAAAACCATGCTGGAACAGGTGGAAGGATTCGAGGTTATTCTTCTTCCCGGTTCAGATTTCCGGCCAGAGGCCATCAAGGAATACCCCATAGATATTTTGCTGATGGATGAGGACTTGTACCAGTCCTATAGAACAGGAATCGGAGAAGGGGAAACGTTGTGGCCGGTGACGAAAACCATCGTCCTGACCATGGATCGCGAAGAAATTGCCACGCTGGCCGGCGATGTGGATGCAATCTTAAAAGGATCGGGCAAACGGGAATTTGCCGAACGAATCATGAAATTGACCGTAGTTGAGCCATAATCAAAGGTTACCATACAAACTTTTTATTTTTATTCACATTCAATTGTTAATCAAAGAAATAAAAATTAACCTTGAGCCCACTCCGAAAAGTGGTTTTAGGTGAATCTACCCACCCCCGACCCCTTCTCCCTGCCCGCAGGGAGGGGAGCGCTTTGCACATGCAAAATACTGTATATCTTGCTGTTGGCATAGCAGCTCTGCTCCCCTCCCTTTACAAGGGTGGGGGTGGGGGTGGGTAGATTGACTGCGAACATTTTTTACAGACTTTTCGGAGTGGGCTCAACCTTGATTTTTAAACAGACGCTAATTGTATGAAAAAGTCATTTGTACTGTTTCAGTTAAAAGGGAACTCCCTGATGAGAAAAAGCAGGATGCTCCTGCTGTTGACCCTGGTAATAATCACGGGAATTGCGATGGCATTGATTTTTGTTTTAAAGCCGGCTTCTCCCGTAACACAAAGATCCTCCCATCTGCCGGCAAACAAAAACCAGGAAACGGGTGAAGAAGAACTCGTTTTTTATCCTGCCCTCTGGGAGTTTATGAAAACACGCGATCCGAAAACCGAACGTATCCCCGATTGTATCCGTGGAAAGGAGATGGAATTTGCTTCCCGGTTACTCAGGGAAAAGGAGGCGCCCAAATCCCAAAACTGGATATCCAGCGGGCCGGATAATTTCAGCGGGAGGATATTGTCGGTTGCCATGGATATAGGGAATGAAAACGTGATGCTGGCAGCGGCAGCTTCCGGAGGGATCTGGCGCACCGAAGATGCCGGGGCAAATTGGGTTAAAACCACCGCTCCGTCTGCTATTCCCAGCTCAACCTGCATCATTCAGGATGAGCGTAAGGAAAAACGCAACATCTGGTACTATGGAACGGGCGAACTGCTCAGCACGACCGACCGGAGATTGAGCATTATCGCCCGTACCGTGGGTGCAGGTGACGGTATATTCAAATCGCAGGATGGCGGGAAAACATGGAGCCAGCTTCCTTCCACGAAGACAAATTCTCCCGGAACCCTCTCACAGGTATTCCAGGGAATATGGTCGCTTGCGATCGATACTTCAAACCATGCCGGTGATGAAATTTATGCAGCCTGCTACGGGGGTATCATGCGGTCGGCAGATGGCGGAGACCATTGGTCGCTTGTGTTGGGAGATCTGACGTTCAAGCCCTTTTCCACCGATGTTGTCATTGATCCGCAGGGCAGGTTGTATGCCGCCCTGAGCACCTATTGCCCGGAATATCCGGGAAATCCCTGTCCCATCGGCGGTATCTGGACAAGCAACAATGGAATCCAATGGCAGAATATTACTCCTCCGGATTTCCCGGAAGATTACAGACGAATCAAACTGGCCATAGCGCCATCCGATCCCGGTATTTTGTATGTGTTCACAGAGTCTCCGATCCAGGATACAGATCCGACATTCGGTTTCTCGGCTTCACAGCATACCTTCTGGAAATATACCGGTAATAAAAAGAGTGGGACAGGGACATGGGAAAACCGGACCATCAATCTGCCCGGGAAGGGAAGGGGCAACATATTAAGCGCTTATTTAGACACCATCCATGGGGCATTTAATTCCATCGGAGGATATGCATTCACACTGATGGTGCATCCGGATAATTCCGATGCCGTATTTATCGGGGGAACGAACCTGTACAGGAATACAACCGGTTTTGCCGATTCAACCTTCACACACTGGCTGGGAGGATATCCCTATGATATGACAGATACAAACCTCCATCCTGACCAGCACTTTCTTTTAACCTCCCGTTTGGATCATCATACAATGTTTTCGGCATGTGACGGGGGTATTTATAAAACCTCCGACTGCTTAAACGGGCAAGTAAAGTGGAACTTTTTCTCCCGGGGGATAAACAACAGCCAGGTTTATTGGACCGGAATGGATCATGCGGCATCCAACGATGAATTTGCCATAGCGGGAATTCAGGATAACGCGATCTACATCACCGATAAGAATATTTTTCCGGTTTCAGCCTGGAATGCGGTTTGCGGCGGAGATGGTCTCACCACGATTGTTGCAGATAAAAAAAATTACCTGATAGGATCTGTTTACGACGGCAACATTTTCTCTTTCCAGGTCGACAGTTTATACAACATCAATAACATTTATTGGCAACGTCCAACGTTTTTTTACGACAGCAACTTCCTGTTTTACACAAATTATGCACTGGATCCGAATGACAACACCACTTTTTACTTCCCGCAGAAAAATCATCTGTGGCGGAAATCGAACATGGCTGCTGCCGCCTACGATACGAACCAACTCAATACCGGCTGGTCAGAACTGACAAATGTTGCATTGGGATACCAGGACTTTATTCTTGCGATCACTGTTTCAAAGTTCCCTGCCAACCGGGTTTATTTCGGGACATATACCGGGAAGGTTTTTCGCGTTGACCATGCCAATACAGGTAATCCTGCAGCGGTCGATATCACGGGATCAGGATTCCCGGTCAATGGCTTTGTTTCGTGTATAGAAACCGATCCTGCAAATGCAGATAACTGCTTTGTGGTATTTTCGAACTACAATGTTCAGAGCATTTTTCATTCAACCGATGGGGGGCTGAACTGGGAACCTGTAGGCGGGAACCTTGAGGAGAATCCGGATGGAACCGGAAACGGCCCGTCGGTTCGTTCGTTGAAAATGCTTTCTTATCATGGAAATACGATTTACTTTACCGGAACATCAACAGGCCTTTTTTCCACAACGGTGCTGAATGGGGTACAAACAATCTGGCAGCAGGAAAGTCCCGACCTGATCGGACGAAGCATTGTTGATATGATTGATGCCCGCAGTACCGACGGCTGGGTGCTGGTTGCCACGCAGGGAAATGGGATATTTTCAACCCATTTTCAGCCTACCGGGATAGGCGATCTCCAGGCCAATGCTAAACCGGGGCTGGAACAGAATTATCCCAATCCGGCAACATCAGAAACGCATGTAAAATTCACAGTGCCAATAAAGGAATATGTAAGGATCATCCTGTATGACCAGGAAGGAAAGCAAGTCATGGTTATCCTGGATCAGTGGGTGCAACCAGGCACGCATGTGACATCCTTTTCTACCGCACTTCTTCCCAATGGGATTTATTACTACAACCTGGTTTCTTCCAGTGGAAATGTTTCGAGAAAAATGATTGTCGCAAAATAAATTGTAATTTGCTTTCTTTGAAAATTCAAGTATGGAAAAAATAAAGTTAATCACAGGAATTCTGATAATGGTCCTTTTTGGGATCAACATTATCGAAGCGCAGGTAAATCCATATCTACAGACTCCAACGCCGACTTCGATCTATATCAGCTGGCATTCGACCGACAGTTCATTTACCAAGGTCCGTTACGGGCTTTCAGCGACAGGCCTTAACAACGTTAAAACCGGGTCATTTCAGAATATCCATGGAAAGGTGTGGCATACGGTCAAACTGACCGACCTTACACCGGACACCAGGTACTATTACCGTTGTATCAGCGGAGTGGATTCTTCTGAAGTATATCCTTTCAGAAGTTTGCCGCTTTCCGGAACACCAGGCCGGCATATCCGTTTTGTGGTTTTTGGCGATTCCAGGTATACTGATACGATTCCATCCCATCTGAATGAGGTTTGCCAGGCTATCGTGCAAACGTTGGGAATAAAATATGGAACAGCATGGTACGATTCAGTGAATATTGTAATGCATACCGGTGATATTGTGTACAAAGGGACGACCATATCACGGTTCCAGAACGAATATTTCACACCCATTGCCAATCTTTCATGCTCGCTGCCCTTTATGGTCTCCATTGGGAACCACGAACATGAATCGGCCTACTATTTTGATTATATGAAGTACGAAGATTTCACCGATCCATTGGTTGCTGCCACTGCCTATAACGAAAGGTTCTATACATTTGATATTGCAGACTGCCGGTTTGTAGTATTGAACAGCAATGAACATATCATTGGTGCACCAATCCAGTCAGCGTGGCTGGACAAAGTTCTTGCTCAATCAGATACAGCAGCGGGCATCGATTTTGTCTTTCCGTTTGCCCACCACCCGTGGCATACAGAAGTCTGGACCAGTGGGAATACCGATTCAGTAAGCAAAGTCTTTTTCCCCAGGTTCCTGACTTGTGATAAAATCACACAATATACATTCGGACATGCGCATGATTTTGAACTGGGAACCATTACAGATACTGATCCCCAGAGCAGTAACCTGCACGATTTCCGCACCGTGCTGACCGGGGGCGGGGGCGCCGCACTGACAAGGTATTTCGCCGGTTCGCGTGATTACCCGGAGATTCAGGAAACGGTGGATGATTATAATTATACCCTGATGGATGTGGATGTTGATAATAAGTCTTATATCGCGGAAGTCTATACCCTTGGGAAACCGGAACATCCGATAGATAATCAACTGCTGGATGCCTGGCATTTCAAAATATTACAACCTCCTCCCGGGAAACCTGTTGTAAGTTCGCTTAATATTGAAAACGGGGTAATCCTGACAGCCACTCCGATGGCCGGCGACGATTCATGTATGTCATCCCAATTTCAGATTACAAAGACGCAGGGTAATTATACTGCGCCTGTTATTAACACCCTCCGCAATTCGGAAGATATCTTTGAAAATAACGGAATACCTGATTTTATTCCCATCAATCAAAATGCAGGAATCGACCTCACTGCATTAGAAGTACCCGACAGTATCCTTACACAAGATACAAATTATTGGTTCCGGGTACGTTACAGGGACTATAACTTAAAGTGGAGCCAATGGTCAGATGAGGTTACCTTCCTTTATACCAGTATAAATACGCTGAATTTTTCTTCAGGGAATTTCAATTTATCCCAGAACTTTCCCAATCCTTTCAGTATTTCAACCCTCATCGGCTATCAATTGACCGTATGCAGTTTTATAACGATCAGCGTGTATGATCCGATGGGAGTAGAGATTGCAATCCTGGTGAATGAAGAGAAACTCCCAGGATCCTATACCGTGCATTTTCCGGCAACTACTTCCGGGTACTCAGCCGGAGTATATTATGTGCAGATGAAATGCAACGATTTTATCCAGACCAGGAAAATGGTAATTACGAAATAATAGTGATCATAACGTGAAAAAGTAATACAATGAAAAGGATGAAATTTACTTTGCCGGCATTATTCCTTCTGATGGCCTTTAATCTGTTCTCATTTACGATTGCCGCCCAGGAGGATCAGATATTCATTTTTGTCGTGAGCCAATCGGGTTTGGTCCCGGAACAGAATGTCAGCATCTCAATTCTGATGAACAATGAATTCTCTATTCAAAATGGTTCTTTGTTTCTTTACTATGATGCGGACATCCTTACCCCCGTCTCTCCGTATTGTACAAATGTGGATCCGGGTGCAGCCCTTACTGCATTTCCCATCGGAGTTACTTTAGGAAAATATTCAGCGCTTGAAATAGATATTGAATCCGATACAAATTCAGGACCTTACACATATAAACTCTGTGATCTGACTTTTCAATTTCATGGTGGGAACACCATTCTTTTGTGGGACATAGATTCCTGTTTCATTTTTGATGAGAATGGTAATTATAGCTACATCGAATTTATGATTGGAAATGCAAACGGCCAATACAGGCAGGTCACATCTAAAAGCGCCGGTGACTGGAATACCGCAAGTACCTGGAATCCTGAAATCATTCCCAACCGGTCTGCCGATGCATTCATTGCAAATATGCCGGTGACGGTGCCGGAAAGCACCGGTCAGCGCTGCCACAACCTCATGATCGGTCATGCCGGTGGACTCACGATGAATTCGGGAAGTACATTGTCAGTCGGGGGCAACTTCCTCATTGAATCAGATTCATCCGGTACTGGTTCCTTCCTGGATAATGGTACACTTACCGTTACAGGCTCAACCATGGTAAAGAGGTTTCTTGCCGGCGGTTCCGGTATGCCAGGGAAAAAATACAGCTTCCTCTCTTCGCCTGTTCAGGACCAGAATATTCAGCCTGAATTTGTTTCGGAGCCACCGGACACCAGCACTGTATTTTCGAAATTTGATGAAGCCACCGCAACATGGATCAGCGCAATAACTGCATCCGGTAATTGGAATCCGGGTTTTGAAAACCAATTCATAGATGGCAAAGGTTACCTGGTTGCAGTTAACACCAATACTACCAAAACCTTTACGGGGAACCTGAACGAAGGACCCTATGCACTTCCCTGCAGCTATTCTCCTGCTTCAGGTTCACGAGGTTGGAACCTGCTGGGAAATCCTTATCCTTCATACCTCAACTGGGATGCTGTGACCAGAACAAGCGGAATAGATAAAGCCCTCTATTATTATGATCCCGACATCCAGAATTACCGGTATTATGTCCGGCTTCCGGGGGATACGATAAGTGTGGGTTCAGGGAGTCCTTACATCTCTTCCATGCAGGGATTCATGATTCATGCAGAACCGGGCGGAGGTTCCGTGATTCTTAATGATTCTCAGCGGGTTCACCCATCATACGGAATTGCTAAAATGCATGAAGGCACAGCATCAGATATGCTGGAACTCGATCTTGAAGGAAATGGCTTTACAGATCAGACCTTTGTTGTTTTCTTAAACGGCTCGACCGAAAATTTCGACCCTGACAGGGACGCATTAAAGCGCTTTAGTTTCAATCCGCAGGTTCCGGTGCTGCATACCCTGACAACCGACAGTACGGAACTTGCCATAAATGCTTTGCCGCATTCCAATATTCCGGTAGTGGTCAGGGTGCATTTCGAAACAACCATTAGTGGTACCTTCAAACTGACAGCAAAGAATGCTGTATCATTTGGTACTCACACTGCAATAGTCCTGGAAGATCTGAAGATGAATCAAACACAAGATCTGAAGATAAATCCGGTTTATACATTCACAGCAGACCCGGGAGTCACTCCTGAACGTTTTCATCTTCATTTCTCAGAGGCAAATGGAATCAATGACCAGGGAAATCCGGGAAAAATGTTTATATATTCATACGGAGAAGAGATCTATGTCAAAGGATTGAAAGAGCACTGCGGAGGAGAACTCTTTGTTTATAATTTGCTGGGGCAGGAGATTCTCCATCAGTCTGTTCCGGCGAATGACCTGATCCGGATTCCGATGTCTGGATTTTCGGGATATTTTGTTGTAAAAGTAGTATCAGGAAATTATTGTGAAACTGCAAAAGTCTATCTAAAATAACCAATATGAAAAAAATCATTAGCACTTTATCATTTATATTGATAATACATTGCATTTTCACAATTGAACATTGCAAAGCACAGACAGTTCCTGTAATCTCAAAACTGACCTACGACAACATAAGTCAAACAGGAGTCACTCTTTTCTGGACGACCGATACCCCGACCGATTCGAAAATTCGCTGGATGGCGCCCGATTCGAATTACCAACCGCTCATTTTTACCGATTCAATCTATCTTTCTGAACTGGTAACCAATCATGCAGTGACTGTCGGAAACCTTCAGCCGGCCAAAATCTACAAATACCAGGTGATCTCTCACAATGCTGCTGGAACAGCGGTGGATTCGGGTTACTTTGTCACCCAATCGGCTTCGACCGGGTTGGTGGAGGTCTATTTCAACCATTCGGTCGACACCACAGTCAGCACCGGTGAGAGCGCAAACGGCAATGAGAATTTTGAAAATCTCCTGGATGCCCAGATCAGCATGGCCAATCACAGCATCGACATCACCTTGTGGGAATTCCATGGCGTTCCTTCGGTTACCGCAGCGCTGATCAACGCAAAAAACAGGGGCGTGAAGATCAGGTTTATTTACAACCAGATGTCGGATAGTTCACAGGTTGATTCACTGGTTGCTCATGGGATCCCGGTACTGAAACGAACCTATCTGACGAATTTTTCCATGCACGATAAATTTTTGATCTTTGATCACCGGAATAACAGCAATCATAACAATAAATTCCTTTGGACCGGTTCCACCAATGTCTCCCATGCCATGTTTCACCAGGACCACAACAACATCATTCTGATCCAGGATGAGTCGCTTTGCGCCGTTTATACCCGTGAATTTGAAGAGATGTGGGGCTCGCACACCGATGTGCCGGATCCATCCAGGGCTAAATTCGGACCTGAAAAGACGAACAACACGCCCCGTATCGTGAATGTTGCCGGTACCAGAATGGAGGTTTATTTTGCGCCCACCGACAGCATTTCCGATACGATATGCAGCATCATTGGATCGAAAATAATGAAGAGCATCTTCTTCTGCATGTATAAATTCGAGTTGCCTCCTGTTGAAGAAGCCCTGCATTCGATTTACATCGGTAAATGTCTCAGCGGAGTGTTCGATTCGTCTCAATCGACGCTCCATGGCTGTGCCTTCCCCCGGATGAAAGGCCATCAGGTTCCAAATGCCTGGAATCCGCCTGCCGATGTGTTTCTCGATCCCATCACCGGACTGCTGCATCACAAGTATTTCCTGGTGGATGCCGATACCAGCGGGGGAAACAAGATCATTGCCACCGGGTCGTATAACTGGGAAGTTCCTGCTGAAACCGGAAATGACGAAAACCTTCTGGTTATCTTCAACGCCAGGATCAACAACCTTTATTACCAGGAATTCCTGGCCCGTTACCGTGAATCGGGCGGGGTGATGGTTGGCACCGGATATGCAGCGGCCAGTGAGAAGGTGCCCCCACGATTTTCGTTGGATCAGAATTATCCAAACCCGTTTGATCCGGTAACGACCATAAAATACACGGTCACAGAAACAAACAACTTTAAAATTGCGGTGTATGATGTGATGGGACGGGAAGTTAAGATAGTTGTAAATGAAAGACTTGCACCCGGAACATATCAAACATCGATCGATGGCACTTCACTTCCCTGTGGAGTCTATTTCTGCACCATATCAGAAGGTAATTATTCCGTAACTAAAAAAATGATCCTGAAAAAACAGAATTAGTCTTTAGTAAATGATTGATCGCAACTTTTTCTTACGTCTTTTTCACCGCGAAGACACCATGATGCTAAAATTTTATATACTTGAATTTGAATTACTTGCGTCTTTTAATCTTAGCCCACCGAACTGGAGTGCATTGCCTACTTTTCATCAGGGGAGGAAGCTGTGCATTCGATTCCTGAATATGCTCCTGATATTGTACTGATGGACATCCATCTTCCGGGTATCTCGGGTATTGAGTGTGTAAGGAAGCTTAAACCTGTATTATTCTCAGCTCAATTCATGATGTGCACCGTTTATGAGGATAATGAAAATGTGTTTGATTCCCTTTGTGCAGGCGCCACAGGATATCTCCTGAAGAACAGTCCCCCGGGTAAAATAACCGATGCCATCATCGATCTTTACCATGGAGACTCACCCATGTCATCAACCATTGCGCGAAAAGTGATCCGGACATTCCAGCCGGCGACCCAACAAAATACCGGAATGGAAAATCTGACCAAAAGAGAACGTGAAATGCTTGAACTCCTTGCTAAAGGATATCGTTACAAGGAGATCGCCGAGCAGCTGTTTATAAGTTTTGAAACCGTCAGGACACACATTCATCATGTTTACGAAAAACTCCATGTTCAGTCAAGGACAGAGGCGCTAAACAAAGTTTTTCCGAGGTAATGGCCTCACAATCATCCAACAAAATGGATTCGATTTATTTATCGTGGCATTTTTTAGATAAATGTAATGAAAGAAGCCGGATAGTAGATAAGATTCCGGTGATTCCGGACGGGGTACCCTGCCTTAGTTACCTAATGAAAGATAAAAAACAGGAGGTTACCGAAAATCCTTTCAAGAGTAGGTATACTTTAATATTGTGGTTTAATGAGTAAGCCAAAAATTGAATGGGTAGAGATACCCAGGGGTATGTTTGAAATGGGTAGCCCTGCTGATGAGACTGGCCGTGATAAAAAAGAAATCCAGCACATGGTGACCTTACGTGCATTTAAAATGAGCAGGTTTGCTGTTACTTTTGATCAGTACGATGCTTTTTGCGATGAAATGGGTGTTCAAAAACCAGGTGATCAGGGCTGGGGTCGTGAACAGCGGCCCGTTATCAATGTGAATTGGGAGGATGCGAATAATTTCGCCTTGTGGATGGGTTGCCGTTTACCAACTGAAGCCGAATGGGAATATGCGTGCCGCGCAGGCACGATTTTGGCCTTTAATACAGGGGACAGCCTTTCCAAATCCCAGGCAAATTATGATGGTCCAAAAACAATGCCGGTAGGAAGTTTTCCCCCCAATGCGTGGGGTTTATACGAAATGCATGGCAATGTGTGGGAATGGTGTAACAATTGGTATGACGATTATTCAACCGGCACTCAAACCAACCCTGCCGAACCCTGTGCATGGTCGTATCGCGTGCTCCGGGGCGGTAGTTGGAACGATGATGCCCGGCGGTGCCGGAGTGCGAGCCGCAGCGGCATCCACCCTGATGATGGCAACTACGATATTGGCATCCGCCTCGTGTCCTCATTATAGTCATGATTTATTCGTATTTTTGCGGTGGTTACGCTGCTAATACTTAGCATTGCCGCATTTACTGATAAGTCCGGTCCCCCATGAAGCAATCTTTTATTACCTGCTTGAATAAGTCAATAGCCCTTTATGAATCTGGCAGTGCAGTCAATTCCCCGGTGCTTTTAATTCATGGCAATTCTGTTCATTCGGGCTTTTTCAGTCCATTAACCTGTCTGCTTGAGTCACGTTATCATATACTTACGCTTGATCTTCCGGGTCATAATCAATCGGAGGCATGGGATAAAGAGGACTTCACCCGGGAGAACCTTGCATTGCTTTTCAACGCCGTTCTTGATTACTTTGGAATTATGGAGGTTACTGCTTTTGGTTTTTCCATGGGCGGATTTTTATTGCTGGAATCCTTCGACCTGGTTCCAGCCATAAAGACAATTGCCATTGCAGGTCATCCC
>SESA01001149.1_pt1 | contig 14193 bp, 12 predicted proteins | sample 3171451 | NCBI WGS metagenome assembly SESA01 (sample SAMN06051862, study PRJNA518727) | freshwater metagenome | biome: subpolar coniferous forest; feature: holomictic lake; material: water; isolation source: holomictic Lake 227, 8 m depth | place: Canada: near Kenora, Ontario | collected...
CACCACTTGCCTCTCTAAAATCCATTCATGTGCTATTGCCGCCCCTTAACGAGCAACGTGCCATTGCCCATATCCTCAGCAACTTGGACGACAAGATCGAGCTTAACCACTGCATGAATGAGACTCTGGAGGCCATGACCCGTGCCATTTTCAAGTCTTGGTTCGTGGACTTCGACCCAGTGCGCACGCGGGCGGAGGGCCGGGAGCCTGCGAGCATGGATGCGGAGACAGCGGCGCTTTTTCCCGATAGCTTCGAGGAGACGGAGATGGGGATGGTGCCTAAGGGATGGAAATCCGGAACTGTAGACGATTTATGCGTTTCAATCGAGAATGGTGGAACTCCAAAACGGATGAAATCAGAATATTGGGATGGCGGAACAATTCAGTGGTTCAAGACGGGAGAACTTACAGATGGGCCTTTAATGGATTCAGAAGAGGCAATTACTGAGAAAGGACTTAGCAGTTCATCGTGTAAACTTTGGAAAAAGGGAACTATTCTCATTGCACTTTACGCATCACCTACGGTGGGAAGGTTGGGTATATTGGAGATGTCAGGAACCGCTAACCAAGCTTGCAGTGCGTTAATGGCTAGGTCGGAGTTTGGAAATTTATTCTTGTTTTATACACTTCTATTTTCTCGTGAGGAGCTACAAAATATTGCTGTGGGGGCCGCGCAGCAAAATATCAGTCAACAAATAGTTCGGCATCATAACGTATTAATTCCAAGTCCAGAGATTGCATCAGCATTTCAACAAAAAGTAGAAAGATATTATTTAACGCGGGTAAATAATGAAAAGCAATCTAAAATTATTGCAACAATTCGTGATGCGCTGTTATCAAAGCTTCTGATCGGGGAGATACGAACCGAGGTCCAATCATGACAGTGGGACATAACAGACGCGTAGGCTCAATTAAAACTGAATTGGTTAAGAAATCACGCGAATCGGCTTTAGCTGCAGTCCAAATCTTCAACAACCCAAATATAATGTTTAAATCAGAGATATATATAGTTCTAATGATTATTTCGTGGACATATCTATTACATGCATATTACCGAGATAATAAAATAGATTATAGATATTTTGAAGAGAAAAATGGTCGCAAAAAGTACGACAAAACGAAAAGAGGTGCATTCAAGTATTGGGAACTTGAGAGATGCCTAAATGATAGTATTTGTCCTGTTGACAAGGATACTGCGAATAATTTAAGGTTTTTAATCGGTCTGCGCCACGAAATTGAACATCAAATGACTACGCAGATCGATGACTATCTTAGCGCAAGATTCCAAGCATGTTGCCTAAATTATAATCAATATATTAAACAAATCTTTGGCGAAAAGCAAGGTGTTGATAGGCATTTAGCGCTTAGCCTGCAATTTTCGTCAATATCTGAAGAACAAATTGACCAGATGTCAGATCATAAAGACTTGCCGTCTCATATTCAAAAATACGTAGAGGGTTTTGATGGCCAATTAACTGACCAAGAATTCGACAGCCCAAAATATGCGTATAGGGTACTTTTCGTAGCAAAAACTGCAAACACCAAGGGCCAAGCAGATAAAGTCATCGAATTTGTAAGAGCAGATTCGCCCCTTGCTGAAAGCGTAAATGCCCAATATGCTCTTATTAAAGAAACTGAACGGCCGAAGTATTTACCGAGTCAGATCGTGGAAATTATGAAATCCGAAGGGTATTCCAGATTCAATATGCATTATCATACTGTGCTCTGGCAGAATGAAGATGCGAGAAATCCCGGAAAAGGATACGGTGTCAAAGTGGCAAACACTTGGTATTGGTATGAGCGCTGGTTATCATTTGTTAGGAAACATTGTGAGCAGAATCGTGCCGCATATCAGTGATTTGAAATAGAAATCCAGGAAAATTATGACCCCATTAACTGAATCCCACGTCGAAGAAGCCACTCTCTCTTGGCTCTTATCCCTCGGCTACGCCTCCATCTTCGGTCCCGACATCGCTCCCTGCGAGCCCGCTTCCGAGCGCGAGTCCTTCCAGGAGGTACTCCTTACTCGCCGCCTCCATGATGCCCTCCGCCGTCTTAATCCCTCTATCCCAGCCGAAGTCCTGGAAGAAGTCCTTCGCAAAGTCACCCACACAGAGTCCCCATCGCTCCTGGCCAACAATCGTGCTTTCCACCACATGCTCATCGACGGCGTATCCGTGGAATACCAGCGCAAGGACGGCTCCATTGCTGGCGACCACGCTCGTTTGGTGGACTTCGTGAACCCAGAGAACAACGAGTTCCTGGCCGTCAACCAGTTCACTGTCATAGAGGGCCAGAACCGGCGCCCTGACATCGTGATCTTCGTAAACGGCCTGCCCCTGGCGGTAATCGAGCTTAAGAATCCTGCTGATGAGAACGCCACCATCCAAACCGCCTTCCAGCAGCTACAGACCTACAAGAATGACATTCCCTCTCTCTTCACCTATAACGAGATGCTCGTGATCTCCGACGGCCTGGAGGCCAGAGCGGGAACGCTGACCTCAGACTGGTCCCGGTTCATGCCCTGGAGGACCATCGATGGAGAGGAGATTGCGCCTAAGGGCAAACCGGAGATGGACGTCCTCATCAAAGGCATCTTCGAAAAGAACCGCTTCTTAGATCTCATAAAATACTTCATCGTCTTCGAGTCTGATGGCGATAAGATGGTCAAGAAGATGGCCGCCTACCACCAGTACCACGCCGTGAACAAAGCTGTGGATTGCACCGTAAAGGCTACCTCTCTCGGAGGAGACCGCAAGGCAGGTGTGATCTGGCATACTCAAGGCAGTGGCAAGAGCCTATCCATGGCTTTCTACGCCGGCAAGATCATCGTCCATCCTGCCATGCAAAATCCCACGCTGGTAGTCCTCAACGACCGGAACGACCTGGACGACCAGCTCTTCGACACCTTCGCCGCCTGCCAGGACCTGCTCCACCAGGCCCCTGTCCAGGCCGAGGACCGGGAGAGCCTAAAGACGCTCCTCCAAGTGGCCTCAGGTGGCGTGATCTTCACCACCATCCAGAAGTTCTCGCCTGAGGATGATACCGAGAAGTATCCTCTCCTCTCTGACCGTCGCAACATCGTCTTCATCGCCGACGAGGCCCACCGCAGCCAATACGGCTTTAAAGCCCACACCGTCAAGAGGAAAGAGGGCGCCTACATCGCCTACGGCTTCGCAAAGTACCTGCGGGATGCTCTACCCAACGCCTCCTTCATAGGCTTCACAGGCACGCCCATAGAGAAAACAGATAAAAGCACACCTCACGTCTTCGGCAACTACATCGACATCTACGACATCCAGAGGGCCGTAGAAGATGGTGCCACCGTGCGCATCTACTACGAGGCCAGGCTGGCCAAGCTCGATCTATCCGAGGCTGAGAGGCCTAAGATCGATCCCAACTTCGAAGAGGTCACAGAGGGCGAAGAAGAAGCGATCAAGGAGCGCCTCAAGAGCAGATGGGCCAGGCTGGAGGCCGTGGCCGGTGCGGACGGGCGTGTCTCCCTCATCGCCGAAGATATTGTCCAGCACTTTGAGAAGCGCCTGGAGGCCCTCGATGGCAAAGCTATGATAGTTTGCATGAGCCGTCGCATCTGCGCCCAGATGTACGAGTCCATTGTCAAACTCCGGCCGCAGTGGCATGATCCTGACGACGAGAAGGGCGTAATAAAAGTGGTCATAACCGGCTCTGCCTCGGATAAAGCGAACCTTCAGCCCCATATCAGGAACAAGAAGAGGAGAAAGGACCTGTCTGATCGTTTCAAGGACCCCAATGATCCTCTCAAGCTCGTAATAGTAAGAGACATGTGGCTTACCGGCTTCGATGCTCCCTGCCTTCACACCATGTATATTGACAAGTTCATGCAGGGCCACGGCCTGATGCAGGCTATCGCCCGCGTGAACCGTGTTTTCAAGGACAAGCCTGGTGGCCTTATCGTAGATTATCTGGGCATAGCCGAGAGCTTGAAGCGTGCCCTGGCCGAATACACCGAGGGCGACCGAGGAGAGACCGGCATCCCCACGGAAGAGATTGTGGCTCTCATGCTGGAGAAGTACGAGGTCGTTCAGGCCATGTTCCACGGCTTTGATACTTCCAAGTTCTTCCAGGGCACACCCGAGCAACGCCTGGCAGCGATTGCCGAGGCCATGGAGCACATTCTATCTCTGGAGGACGGCAAGAACCGCTATATTCAAGCTGTCACCGAGTTATCCAAGTCCTACGCCATAGTAGTAACCCACGAAAAAGCCATGGAGATCCGTGAGAAGGTCGCCTTCTATCAGGCGGTCCGCTCTGGTCTATCAAAGGCCACATCACCCGATGGCAGGACAAAAGATGATTTGGATGTCGCTATAAGGCAGATCGTCTCCAATGCCATCGTGCCCAATGGCATCGTGGACATCTACAAGGCGGCTGGCATCAAGACCCCGGATATCTCCATTCTCTCCGAGGAGTTCCTGGAGGAGATCCGAGGTCTGCCTCACAGGAATCTGGCCCTGGAGCTCTTGAGGAAGCTGCTCAATGACGAGATCAAGACTGTATCTCACAGGAACCTGGTTCAGTCGAGATCCTTTGCCCAGATGCTCGATCAGTCGATCAACAAGTATCACAATCGCTCCATTGAGGCAGCCCAGGTCATCGAAGAACTGATCAAGTTAGCCAAGGAGATGAAAGAAGCCCACAAACGCGGAGACGATCTCGGCCTCAGTGAGGATGAGCTGGCTTTTTACGATGCCCTGGAGGTCAACGACAGCGCGGTAAAGGTGCTTGGTGACGAAACCCTGCAGATGATTGCCAAAGAACTGGTTGAAGCTGTCCGGAAAAATGCGACCATCGACTGGACGGTAAAAGAGTCGGCCAGGGCCAAGCTGCGGGTCATAGTCAGGCGGCTGCTGCGCAAGCACGGCTACCCGCCGGATAAACAAGAGAAGGCGACGCAGACAGTGCTGGAGCAGGCGGAGCTGCTGTGCAAGGAGTGGGCGTGCTAGGATTTTCGAATGCACCGAGATAGTAGAAACTCTCTATTACCTCTAACTCTAAGTTACTCCTCTTTTTCGCAATGAATCAACTATAGCATCTTCGGCGGCTAGATTAAGCCGGAAAACTGTTGATGGCAGATTAATGCTTTTTAGGGTCTCATCATCGAGTTCACTGCGAGGCAGATCCTTATCGAGCCATTTGACCCTTCTTGTTTGATACAATGCAATATTATCTTTCAGGGACTTGAGGTCAGATCTATATTCATAAGATAATGCTCGTCCAACTGCAATGGTTCGTGTCGTCTTGAGAGTTTCCTTTCGAGGAAGGATTACAAAATCTCCATTTTCAATTCTATGCACGAAAGAATAGAGTTGGCCCACACTATTGTGAAGACGACCTTCTGAAGCAAATGGCTCTTCTTCTTTTGCGTAAATGTATAGCTGTTTCTTGTCTGTAACCCTGCTGAGATCATGTGGTATGATCCATCTTATGCATACAAGATCCTTGTCTAAAGCCAGTTGTTCATCTTCTCCATTTCTACCAGCGCGAACCACCCATGCAGCCATGATCTTATGCTTTAAATTGTAGGTAATTAACTTTAACTCTCCTCTTTTTGATGAAATGATCATCAGCCACTACAGGGTTTCGGGTTTCGTCGCCGCCTTTGACCAGAGTTGACAAACTTGATGGATTCGACTCTATTTACGACATCCCATCTCCTCCTCTCCTCCCAGCCTCTCCGCCATCCCCCACTCCTCGCCCAGATCCACCCCGATATCCATCCCCGGCTCGATCCTCTTGAATCCCGCATACATGATGCAGATGAGTTGCAGCGCCGAGAAGACCTTCCCAGGCAGCGCCCGCAGAACATGCGTCTCCTGGGGATCATTGATGTCCAGTCCGTACTTGCCCAGCATGCCGATCTCGAAGGTGATCTCCTGAATCTCCTGCAGCGACTTCCCGCGAAACAGCCGCATAGCGTCCAGCAGATAGAAGACCGCATCCATGCGTGGTCCACGGGCCTTGAGCTCTCGGGCCGCAATCCTTCGCAGTCCATCTCTGGCCAGAACGCGCAGCTCCTCGGGTGCCTCCATCCCCAGTACCTTCTGGAAATGCTTCTGGGCCGGCTCCATATCTCCCAGCTCCATGTAGGCGAAGGCCAGGCCGTACACGGTCTGCGGGTCCTGGGGATCGCACTCGTTGGAGCGGCGCAGATAGTAGAGAGCCCGCAGGCTGTCGCCCTCCTTGCCGAGGATGGCGCCCAGGTTCTTGAGGGCCACGGGATTCCTGGGATCGGCGGCCAGGGCCTGCATGGTGTACTCCTTGGCCCGCGGCAGGTCGCCCGCCCTCTGGTAGCCGAGCGCCAGGGCCACGCAGGCGTGCGAGTGGCCGGGGACGAGCTGAAGGCAGCGGTGCAGCAGCTCTCGCCCCTGATCGAGCTGGCCGACCGGGTGATTCGCATCTATGGTGAACAGACAAAGAGTCGCGCGAAAGCGGCGGCAAAGATGCCGGGAGCCAGGGAACGCTGCAGGCTTTCTCCTGTGGCTGGAGGTTCTGCCTGGTGAATAGCTTATCGGTTGAAGATTATAGTGCTGCACCAAAAGATTAAAACAAATTAACGATATCAAGAGGTCGACATCTTGGCTTAGTAAATATCATTCGTTTGGTTCGGAACTATAAAAAGCGCAAGAATAAATCTACCGGTAAAATACAGTGATATCTTGAATTCTCGGTCGTAGCGCCGCCTCGTCTTTTTCATATACTCCCCTCCATGAGTTGATGTTGCTTAACTCATTGTCCACTCGGAGGGGTTCACTCCAGTTCCCTCCATAAATCGTTATAAGAAAGAAACAGTTTAATCGAGAAGGTTAATTATGTCCTCCAAACCCATTACGTTAACTAGATGAGAAATTAATTGGGATAGGCAAATAAGAAGGTTGTAGGAGGACTACAATTGGGGCAATTAGGAAAGAGCGAGATCGAGAAAGTTAAGATCCTTGTCACAATATTGCCGAGTGGTAAGTCTTATTATGTTGGCATCCCAACAAATTGGACAGTAGAGAAATTTTTAATAGGATTTAAGAGAAAGATAAACAAGAACGATGAAGCACCTATGTTGGCAACTCTCAAAAGAGACGGAAAGGAACTTGATCCCACATCAACTTTTAGAGGAGAAGGGATCATAGATGGTGATGTAATATTACTTCGTGAACATGTAGTGGGTGGATGAAGGCATGACATATTCGGTCGATCGCTGAAAAGATCGATCCTAATGGGCCAACCTTTTAGTATTACCCATAAAGATGATGTTTCTCTCAACTATGAACTAAGCTTAGTATAGAGATTATCCCGCCAATTATGGATGATATATTGGCTACGTTCTCGAATACTTTCTCGTGGGGTGACGTATCGAGTTTTCTTAGATCGCTCAATATCCGTTCGGTTCTTTTATCAGCTATCCTTTCTAAAAGGTGTTCAAGATCTTCTACGATCCGCGGTGTCTCCTTTATCAGATCTCGAACTATCTCTTGCTGGGAGAGTTGAAGTTCATCTAGTTTTAGACCTAGACGATCCATATCTTCCCTTATGCCTTTTACCTTATCTAGCTCCCATTGCAATGATCTTAAACTATTAGTGGCATCTGCATAATTAATCTTAAGCTTAAGGATATTAATATCAATGGCGCTAAGTCGGGATATAACTTGTACCCTTAGGTAATCATTCTCTTGCTTATATCGTTCCATAGTGACGGAGCAGTAGGCTATAGCCCTTAAGTATAAGGAAACTTTTTCTTCAATAGGAAGTAGCTCCCAATTATTGAGATGACATAAGGAATCCTTACTTCCTTTGGGCAAGTAATTGCACATGGCTCGTATATCTGAGATTGAATTAATCAGCGCATATTCTGCATCTATATGATTTTTCTTGGTTGAGAGACCCCTTGCGTTTTCTTCAATTCGGATTGCCAGGTTTTCAAAGGGCGTATCCTGTGAGACCTCTCGCAAATGCGAAGTTTCTTTCTCAATACCTTGAAGCGTTTCTTTCATCATTTGGCTAAGAATAGGATATCCTCTATATATTATTTTAGCGAATATTGGATTTGTCTCCTTAGTTCTGATAAGAAGGAGATCTGCCATATCGCAGTGCTCCTTCCAAGACCTCAAATAGAGCTGTTTTTCTTCTCTTGATGCCTCGATATACTTTTGCGATTTTAAGAAAGCTTGGGCAAGGTTTTCGATTATTGTTAGCAATTTTTCTCTGTTCTCTGAGTAATCCATTTCGTTTCTCGCCTTTTGCAGATAATTTTCAATGCTATCTTCAGCCCTTTGGGAAAAGATCAAACAGCTATAAGCTCCATAGAGAGAGTAACAGAGACTTGCAGGATTGTGATATAACGGTTCCTTTAATGCCAATTCAAACCATTCTATCGCTTTTTTCAGTTCCGCGTGGAATTCCTCATCCGTTATCGTTTCTGATGCTTTTATAATCGAAACTTTACCTAGAGAGTGATAAGCGTAGGCTCTCACATTTGGGGATGGATCTTGAGTTAGCTTTAGTAGTTCATCTAGAGCTTGCACTTTATCTGTGAGAAGTGGGAATGCTTGACCTATGACCCGTGTAGTGCGTGCTCTTACCCATTGGTCTTTGTCCTTTGCCAGTCTAATAAGTTCGTTAGAAGCTCGTACTTTATCCGGCAAGTATTGGAATGCCTGGTCTAAGGCCTTTACGGCACTCCTTCTTACCCACGGATCTTGATCATTAGCTAGATTTACCAATTCATTAAAAGCTTGCATTTTATCTGGTAGATATTGGAATGATATGCCTAAGGCTTCAACGGCGCGCTCTCTTACCAACTTTTCCGAATCCTTAGCCAGTTGGATTAATTTATCAGAAGCTTGTATGTTATTCGTAAGGTATTGGATTACTTGCCCTAAGGACCATGCAGCGCTCCATCTTATCCATTTATCTCTATCCTCAGATAGACTGATGAGTTCATTAATAGCCTGTAATTTACCTATGAAATATTGGAATGCTCGACCTAAGGCCAATGCAGCACTTTCTCTTACTGATTGATCCGGATCCTTAGCTAACCTAATTAGTTCATTAGATGCTTGTGTTTTATCCGTAAGATGTTGGAACGCTAGACCCAAGGCCAATGTAGCACTTCCTCTCACTGATTGATCTTGATCATTAGCCAATCCAATCAATTTATCCGATGCTTGTAACTTATCTGTGATAAGTGGGAAAGCTCTACCTAATGCCTCAGCTGCACTTCTCCTTACCGATTGGTCCTGATCCTCGGCTAGTAATATTAATTCGCTAGAAGCTTGTACTTTATTCGTGAGGAGTGGAAATGTTAGTCCCAAGGCCAATGCAGCGCTTACCTTAACCCATTTATATTGATCTTTCGCTAGCCTGATTAGTTCGCCAGAAGCTCTTATTTTATTCGGTATAAATTGGAATGCTTTACCCAGTGCTTCACAAGCATTTTCTCTTACTGATGGGTTCTGATCATTCCCTAACTCAATCAGTTCATCAAAAGCTCGTAATTTATCCGTAAGGTATTGGAATGCTAGGCTCAAGGCCAATGCAGCACTTTCTCTTACTGATTGATCCGGATCCTTAGCTAACCTAATTAGTTCATTAGATGCTTGTGTTTTATCCGTAAGATGTTGGAACGCTAGACCCAAGGCCAATGTAGCACTTCCTCTCACGGATTGATCTTGATCATTAGCCAATCCAATCAATTTATCCGAAGCTTGTAACTTATCTGTGATAAGTGGGAAAGCTCTACCTAACGCCTCAGCTGCACTTCTCCTTACCGATTGGTCCTGATCCGCGGCTAGTAATATTAATTCGCTAGAAGCTTGTACTTTATTCGGTAAAAATTGGAATGTTTTGCCCAATGTTTCACAAGCATTTTCTCTTACTGATGGGTCCTGATTCTCCGCCAGTATAAAAAGGTCCGATTGAGCGTTAGATTGATCTCCTGGTTCGGCAAAAAGTGTATCGATTTGTGTAGCCAAGTTTCCATATTCGATAGGAAGCTTATTTAGAGATCTGCGGTGAAGGTCGCCCTGAAACATTGAGATTCCTCCCTTCATGAGCCCATTGTACCTTAAAGAAAGCTATGGCAAATTGGGTTAATCTATTTTTCTGTAATTGAAGAGTGGAACTGGCTCATCCTCAGTTCTTAGCTATATACTAAATAGTGGCAAATGACCCCTATATCCCTTACTTTATTGATTTCTTTGAATATCATCCGTTCTATCCCTTCTTCATCTCAGCCAGGTCCTCAACTCCCGCATCCTCTGCCGGCTGAACCGCAACTTCACAGAGCTGGAAGTGCGCCGCGCCTTTACTGTCTTCCAGCTCATGACCATCCTGGAGGAGAACCACCACAGCTTCCTGATCGTGGAGCATGATCCCTTGCTCTACGAGGATGCCGGAGAAATGGTGGAGTACCAGGGCCCTCGGCCCTCAGGCAGACCTCCAGGGAGGCCACCATCCTGCTCTACGCGCCGGCGCTGGACCCTCACTTGCAGAAGCTGACCGAGCTGGCCGACCGGGTGTTCTGCATCTATGGCGAGCAGGCTCCGGCAAAAAGCAGGAAGATCGAGGCGAAGACGCCGGGAGAGCAGAGGACGCTGGAGGCGTACTCATGAGGTGGCCTTGGAGGCGCGAGGCCAGGCCGGTCGAGCCCAGGCGGACGGTCAACATCAGGCGTATGGAGCTGGAGACAGCCAAGGAGATCCTGGCGGAGGTCTTCCACGCCCGGCCCGGCGAGGTGGAAGAGATGATACAGAGGAGGCTGGAGGAGAGCGAGCCAGGTGAGAATATCTGGCCGGAGGAGCGCGAGGTGGGGCGGTGGCCGGCGACGTTCTGTGTGGAGGAGTAGATGTGGGACGAAGTTTCGAGAGCGTGAGGATGGGCGTGAAGGACGTCTCTGCCAGATGGCTGAAGGCCAGCCGGGCGCTTAAGAAGGAAGACCAGGTTTACGGGCAAAAGGTGGCACAGATGGCCCAGAAGCATTCCAGCGAGGCTTTCTATGCGCTGGATGACCCGCTGGAGGCGGCGGTGTTTTCGGTACTGGTGGAGCTGATAAAAAAGCGAGCAGAGGAAGAGGAGACGAGCGAGTAGAACAGAACAAGTTTACGCGCAATCGGAGAAGGTATTTATAAAATAGTCTTCCGGCCTTGGAGATCTGAAAAATAGGAGAACGGGTTTACAGGTTACACGTACCATTGGAGCTGGGATTGGCCCTGTTATCCCAGCTCCATTTACCCTACTTCTTTGGACTGAACTTTATGGCTCGGTCATACACGATCTCTGAGTACGATGGCCCTGTTTTTGTAGCCGCTTCCAGGTAGCTCCTCCATTGGATGAAGAGCGGCTGATCCAGTGGTATGCCGTAGGCTCCTGGACCTGTGGGAACCTCAAAGCAGTGAGGATCACCATTAGCGTGTCTGGCGATCTTATAGACATAGAGGTATTTCGCATTAGGATTTTCAGGGAGGTATGCATCAGTAGTTCCGTTGAAATCCAAATTGGAGATCGCTCCAATGCCATTATAGATATCCGCTCCGAATGCGCCGAAGTTGGAGTATGTTGCTTTTCCCGTGACTACATGGTTAACGCCATAAACGATTATGAAATCATTGGGATCGTTGCTCAAAGTGACTTGTGAATATCGCATGAAAGGATAGAATCCCGAAGTATTAAAGAACGGAGGTGTTGGCAAATCAGCAGTTTGGTTTGCTGACCATAGGTAGCAGCAATCGTGGCTATTGCCAGCGCTGTCAATTCCTCTCTGGATACCATCGTTACCTACTGTGTTTGATATACTGGTTGGAAGCTCTTTTGCATTTAATCCGCTGTATTTGTTGAGAATGGCCTCTCTCAACTGTTCTAGATCATCCATAAGATCAAACTCAGTTTTACCTGTTCCACGGACTCTTATTTCTGGATAACTATATGGATCTAGCTTTGTAGATTCATTAGGAGTAATCCGGAAAATAGTCGCAGGTGTATTATTGAGGTAGTTATTGCCAGCTTGCTTGTCTTTGTATAGAGCAGCACGGATCAAGATGGTAAATGTATCGGAAGTATTCTCTACGCCAAGGTTTAACATAGATGAGGGAAGCTCTTGAGTGTTAATTATGCTCCCCGAATATCCAGCCGAAAAGGCAGCAGTGCGGATGCGTTGATTAATGCCTCTGTCAGCTGTAGTGATTATCACTGTAGTTTGATTGAATGGATTTCCTGCCATCCCATCTCGTGTCCCCTCAGTTTTGATAATTAGGTTATTCAGTGTATCGTCAAATGTATCAAATAGCCATCGAGTTTCATTTCCGTATGTTCTCGACATTACATTAGGATCGAAACTGAAGTATCTACATTCTGGTGGTGTTCTTCCAACGAAAACAATGGCTTCATCTGGACGAATATTCCAAAAAGAAGCCGACTTCCCACTTATCCCAAGCGTTTTAGCTATTTTAGAAAACAGTTCAGGTACCTTATTACCTGGTGCCGGTGGAACAAAATATGTCAAATATTTTGTAGATGGATTATTTCCCCATGCTGAAGGTAAGATTCCTTGGTTCACTAACTTGATAAAATCCAAATAGCCTAGTTCACCTTGTTGTACAGTAAACCCATCCTTTTCTAAGGTTTGTTTAAAAGCATTCACATCACTTGTTGTTGCATTTTGTGCAAGACCCGTTCCTATTAGCATTGCTAGCAAAACTGCAAATATTATATATTTATTCATATACTATACTCCACCTATTAGCTAGTATGTCATCAATTATCATCTATCTACAAAAAGTTTTTGATGTGTATATATATAGAACCCATATGTTAGCAATGCAGTGGAGGAATTTAAGCAAACGACTGATAAAGAATGTGCTAGATTCTCAACTTAGACCAAACCAGCAGATTTATATAATATAACATTTTCAACATAATACGAGTGTATAACTCTGAATTCGCATGTAGAAATCAAATTGGAGTATAACGTATTTTATCTCGGTGAGATGGGTATGGGGCGTCCCAGGAAAAACAGAGACAACCTGGTTGGCAGGGCAGGCCGGCAAGCGATAGAGCAAGAAGATCTACAGCGTGAGTCGCAGAAATGGACGCGCAGGAAAGCGACACTGGCCAGATTTGCGAAATGAATCCTCTTTTTGATGCCAGCGGTATTTTTCAGGGCTCACCGTCGGCCCAACGCCGGACTATATAAGGAGCGGTTTAGAGACATGCATGCATATGAAGTCCACAATAGATATCGTGAACGTGGTGGCATCCACCAAGCTGGCGGAGGCGTTCGACCTGCCCAAGATCGAGGCCAAGCTGAAAGGGGCCGAGTATAACAAGGAGAAGTTTCCCGGCCTCGTCTACAGAGTCAAGGCCCCTAAAGCCGCTTTTCTCATATTCACGACCGGCAAGGTAGTATGCACCGGGTCCAAAAACGTCGAGGATGTTCGCACGGTAATAACCACCCTGGCCAAGACGCTCAAGTCTATCGGCTTCGAGAATGTCGATATGGAGCCTGAGATCCACGTTCAGAATATTGTGGCCTCCGCAGATCTGAAGTCGGACTTAAACTTAAACGCCGTCGCCCTGGGCCTGGGCTTAGAGAATATCGAATACGAACCGGAGCAGTTTCCTGGGCTGGTCTACAGGATCAAGCAGCCCAAGGTAGTAGTACTCATCTTCAGCTCCGGCAAACTGGTGATCACGGGCGGCAAATCGCCTGAGGACTGCGAAGAAGGCGCGCAGGTCGTCAGGATGCATCTTGAGAACATGGGGCTGCTTTAACCTTGCTGATCCTCGTGGCTTACGGAATTCAATTTTAATTGCTTATGCTCCTGGCCGGCCTTGGTAACATGCTGTCTGCTATGACTATTTCGGATATTCCTGCGATGGTCCACCAGCCTCAGATTGCATCTGTTGTTGTTCAGGCCGTTGCCATCGATATGATCACACTCTTCGCCTTCTTGCAGATGCCTGCCTAAAATGCGTTCTAAGATCACCCGATGCAGGGTAACACGTTTGTTACCTTTGCGACGGACTGCATAAAACGTGTAATTGCCGATAGAATGATGTCCGGGGACGGCGTGCCAGGATCTTCCGGCCAGATCCGCATCATTCACATCAACCACAGCGTGTTTGCCTCTGGTCAGTTCAATTAGCATGGAGCGCCTCCGCCTTCCT
>SESA01001150.1_pt1 | contig 14188 bp, 23 predicted proteins | sample 3171451 | NCBI WGS metagenome assembly SESA01 (sample SAMN06051862, study PRJNA518727) | freshwater metagenome | biome: subpolar coniferous forest; feature: holomictic lake; material: water; isolation source: holomictic Lake 227, 8 m depth | place: Canada: near Kenora, Ontario | collected...
TAAGTTATTTTTCTGGAACACCTTCAATCTAGGACTTGCTCCCCTCGTGATCGGCCTCTTCTTCTTCTCCTCCGTTCAGTTGATTTTTATCGGCATAATTGGCGAATATATCGGAGCCATCTGGACACAGGTCAAAAACAAACCGCTGGTCATCGAGGACGAGCGGATCAATTTTTAGTTTCATCTTCAACTTTAGCACTTCCCCCGGCGCGGCGTTTTATCCACCGGAGTCGTATCCGCGTAGGTGGAAGCTCTTAGCGAAGCCGGCTCCCTCTTCCATCTGCGTCGATCCGCGTTATCCGTAGCTAAAAACTCCCCGACCCCTAATTCAATTTAAGCTACGGATTTCGCGGATTGTGAGGATTAAGATTTTGTAGTTCCAGCTTTTGAACTTTTATTCACCACAAAGAACGTAACCAGCCTACGCCAAAAGGCTTCCGCCTTCGCGATGCCTACGGCGGATAAAACGGCGGGCAGGAAGAGCATAAAGATCAATTTCTCAATACATTGCTGGCATCATCATCTGAAATCAACTTCTTTCTCTGAGTTCTCTGTGTTCCATGCGGCAATCCATCTCTTCTCGGAATCCGCGCCCATCCGCGTTATCCGTAGCTAAAACTCCCTGGCGCGGCGTCCCGTCCACCGTCTTGTCCGCCGTAGCCGTATCCGCGAAGGTGGAAGCTCTTAGCGAAGCCGGCTCAATTCGCTCAATTCGTTTAATTCGTTGATCAAAATTCTTTAACTAACACACTAACGCATTAACACACTTCTCACTCTCCATTCACGCATTCGCGCACGTCCCCCACTCTCCCACTGCCAGCTGGGACTGCCGACTGCAACTGATGTTTTCTCTCTCTTTCCCCATTCGAGCATTCCCGCATTCGAGCATTCGCGCATTCTCTCCACCCCATTCGCGCATTCGCGCACTTTTCCCCCACCTTCAATCTTGTCCTTTTGAGCCTATTATGATAATCTAAACGAATATTGACTATCTGCAACGAGAAGGTCAAAGCCTCCTGCGGATCATTATGTGCAACACCTTAATAAAGAACAAGTTGTGGATGTTTATTGGACGTTTTTCTAAGACATTCTCGGGGACGGAGTCTTGCCCCTCACTGAAATGATGGACTTTTGGAAGGGTGGAATAATGGGGAGAACAGTAGTTTTTAGCACTCCCTGGCTCGGCGTAGCTCTCAGCGAAGCCGGCTCGAACTTCCCTGGCACGGCGTAGCCTTAGCGAAGCCGGCTAGAACTTCTCTTCTTCCCGCATTCGAGCATTCGCGCACTTCTCCCCTCCCACTCTCCACTGCCGGCTGCCAACTGGTACTGCCGACTGCTACTTCTACCCCACGCCCCCGTGACCTATACTTTAACTAACACACTAACACATTAACGCATTAACACACTTCCCTCTCTCCATTCGCGCATTCCCGCATTCGAGCATTCGCGCATTCTCTCCACCCCATTCCCGCATTCCCGCATTCGCGCACTTCCCCACTCTCCACTGCCAACTGCCACTGCCGACTGTAACTGATATTTTCTCTCTCCATTCGCGCATTCCCGCATTCGCGCATTCTCTCCACCCCATTCGAGCATTGCCGCTCCATCGCGGAATACCGCTCCATCGCGGAATACCGCTCCTCGCTCCAGCTTCGCTGGCCTCAAACGAGCGTTCGTACTTCGCACCAGGGTGCTCGTCCTCGGCGCGTGTTTGTTTCCCGAACTCCATGGATAATCAAACAAAGATACTCGAGTTCATCGCCTACTGCATAGAAATGGTTGCGGCGCAACAGTGCTGTTCTGGGCAAGCTGTCATCGAACGGTTTGACAGATATGGCGTGCTTGAGTATTTGGCCGACAACTATGAGGCCTTGCATACGCAGGGCTTGGGGTACACGCTTTCTTTAGTTGATGAGTATATCGCCAAGCAGGAGGCTAGGGTATGAGATTATATCATGGCGGACAGGACAAAAGACACCTTTATGCATGACTACGACCTTGTTGTTGGTCCCGTGGCCAACGACCGAGTTTATGCAACCCTCGCTCTTTTTGAGGCTGAGCAATTAAGTGTTGAGGAAACTCTGCATCGGCTCAAAACATACATCTTGGTGAATCAATTTCTTTTCCATACCGATCAAGCACTTCAGCACTTAAGATTTGTCGACTTTGAGGAGATCCCATGAACAGTGAACGTGGAATGACATCAAAAGCTTTTCGGACTCTGTTGCCCGCAAAAAGCGCGAGAATCGCCTATTTTCTGATGAAGGATCAAGAATTATCACCTCTGGATGCACTCAGGGCCTTCTATGCTTCTCAAACCTATCATGCATTAGAGAACGAGGCGAGTAAGTACTGGTGGGAGAGTCCAGCTCAGCTTTATCATGATTATTTAAGGGAGCACCAGACCCCGGCCTGATTGTTGAATTTTTAGCTACGTCCCCGAAAACCCTTTTAACTAATGCGTGGATGCTCGAATGTGCGAATAGAGGTTCCTAGTTTCGCAAACTAATGAACTAATGCACTAACGAACTTTTTCCCCATTCTCGCATTCGCGCACTTCTCCCCCACGACCCCTCTCCCCCCCCCTGGTAACTTCTAGGAGTAATGAATGCCAAAACTATACGAATATTTTGGACTTTATGTTTTGTTTTATTCTAGCGAGCACGATCCTGTGCATGTACATGGGATTTTTCAGGGAGCGGAGTGCCGAGCGGAATTGATCGTCCAAAATGGGGCGATTATAGATATACGTTTTTGTGATATTAAAGGACGTCGTCCATTGGATGCACCCCAAATGGCTGACTTCAAAAAGTTAGTTTCAGTGCATGCGCAGGACATTTTGGAAAAGTGGGTGGCTTTTTTTGTTATGCATAAGTCTGTTTCTGCGGAACGCATTACGAGGAGGCTTTAATGAAACTTGTGCCTGGTGTTGAGGTCAATATTGTGCGGGCTGAGTCTGCTGGCAACTATCGGTTATGGTTGACTTTTAGTGATAACCATAAGACGCTTGTTGATTTTGAAACGTTTCTTGAACGCAGTATGAATCCGCAAACGCGGCAATTTTTAGAAGAAGAGCGTTTTCTTTGTTTCCGTTTAGAATACGGCAATTTAGTTTGGGGTGATTACGAGATGTGTTTCCCCATTGAAGAGTTGTATGACGGACAGGAAGGGCTTTCATCCGAACTTGCTGTAGCAGAAGAAAAGATGACTTACGGGCAACAAAATGCTAAAAAATTGAATTTTTAGCTACGACCCCTCGAACTTCCCAGAAATAAAGACTCTGTAAAACGAATAAGCCAACCCAATTGTTGAATTTTTAGCTACGACCCCTCGCAAACACGACCCCTCGAACCCTTGAACTTCTTAAGAGAAAAGTATGCCTATATTATCTATGTTTTACGGGATTGTTATCCGAATGTATGCGACGGATAACGAGCAGCATAAATTGCCCCATATTCACGCACGGTACGCAGAGTTTGAGGCATCGCTCTCTTTAGCGGATGGTCAAGTCTTGGCAGGAGAGCTTCCCCAGAAGCAGTTGAGGCTTGTTTGGGCATGGCTGGAACTGCATAAAGATGAACTGACAGCAGATTGGGATCTTTTAGTCGCCGGCGAAAAACCCTATAAGATTGATCCGTTGTAAGGGAGCAGACATGTATTGGGATGTCAAAAAAGTAGTTGCAGTTCAGGGTTGTAAACTCTATCTGGAAATGGAAGATGGTAGAAGCGGGTATTTTGATGTAACGCCACTTCTGAAAAACAAATTCTTTTGGTCCTTGAAGGACCCAAACTATTTTAAGCAAGTCAAGATTGTGTTAGGTGCCCTGACATGGCCAAACGAGGAAGATATTGACCCTGAGATCGTGATGAAAGACTTTGTGCCTGAGCCCTGCTCCTGCGTCGCCGAAAAGCGACTAGCATATGGAGAGGTGTAGTTTTACGCGAAACCATTTCAATTATTGAATTTTAGCTACGACCCCTCGAACCCACCTATCCGCTAATCTTTGTGCTCTTTGTGTTCTTTGTGGTTAAAATTCTCTCTCTTAAACTTTAGAACTTCCCCCACTCTCCACTCCCAACTGCTACTGATATTTTCTCTCTCCAACTTTAGAACTTTAGCATTTTAGAACTTTAGAACTTCTCCACCCCATTCCCGCATTCGCGCATTCCCGCACTTCCCCTTACCACTCTTATTCCAACTAATGCACTCACGCACTAATGCGCTAACGAACTTCTTCCCCTATGTCTCCAGAAATCTCCAAATTCACCCCATCTCTCTTCTGGGACGTTGACCGCGAAACGCTCGACCTCCAGACGAGTAAGACGTTGATCGTCCAGCGTGTTCTCGAGAGGGGGCATGACGAAGACTGGGAGTTGTTGAAGGCCTGCTATGCGATCTCAGGGATAGTTCAGATAGCGAAGCAGATGCGTTCACTTGAGTCTACCGCGCTTGCGTTTGTTTCCTGTATTGGGAATGTTAAGAAAGAAGAGTTCAGATGCTTCACGTGGAAACAGTCAACCCAGACACATTGCTCCTGTTAAAGCAGATTCAATCCTTAGGTGTCCTTTCTGAAACGCGGCTTGTAGGGGGCACTGCTTTAGCCCTTCATCTTGGGCATCGCTGTTCAATAGACTTGGATTTCTTCGGCTCGTGGGGAGAAACGAATTTGCAACCTGAACTCGAATCATGTGGAACGGTTATTCGGACAGGTGGCACGCATCGCATGCAGTTTTATGAAGTTAACACAATCAAGGTTGACTTTGTAACCTACACGTATGCCTGGGTGCAAGAGGCTTCAATAATCGATGGAGTTCGTCTTGCGCACATAGAAGACATCGCTGCCATGAAACTTGAAGCAATCACCAACCGTGGCAGCAAGAAGGATTTTATTGATGTGGCAGTACTTCTGGAACATTTCTCCTTGAAGCAGATGCTGGAGTTGTATCACAGAAAATATCCGATGGGTTTAAAGCTACACGTGATGCGCAGCCTTGTATACTTTGAGGACGCAGAAGGAACAGATACGCCTGTCATGCTTAAGCCACTCACGTGGGAAGCGGCAAAAGAGCGCATCTGTGATGCTGTCCGTGCAACGGCTTGACGTGCTCCAGTTTCCAGTTTCATCTCTCACTTTAGAACTTCTTCTTTTCTCGCAGGGGCGCAGAGGCGCAGGGGGGGGGCTGAACTGCCATCCCAGTTCCAGTTTTTAGTTTCCAGTTGCATTTCAGAACTTCCCCACTCTCCACGGCCAACTGCCACTGCCGACTGCAACTGATATTTTCTCTCTCCACTCCCGCATTCTCGCATTCGCGCACTTCTCCCCTCCCATTCCCCCATTCCCGCATTCGCGCATTCTTTCTCCCGCATTCGCGCATTCGAGCATTTCTCCCAACTAACGAACTTCTTCATGAGACTCAGCGGCATACAGCAACAAAGCATTCTTCAAACGTTGTACCAAAACTTTGGTGCGGCAACGAAGGTATGGCTTTTTGGTTCACGTGTTGATGATTCGCGACGTGGCGGGGATGTTGACCTTTATGTGGAAACAAGCAACGTCAGCACCTTGTTGACGATGTTGCGGTGCAAAATGGCTCTTGAAGAACGGTTAGACTTGTCTGTTGATCTGATCGTTAAAGACCAAACGAAAGACGATCCGATTTATAAGATCGCAAAAAAAGAAGGAGTTCAATTATGACGGAGCATTTGCAACTGATCGCCAAGCATTTAACGCATTTGCAACGCATGAGGGAATATCTGGCTTACTCTGCGGAGCGGTGCAAGGATATCTTTCCTGTTACGAACTGGCAGGCTTTAAGTTTCGAGCAGCATGAAAAGTTGGCAGCATTTCGGGTACGCTTCAGCGAATTTCAGGAACACATGGGTAAAACGATGAAGGCTGTTGCGATCGAAGAAGAGGTGGACGTGGAACGATTTGGTACAGTGCTGGCTTTTATGGAAAAAATCAGCATTTTAGATTCTGCTGAAAGATGGAAAATGCTTCGCGAAATACGAAATGCTCTCAATCACGAATACGAAGAAAACACGGAACGACTGACACAAATCCTCTCTGAAATGTTCAAAGCAGCACCCGAATTGTTTGTGATCCATGCAAAATTGGTGGTCTTTTGTTGTGAAGCCTATAAACTGGACGTAAACACTCCCAACTAACGCACTTCTCCCCTCTCCCTCTCACATTCGCGCATTCCCGCATTCGAGCACTCGCGCATTTCCCCAACTAAAGCATTCCCGCATTCGAGCACTCGCGCATTTCCCCAACTAACGCATTCCCGCATTCGAACATTCGCGCATTTCTTCCAATTGTCCAAACACGACCCCTGGGACCCTGTTTTTTTCTCCAGAAAAAGTACTTGTGCGGCCATTAAATCTATGATACATTGTATCACATTAAAGGAGTACAGTGGAGTTTTGTGAGACATCCTTTTTTAGTAGAACCATTTGTGAGTTGATGTCAGACGACGAATTCAAGGCATTTCAGATTGAACTTCTGAAAAATCCACAGATGGGAAATGTGATGCCTGGCTGTGGTGGGTTCCGCAAGGTTCGCATGGCTTTGCCTGGCAGAGGGAAGAGAGGATCTGCACGGGTCATATACTTGTTCGTGTTGGTAACGGACATCATTTATCTCGTGGATGTCTATACAAAGGGCGATCAGGCGGATATTCCCGCATCCGACAGGAAAAAGCTAGCCCGTTATGCTGCGATCCTCAAAGGAGAACGCAAAGATGAAGAAGAACGCTGAAATTGAGTTTAATATTGATCGCCTTCTGGCTGGAGCGGAAGAAGCTGTTGCTCATAAGACTGGCAAGATGAAGCTCCGTACGTGGTCTATTGATCCGACTACAGGTGAACGTCAAAAGGCTATTTGCTCTGGAGAGAGAGCGGCTGGTAAAGTCATTACCAAAAAAGCACCGTTGAGTGCAGATAAGATTTTGCAGATACGTACGAGACTTGGGATTTCCCAAGGCGTTTTTGCAGCTATGCTCAACGTACCGGACAGTACTGAGCGGGCATGGGAACGAGGTTTGCGGCGACCAGCTGGAGCAGCCCAGCGCCTCCTTCAGATTGCTGACCGTGCCCCGGAATTGCTGATGGAATTAGTTTAGAACTTTAGAACTTCTTCAAATGTCAAATTACGCCCCCTCGACCTCTTTCAACTGCTTACTGCCACTGCCGACTGCTACTGTTCTTCTCTCTCTCTCTCTCCAACTTTAGCACTTTAGCATTTTAGAACTTTAGAACTTCTCCTTGCTTTAGAACTTCTCCCTCTTCCCGCATTCAAGCATTTCTTCCAATTGTCTAAACACGACCCCTCGAACTTTTTCACTAAGGCAGGACGATGAAGATTTATCATGGCAGTACGATTTGCGTTTCCGAGCCGCGATTATTAGCGGCAACACGAAGGTTGGATTTTGGTCCGGGGTTCTATGCGACATCGGATTTGAAACAAGCCAAGAAATGGGCGCTGATCAAGAAACGGCGTCTGATGGCTCCTCATGCGATTGTTTCGTTCTATGACGCCTCTGCGGTGTTAAATGCCCGTAATCTCAAAATTAAATGTTTTGTAAGAGCTGACGCGGAATGGCTTGACTTTGTAATGGCTCATCGTGTTCAGGCTGAGCCGCCAGCTGTTCAATATGATGTTATTCGGGGGCCAGTGGCCAATGATACGTTATATGAGACTCTGGCCTTGTATGAGAGGGGCATCTTGACACATGCCGAGACCATTGTCCGGTTGCGAACGCATGAACTTGCCGATCAGGTCGTTTTCACGACACAACAGGCGCTTAGTTTATTACGTTACGACGCTTGCGAGGAGGTCACCTGATGACTGCCGTACAATACCCTCTCATTTTTGAACTCAAAGTTGATGGTCTGGTTGAGGCGTTTATGCACGTGACAGGCAAGACACTCAACGAGGCCTTGTCCATTGTCTATCATTCCCAAGTCTATCGAGTGTTAGAAAGAGAAAATACAAAACTTTGGCATCACAGTCCACAGCTATTGCTCGACTGTCTGAACAGCGAATTACGTACTGGACTACCGGAGTTTCCCGATGAGTAAAAAGAGCGAAGCAAAAGAAGTGCGGTTTGTTGTTTTTTGTCTTGAGGCTTATAAGCGGCACGAAAACGTGTCGGGGGCGGATGCCGCCGATCTGTTTATCCGTTATGGTGTGACAGAATATTTGCAGTCCGGATATGATGTATTGCATACGCTTGGAGAGTTAGCGTTGGTTGCCGATATCCGAGACTATATCCAGCGAAGACGTTCTTGACAGTTTAATTGTAGAATGTAGATCTACGCCCTCTCGAACCCCTCGACCTTTTCAGTGCAACCGAATATTTAGCTACGACCCCGGGAACTTCTCGTTTTTTAATATACGAAAACCTCAATTGTCGAATGCGGAACTTCGACTCCGGGGACCTCCGCGACAATCCGCGTAATCCGTAGCTAAAACTCTTATAAGTTTCATCTTAGAACTAATATTATGCAATTCATAGACCTCAAAACCCAATACCAACGATATCAGTCAGAGATTGACGCCCGCATGCATGCTGTGCTTGATCACGGGCACTTCATCATGGGGCCTGAGATCGCGGAGCTCGAGTCCAAGCTGGCTGAGTATGTTAAGGTCAAGCACTGCCTGACGGTGGCTAGCGGAACAGACAGCCTAGAGATCGCGCTGCGCGCGCTGGATATTGGCCCAGACGATGAGGTCATAACCGTGCCCTTCACCTGGATTAGCTCAGCAGAGGTGATCCTGCTGGTGGGTGCGAAGCCGGTGTTTGTTGATATCTCGCCAGACGATTTTAACATCGACATCAGCAAGATCGAAGCAGCCATCACCCCCCGTACCAAGGCTATTCTGCCGGTGAGCCTCTTCGGGCAGATGCCGGACTATGATCGGATCAACTCTATTGCAGCCAAGCACAACATCACAGTCATCGAGGACGGAGCACAGAGTTTTGGTGCCACTCGGGACGGGAAGCGCAGTTGTGGGGTTACGCGGATTGCGAGCACCAGTTTCTTTCCGGCCAAGCCGCTTGGCTGCTATGGCGACGGCGGTGCCCTGTTTACCTCCGATGACGCAATCGCCGATAAGATGAGGGCTATCCGTACGCATGGCGGTCTTCAGCGACACTATCATCCGTATGTCGGTATGAACGGCCGTTTCGACACGCTTCAAGCTGCTGTGATTCTCGCCAAACTGCCCCACTTCGACTGGGAAGTCGAGCAGCGAGGAAAGATCGGAGCCCGTTATACGGAGCAGTTCCTGTCTCGGAAATCAACTTTAGAACTAACCCCACCCGCTGTCATGCCGGGCAACACACATGTCTACGCGCAATATACGCTTCGTGTGAAAAACCGGGACGTATTGGGGGAACATCTTAGAAAGATGGGTATTCCGACAGCGGTGTACTATCCCAAATGTCTGCATGAGCAACCCGTTTTCGCCCCCTTGGGTTACAAGATAGGCGATTTTCCAGAGGCAGACCGCGCTTCGCGCGAAGTGATCAGCCTGCCCATGCATCCGTTCCTGACGGAAGAAGAGCAAGATAAAATTGTAGAAGCAGTTCTAAAGTTCGAGAGTTAATATGAAAACAGTAGCATTAGTGGGTTGCGGCCGGATTTCGGCGCGGCATGTTGAAGCCATCACGGACACCCAGTGCGTTAAAATCGCCATGGTTTGTGACAAGGTCGAAGCGCGCGCCAAGACCTTGGCAGAGAAGCTCGACGTTCCCTACGTCACGGATTATCGCCTGATTAAAGGTGTGGATGTCATCAGTGTCCTGACCCCGTCAGGTTTACATCCCAGGCATGTCAGTAACATTGCCGCACTTACCGATGCGCCATACATCGTCTGTGAGAAACCCTTATCCCTGACACTTCGTGAAGCGTATGAGGTTTATCGTCGGGTGGAGAAGGCAGGAAAGGTGTTGTTGCCCGTGTACCAGAACCGCTACAACCCGCTCGTCAAGCTCATCAAAGAGCTGATCGAGAGTGGCCGGCTCGGCAAGATTCACCAGTTCGTCTGTAATGTGCTTTGGAATCGCAACGACGATTATTTTAAGATCGACTGGCACGGCACGGCAGAGTTTGACGGCGGGGTGCTCTACACGCAGGCGAGCCACTACGTGGATATGCTTCACTACTTTTTTGGGGAGCTTGCGGAACACAAAGGCATTGGAGGGCAACTGCGTGGTTTGGAGGTTTGTGACACACTCTCGGCCGTCCTAAGTTTTAAGAACGGCGCGGTGGGTACTCTTAACACCACGGTCAGTGTTTACGAAAAGAACTACCTGACCGAATTCGTTCTGATCGCAGAGAACGGCACGATCCGCTTGTCTGGCACCAATTTGAACAAGATTGATTTCTGGAACGTTGAAGGAATGGAGAAGCCGGACTTAGACTTCACTATCAATCACCAATACGGCAAGGGACACGATACCTTGTACCAGTATATTGCCCAAGATAAGTGGGAGATGTTCCCGTCGAAGGCCGATGTTTTGTCTGGTATCCGGATGATGGAAATGTTGAGTTATTGAGAAGTTCTCTTATGGCCTATTTTAAACACGAATCCTCTTATGTTGATGACGGTGCAGAGATTGGCGCCGGCACCAAGATCTGGCACTTCAGCCATATTCAGAAGGGTGCTAAGATCGGGGAGCGCTGTATTTTTGGGCAGAATGTGAATGTTGGCGAAGGCGTGGTCATCGGCAATAACGTTAAGGTACAGAATAACGTCTCCATCTACACAGGCACGGTGATAGAAGACGACGTGTTTCTTGGACCGTCTTGTGTTCTGACCAACGTCACGAATCCCCGTAGCCAAATAAACCGCCACAGCCTGTATGAGAAGACCTTGATCCGCCGTGGTGCGACAATCGGAGCGAATGCGACGATCGTCTGCGGAGTTACACTGGGTCGTTACTGTTTCATCGCGGCTGGTAGTGTGGTCACTAAGGATGTGCCCGACTACGCACTAATGGTTGGGAATCCCTCTCGTCAGAAAGGCTGGATGAGCCGCCACGGCCACATCCTACGGCCTGAGGCTGCAGAACAGAAGACGGAAGACAGAGGTAAGAGTTCAGAACTCGATCAAAGACAATCCAGCATCCTCATCTGCCCCGAGAGCGGCTATCACTATGAATTATCCACCATCAACAAACTTCGTTGTCTAGACCTCGACGAGGAGGCACCATTGCCACCCGAACTGACTCAAGGGGCCAAGACCTATGATGAGCTAAAGAGTTGAAATACCAAAGCGGTGAAAAGTTGTAAGGTTATCCCATATTTAAAATTGTAATTGCCTCACCCTCCTCAAACTTTCGCCTGCTTGAATTTTAGAACTTAACTCATGACCATCTACACCATAGTCGGAGCCTGCCCCCAGTTTGTCAAATCAGCTGTTGTTTCTCGTGCTTTGCGTAATATTCGGTGCGTGCGTGATGGCCTGATCCATGCCGTTAGTATTTTTGATCATAACATGAGCCAGATTTTCTTCGACGAGATAGGCATCCCGCAGACAGATTTAAACTTGGGTATAGGTGGCGGTTCGCAAGGGCGGGAAACACTGACAATCTGGTCTGGCTCGCGAGTATTATGGACGCCCTTTCATTTGTCGCCAAGGAAATGCCCGTCGTACCTCAAGTTTCACCCCCGAATCCTCTCTCGTCTCACCCTATTGCCCACTGCAAATCAGTGCCAGTCTGCAGTACCAGTTCAACAGCCAATTGCCCACTACCAACTGTTACGCCCCCTCTCCTCATTGGTGATGTCAAATTACGACTCCTTTCCCTTCATTCCATGAGGAAACGAAAGCTTTTGGATAGTTAACAAGACATCAAGGATATTTGCACGATGATTTCAGATTTTTACAGTCGACTTTCCTGTCAGCAGCAGCTTTTTATTCAAATTGGTATAGGACTTGCGTTTGTATTCATTTACATGTCCCCGTACCTCATACAAGGGATGGACACACCATTTTTAATCCATGACAACCTAGATTGTGGGTCTATTCAAGTTTGGAGAATATATCACGGAGATTCTCTGTTTTGGCTTCCCACGGCAGCAAGTCCGATGCTCATGAACGGGGCATTGCCTGCATTCGGTGGGCCGAACTTGAAATGGGATAATATGTTGTATTATTTTCTTCCTCCTTTTACGGCCTATGTGACCTTACAAATAATTGCGCGAATAATCGCCTTTACCAGCATGTGGCTTTTTTTACGTTCTCTTTTCCCTGCGGGGCGAAACCGTAGAAGCAACGATTTAATTTGCACAGGGGTTGCAATTCTCTTTTCCATGCTCCCGTGTACTGCGTCATTTAATGTGTCAGCTTTGCCGTTTCTAACTTGGATCATGCTTAAAATCGCACAGCGCAAAGATCATCGGATGCATTGGTGGATATTGTGTATGTTCCCGTTTTTTACATCTTTTCTAATGGCCCCCGTGTTTCTTCTTATTCTTGTGGGAGTGATATGGGTTTTTGCTGCCATCATATGGCGCCGGGTTAATTGGCGTTGGCTGGGCGCTCTAATACTTGTTTCAACCCTATATTGTATAAGCATGTATGATCTGGTTATAGGTTGCTTGGACAAGAATTTCATATCCCACCGGGTTGAATTTCAAACCGTGGGTATTTCGCTCAAAGCAGTGTTTTCTCGGACAATAACTAATTTCTATACCGGCCAGTATCATGTGGCTACACATCACCTCTATCTAGTTCCATTGTTTATCATAACGGTTGGGGTTGCCTTAGTCATCTGGGTATGCCACCTAAAGGATCTGTTTTTTAAAGAACGTGCTGCCCATGCTACTGTAGGCTTAATTCGATGTGATAGGACTTTTCATTTGCCTTTAGGCATTGTAGTGGGTACCTTTGCATTGGCTGGAGCTATTTCCCTTTGGTATGGGCTATATCAGTGGTCGCCTATTGTGTCGCTAAGGCAGTCTCTATCTATTATTAATATGGTTCCACTACTGTCCGGTTAAAATTGGGCCAATCACCAGATCAACCCTGTAAACACTGGTTAACATCGATATTATGAGTTTTTTCGATTTCATTTTTAACACTGTTTCCTCTAACCTTCTACCTCGAACAACGAGGGGAGGGTCGCATTATGCACGAGGGGAGAACGGTTTTTGCCCAGCTCATGGACTGGTTGCCGAAGTACGAGTTGGCGAAATGCATCAAAAGATACCGGGGAGATTTTCATGTCAGGACGATGAGTTGCCACGAGCAATTTCTGATTCTTGCGTTTGCCCAGCTCACATACAGGGAGAGTCTTCGGGATATCGAGACTTGCTTGCGGGCGCTCGGGACAAAACTGTATCACAGTGGTATAAGGTCCCGTACGTCTCGCAGCACGCTGGCGGATGCCAACGAGAAGCGAGACTGGCGCATCTTTTCCGACTTTGCTCACGTCCTGATAACGGAGGCGGCGGAGCTTTATGCAGGAGAGGACTTCGGTCTGGAACTGAAGGAGGCTGCGTACGCGCTGGACTCGACGACCATCGATCTTTGTCTCTCTCTGTTTCCGTGGGCGACGTTCCGCCGCGCCAAGGCGGCCGTGAAGCTTCACACACTCCTGGCTCTGCGTGGGAACTTCCCTGCAATCGTTATCGTCACGCCAGGCAGTGTTCACGACGTGAACATTCTCGACGAACTGTGCTTCGACCCCGGGTCCTTCTACATCATGGACAAGGCTTATCTGGATTATGGCAGACTGCATCGTCTGCACTTGAGCGGCGCATTCTTTGTCACGCGGGCGAAACAGAACGCCAGGTTCAACCGACGTTATTCGCATGCAACCGACAAATTGGCCGGCATCCGTTTCGACCAGACAGTCACGCTCTATGGTTTTGTTTCTCATCGTCATTATCCAGATCCCCTTCGCAGGATAGGGTATCGCGATCCCCAGACAGGAAAGGATTTCATATTCATAACCAACAACTTCATCCAACCCGCCCTCACTATCGCCAGTCTCTACAAATCCCGGTGGCAGGTGGAACTATTCTTCAAATGGATCAAGCAACATCTCCGCATCAAAGCTTTCTATGGCACATCCGAGAATGCCGTCCGAGTCCAAGTATGGGTCGCCATCGCCGTTTATGTTCTGATCGCCATTGTTCGCAAGAGGGCAAGCCTTCCTCACAGCCCTTACA
>SESA01001152.1_pt1 | contig 14171 bp, 11 predicted proteins | sample 3171451 | NCBI WGS metagenome assembly SESA01 (sample SAMN06051862, study PRJNA518727) | freshwater metagenome | biome: subpolar coniferous forest; feature: holomictic lake; material: water; isolation source: holomictic Lake 227, 8 m depth | place: Canada: near Kenora, Ontario | collected...
ACTAGGCTTTCCTGTGAACCCAGACGCTGTTCACCAGCCCGAGGCCGAAGACGATCATAAAGACGAACGATCCGCTGTAGCTGATGAGCGGGAGGGGGACGCCGGTAACGGGCATGAGAGCCAGGTTCATCCCGATGTTCTGGAAGGTGTGGGCAAAGAGGAGCGTCAAGACGCCGGTGCACAGGAGCAGGCCGAGGCGGTCGGCCGCGCGCGCGGCAATGTGGAAGCAGGAGGCCAGAAGGAGAGCAAAACCGCCCACCAGCGCGGCCCCGCCGACGAACCCCCATTGTTCGCCGATGGCGGAGAAGATGTAATCGTTGGGGACGGTGGTGCTGGGGACGTAGCCGCGTTCCACCTGGGTGTTTCGGGCCAGGAAACCCTTGCCGCTCCAGCCGCCGGAGCCGATGGCGATCAGGCATTGGTTGACGGCCCAGGCGGCCCCCTGGGTGTCGATTTCGGGGTCGATGAACGTGACGATGCGCGCCTGCTGGTAGGGCTTCAATTTGAAATGGTAGGCCAGCGGCATGGCCGCGGCGACGAGCAGGATGATCACGGCCAGGTAGCGCAGCGGCATCCGCCCGATAAAGAGCATGGCGAAGACCACAGGCACCCAGACGAGGCATTCGCCCAAGTCCGGCTCCACCAGGATGAGCAATCCGGGAGCCCCGGCGATCAGCCCGCATCCCAGGAGCTGGTAGATCGGGGCAAGCCGGGCGCATTGCGTCAGGAAGAGGGCGACCATCAGAATGCCCGAGATGACGGCGAGCTGCGCGGGCTGGAAAAGCAGGGGCCCCAGGTGCAGCCAGCAGCGCGCGCCGTCTTTGGTCACGCCCATGCGCAAGGTCAGGATCAGGAAGAGGACCGAAATCCCATACATCGGCAGCGCGCCCCAGCGCACCCAGCGGTACGGGATGAGGCTGGTGAGCACGAAAACGGGGATGCTGGCGGCCACCCAGACGGTCTGCTTGCGCCACATGGAGACGTAGGCCGGGTTGTCGCGCAGGTAGGTGCAACTGTAGATGGCGGCGATGCCGAAAATCGCCAGCGCCAGCATCACCGCAAAGAGAAGCCAGTGCATCCCGAGCAGTTTTTTCAGCAACGGCGTCATGGCAAAGAGGCGTGCCCTCGTGCGCGCCACCGGGAAAAGAATCGTTTCCTGCGGGCTTGCCGAACGGCTCGGTTCTGGCGATGTTTGCGGATTCCTTTTTCCCATGCATTTGTCGCCCGACCACCCGCTCGCCGGTATTCTCGCCCCGCTCTTTGCCCTCCGTTCGGAAAACGATTTGGGGATTGGCGATACGGACGCCCTGCGGACTTTTGCCGCCTGGGCGGCGGAAAACGGCTTCCGGCTCGTGCAACTTTTGCCGGTCAACGAGACGGGGGCGGACAACTCCCCCTACAACGCGATTTCGTCCGTCGCCATCGACCCGTGCACGCTGGCGCTTTCGCCCGAGGCGGTGCCGGATTTGACGGCGGAGGCGTACGCGGCGGCCCTGGCAGGTGTTTCGCTCCCGGCGCTCCGGGCCGGTCCGGTCCAATACCGGCTGGTCAAGCCGCTCAAACGGCGCTTGCTGGAGGCCGCCTTTGAAGGGTTCATGGAGCGGGAGTGGAAACGCAACAGCGCCCGCTGCCGCAAGTTCCGCAAATGGGTCAAAGAGCAGGCGGCGTGGCTGGAGGGCTACGCCCTTTTTCGCGTGATGATGGACGCGAACGGCGGCTCGGAGCAGTGGGACACGTGGCCGGAGCCGCAGCGGACGCTGGCCGGCGCGCGGGCGTGGGTGGACGAACAGCGGGTGGCGCAACGCCGCGCCCTGGAGCGCAAGATGCGCTATTTCCAATACGTCCAGTGGATCGCGTTTGGGCAATGGACCGCCGTGAAGGCGGCGTGCGAGGCGCTGGGGGTGGCGTTGATGGGGGATCTTCCCATCGGGGTGAGCTATTACAGCGCCGATGTTTTCTGCAACCCGGAGATTTTCCACCTGCACTGGTCGGGTGGCGCGCCCCCCGAGAAGGCGTACAAGGACGATCCGTTCATCGAAAAATGGGGCCAGAACTGGGGCGTCCCGCTTTACCGCTGGGAGACTCTGCGGGCCGGCGGCTTTGCCTGGTGGCGGCAGCGGGTGCACCGGGTGCGCGAGATATTCCACCTCTTCCGCATCGACCACGTGCTCGGGTTTTACCGGATGTACGGCTTCCCGTGGCGGCCCGGCCGCAACGCGGAGTTTTTGCCGCTTTCGGAAGAGGAAGCCCGGGCGCGCACGGGAGGCGAGCTGCCGCATTTCATGCCGCGCGACGATGCCTCGTGGGAGAACCGGGAGGCCAACCGGCGCGAGGGGGAGGAGACGCTCCGCGCCCTGTTGGAAGAAGTGGGCGAGCACCGGCTCATTGGCGAAGACCTGGGCGTTGTGCCCGATTACGTCCGGCCCAGCCTCGCGTCGCTGGGCATCGCGGGGTTCAAGATTCCGCAATGGGAGCGCCAGCCGAACTGGCAGCTCGTGCGCGGGTCGGATTACCCGCGGCTTTCAGTGGCCGCCTACGCGACGCACGATCACCCGCCCTTGGCGGCGATGTGGGCGCAGATGTGCGCCGCCGCGCAGGCGGGCGACGGCCACCAACGCTGGGAACTGGAGCAGCTTTGCGGGTTCGCGGGGTTCGGCTTTGAAGGGCCCAAGCCGATGGACGACGCCATCCACGAGGCGCTGCTGGCCGGGCTTTTCCAAAGCAACGCCTGGCTGGCCATCGTAATGATCACGGATGTGTTCGGCGAGACGACCCGCTTTAACGTGCCGGGCGCGGTGGCCGATTCCAACTGGAGCGAACGGGTCGCCGGGACGCCCGCCCAGTGGCGCGTGGAGACGGCCCGTAGCGCCAAGTTGCGGCGCCTTGCCGCGCTGATCCGCGCAAGCGGGCGGGGCTAGTGTGGTGAGTGATAAATTCGCGTCATAATTCCGGCCCCTTTTTCAATTTTTCGGCGTTGCTCAATCGGTCGGTATCTTCAGATACCGCCCTCATTCGCGCCTTGAAAAATCGAAAAATTGTCTCGGACTTATTTAGCGAATTTATCTTTCACCACACTAGTACCTTGTAACGCATAAAATCCGGCGCTCTATGCGCCATTTTCCTCTAGAGCCGCTTCAGCGAAGGCAGGTTGTAGTTGCGCAGGAGAGCCGGTTCGAGCGCGGTGGCCTGGGCGGCGTCGATGACGATTTCGCCGGGGTGGCCCTGGAAGGTGATGTGGTGGAAGCCGTCGAGAGGCTTGGCGAGGGCGGCCTCAATGTCGGCGAGACTTTTCAAGGCGACGCCGTTGATTTGGGTGACGACCAGGCAGTTGAGTTCCTCGTAGCCAACGGTGCAGGGGCTGGGCAGGACGTTGCTCAGGATGACGATGCGGCTGCGCGGGTCGTTCTGGAAGAGCTCTTCCTGGTGGGCGTCGTAGTAGAGGAAGCGTTCGGGGGCCTTGCGGGTCCATTCGGATCCCCATTCCTTGAGGAACTGCCGGGATAGCTCCTGGAAGACGAGGCCGCCCAGGATGTAGTAGCGGGGCGCGCGATCGATGGTGTAGGGCTCGATGAGGGATTGGGAAGGGTCCTGGTAACGGAGGACGACGGGCAAGCTTATTTCCTTCCCCTGCCGGGCGATTTTGAAGAGGACTTGCGTTCCGTCAAAGCTGGCGCAGGAGAGCAGGTGTTGGACGGAGATTTTGCCGTAGTGGGGATCGGCGTAGTTGCCGTCCTGGTCGATGGCGTTTTTCCCGATGGCCAGGAGGACGTCGCCTTTCTGAATGCCCGCCTTGTCGGCGGGGCCGCCCGGGTGGACGTAGCGGATGTAGAGGCCGCCCGTGCCGTTGGTCAGCCCGGCGTACCGGCGCAATTGGGGGTCGCGCAATGAGGCGGTGTGGATCCCGGCGTGGGGGAAGCCGACGTAACCGCTCTTGGCATCGGCGGCCTGGAGAAAGTGCCGGATGACGGGGGCGGGAATGGCGTCGGCCGTCTGGCTGCGGGCGTCAAACCGCAGGAGCATCCCGGCGAGCCCCCCCGCCTTGATGACGGGGAAGGTCAGACCTCCCTCGCGCGGTTGGAGGGAGGCGGTGAGGCGGTAGAGGAGCAGGTCGATGTCGCCGATGGGGTAGTCCCCCACTTCGGCGGTGGTGAGCAGAGCCCGGGTGTTGAGGACAGTCCCGTTGGCTTCCAGTTGCCAGATGGCGAGGGTGTCGCCGGGAGCGGCCTCGTTGAGGGCGAGGGGCTTGAAGGGGGCGAGGAACGAGGGGTCGGCCGGTTTGAGGAGAGCCAGGTTGCATTCGTAGTCCACGGTTTCCAGGGTGGCCGGGGATTTTTCGCCGCTATCGGGTTTCTCCAGTTCGAGGTAGGTGGCGTTGGCGACCTGCTCGGCGGTGATGAGGACGCGCCCGCCGGGCAGGACGGCCCCGACACCCCGGCGCTGGAAGGGGGGGCGCTTGCTCCACGGGCGCAGGAAGTCGTACGGCTGGCTGGTGGCGTTGACGCGGACGACCGAGGCGGCTTTGAGGGCCTGGAGCGGGGCGGGCGCGGCGGCGTGGGAGGCGGGCTCCGCCGCTTTGGCAAAGAGGGGAGCGGGACCGGCGAGGAGGGCGCTCAACAGGAGAGCGCCAAGGAAGGCAAGACGGGGCGGCATGGGAGTTATTCGCTTAAATTTTGGGTGTTGCGGACGTTGTAGCGCGCCTGGATGCGCTCGCGGGCGGCTTCGACGGCGGCCCGCTCCATGACGATGGGGCGGCCTTCGCCCATCATTTTGATGACGTATTGATCGGCCGGTTTGGCGAGGGCCGCGGCCATGGCGTCGAGGGTCTTTATTTTCTCGCCGTTGATGGTGTCCACGATGGCGCCTCGGAAGCCGCCGAGGTAGGTGTTGACGGGGTCGGGCAGGACGTCGCTCAAGACGATGAGGTCGGGGCGGTCCTTGAAGACTTCATCCGAGATGTAAAAGTGGTAGAGGAAACGAACGCGCAGGCTGTCAATGGGGTTGCCCTGGAGGAAGTCGCGCGAGACGGGCTGGAAGAGGAGGCCGCCAAAGAGGAGGTACCGGGGGCGGATGTCGTAATGGCTGGCCTGGATCTGGAAGGGCCACGCGGCGTTAAAGCGGATGGTGACGTCCTTGGGATCTTTGGCGCGCAGGATGTGCACGGCGACGCTGTCGCCCTTGAATTTGCGTTCGACGATTTCCGGCATTTCCACCCGTTCGCCATCGAGTTCCACAAAGCCGTCGCTCTGGACGGGGTGACCGTCGAGGGAGAGGATGACGTCGCCGGGCTTGAGCACGCCGTCGCACGCGCCGCCGGAAATGACGCTGCCGACGAGGACGCCCCGCCCGTCGTTCTCAAGGCCCAAGGCTTTGCGCTGGGCCGGGTTGAGGAGGGGGAAGGTGGTAATGGAAAGGTCCATGTAGCGGTCGTAGTGGCCGTCCTCGATGTCTTTCAAAAAGCGCTGGATGACGGAGACGGGGATCATGTAGCCCACGTTCTGGGCCACGTCGCCGCTGAACCCCTGGAAGGCGACGCCGATGACCTTGCCCTCCTGCAACACCGGGCCGCCGCTGTTGCCGGGGTTGATGGCGGCGTTGGTCTGTATGGCCAGGTGGGAGTCGGCCATGGAGTGCGAGTATTGCTGGAAGGCGATGCGGGAGACGACGCCCGTGGTCACGGAAAGGCGGTTGCCGCCAATCGGGTAGCCGTAGACGGAGACGCTCGATTCGATCTGCGGGATCTGGTTGGTCAGCGAGAGGGCGGCGGTGCCTTCAAAGAACTGCGGATCCGAGACTTCCAGCACGGCCAGGTCGCAGTCGTGGCCGATGTGCCGGACTTTGGCGATGTAATGCTTGGGATCGTTTTCCCGCTCCACGGAGATGAACCGGGCGTTGCTGACGACATGGGCGTTGGTGAGGATGCGCTGGCCGCTCAAGATGAAGCCGGTGCCCGCGCCGCTGTTGATGGGTCCGGGGTTCCAGGGGACCCGGTAGTTGGGGTCCTGGGCGGTGGTGGTGATGTGGACCAGGCTTTTGCGGACCTCCGCAATGGAGATGGCGCGGGCCGGGAGGCAGGAAACGGCCAAAACGAAGAGAATCCAGACGGAACGTCGCATGAGGGCAAGAGGTTAGCGGATGTTTTTTGGTTCGCAAGCAGGAGATGCAAGCCGGGAGGCTTACGGGCGCGATTAAGCGCGATGAAAAGTGGTGCAAGCTGGGTGAGCCTTTGCAGCGCCAAAGGCGCGGGGCATACCAGCCCAGCCCAACGGGCTGGGTTTCCAGTCCAAAGACGGCCCAGGGCTGTAAGCCCGACGCCTCCTTGCTGGATAAGGTGATTCCGATGCGCCGGGCTTACAGCCCTGACGGGTTGCTTCGACCTAAACCTTGGCCGTTGGCCAAGGCTGGTATGCGGTCGCGCCGTTGGCGCTAAAGAAGGAACTTCCCAATCTGCACCACTTTTCATCACGCCCGAGGCTTACGTCCGCCGCAGCGTGAGGTGGAGGAGTTCGGCCGGGGCGTTGGCGCGCAGGGGAAACCAGTTGCCGATGCCGTTGGAGACGACCAGCGCCTGGGCGGGCCGGGTGTAGAGGCCGCTCCAGTAGCGGAACATGAGGGGGCCGAAACCACGCCGGGGGTCGAGCATCAATTGCCCGCCGTGGGTGTGGCCGGAGAGGGTGAGCGGGATGTCGCCGCAGTAGTCCCAGGCGTGGGGATGGTGGGCGAGGAGAATCGGGAAAGCCCCCGGGATGCGCTGTTGGAGGAGGCGGCTCATGGAATCCGCCAGCGGGGTCTCGTTGTGGCGGTTCTGCCAATTTTGCGGGCCTTCCCAGCCCAGGCCCAGGAGTTGCACGGGGAAGCCCCTGACGACGCAGAGGTGGCTTTCGTCCACGAGCAGGCGGAACCCGGCGGCCTTGACGCGGTCCTCGAACCCGGCCCGGTCGTGGCCCACGTCGTGGTTGCCCTCGCAGAGGACGGGGGCGGGCCGGAGGGCGCGCAAGGTTTGGAAGGCATCGGGGAGAGACGCGAAGTCGCCGTTGACGAGGTCGCCGGTAAAAACAGTCAGGTCGGCATGAAAGGCGTTGGCGGCTTCGACGACCTGGGCCAGGATGCGGCCGTGGGTGAACTGGCCGATGTGGAAGTCGGAAAGGTGGGTGATGGTCATCCCGTCGAGGGCTTGCGGCAACCCGGGGAGGGGGATTTCCAAGCGCCGGATGCGGAAGTCGGCCGACTGGGCTCCGGCATACGCGCTCAAGGGGAACGTCAGCAGAGGCGGAGTGAGGGCGGCCAGGGTTCCCAGGAATTCCCGGCGCGAAAGGCCGTTCTGGGCCGGGGCGGGAAGAGCCGCGGGGGGAGGGAAAAACTTTTTCTGGAGCCAACGCGCCGCCCCCGTTGCCGCCGCGGCGGCGAGCCCCAGGAGATGGCCCGCCAGGGCCAGCGGGGCGACGAGGAGGTGCCAGAGGTAAACGACGAAAAGGACCGGCAGCGGGAGCGCCTGGAAGACCCCTGCGTTGAGGGTGAGGGAAGCCCAGAAAAGGAGGGCGACGGCTCCGGTTTGCAGGAGGAAGAAGCCGTGCAGCGCGATCCGCGCCGCCGGGGATGCGTTCCGCCCGAGGAGACGGGCGCTCCGCCGCCACAGAAAAAGATCGGCGGCGCCAAGCAGGCCCACGATGCTATGGAAAATGGTCATGCTGGCGATCCCGGGCGCTTGGGCAGGTGTTCCATGCAATAGTCGTTGCCATCGCGGGCGACGCGGAACTCCAGTTCGGGGTTCGAGAGGTCGCTCCGGTGGCAGACGGCGCAGAGGTGGAGGGGCTCCTCCTCCGGTTGGGCGGCTTGCTCAAATTTCTGCCGCCGCTGGCCGACGGCACGGCGCTGGCGCAGGCGGGCGACGATTTCCGGCCCGAAAAAGAGAAGGTAGTTGGCCAGGGAGGCGACCATGGCCATTTTAAGGGCGGCGCTGCCGGCGGCGAATTGGACCAGGAGCAAGGCGGCCATGGCGTAAGCGAGCCATTTGATGCGCAGGGGCAGGATGCCCAGCACATAGACCTCCGTGTCCGGGAAGAACCAGGCGAAGGCGAAAAAGAGAGAGAAGTTGAGCATCGAGTTGGAAAACTCCGCGCCGAAGAGGAAGGCGGCGGCGGTGGTTCCCATCATGCCGATCAGGTAAAAGAGGTTCAGACGGAAGGCGCCCCAGACGCTTTCCAGGCCGTCGCCGATCATCCACAAGAACCAGAGGGCGAAGAGAATCCAGAGGTAACTGCTGGTTTGCGGGATGAGGATATAGGTGACGAGCCGCCAGAATTCCCCATGCCGGACGGCCGCCTGGTCGAGGTCCAGGTAGAGGAGGAAGGCCGGGTTGAATTTGCTGCAAAGGAAAACCAGCGCGTTCAAGAGGACGATCATCCGCACCAGGCCGGGGATGGCGAAGCGGCCGAAACGGCGTTCCAGGGAATCAATCAGGTTCATGCGGAGTGTGGCAAACCGCTCTTCATAGTCTGGAAAGCGCGCCATGGCAACTGTTCGCGCGCATTGACATTGGCCCCCCCCTGGATACGATAGCCGCGTGTCCGCAGAAAACGCCTCCGCCGTTCCCCCCAAGAAAACGCCGTTATTCGAAGCCCATGTCGCCGCAGGCGGCAAAATGGTCGATTTCGGCGGCTGGCATATGCCGGTCCAATACGGCGGGATTTTGGAGGAACACCACGCCGTGCGCAACGCCGTGGGCGTCTTCGACATCTCCCACATGGGCGAGGTGTTCGTGAGCGGGCCGGAGGCGAAGGCGTGGCTCAATCGCTTGCTCACCAACAATGTGGACCGGCTGAGCCTGGGGGAGTGCCAATACACCTTCCTGCTCAACGAAAAAGGGGGCGTCATCGACGATCTGCTCGTCTACCAACTGGACGAGGGGCGCTACCTGCTGGTCGTCAACGCCAGCATGATCGACGAGGATGTCGCCTGGATGCGCGCCCACGTTTGCCCCGGCGTGACCGTGGAGAACCGGAGCAACGAATACGCCGGGCTGGCCGTGCAAGGGCCGCGCGCAGTGACGCTCTTCGACCGTTTTTTTGAAGGGAAAATCTCCCGCCCCGCCCGCAACGAAATCAAGCGGGTTGAGATGGGGTGCATGACGCTTTTTATCGCCCGCACCGGCTACACCGGCGAGGACGGCTTCGAGCTTTTCTTCGCCGCCGAATGCGCCGCGGCGGTGTGGAAGGCAATCCTGGAAAAAGGGGCCGACCTTGGCATCAAGCCGTGCGGCCTTGGCGCGCGCGACACGTTGCGCCTGGAGATGTGCTACCCGCTCAACGGCTCCGATCTTTCGCCCACCCGCACGCCGCTGGAGGCCGGGCTCTCCTTCTACGTCGATCTGGAGAAGCCGGAATTCATCGGGCGCGCCAAGCTGGCCGAGCAGCGGCAAAACGGCGTCCACCACCGGCTGGTCCCCTTCAAGATGAAGGGCAAAACCCCGCCGCCACGGGCTCACTACACCATTTTCAAGAACGGCCAGCCCATCGCTGAAACCACCAGCGGCACCGTCTCGCCCACGCTGGGCATCGGGATCGGCATGGCCTACATCCCCTCCGAGTTTGCCCGGATCAACGAGGAAATCGAAATCGACATCCGGGGTCGCCGTTTCCCGGCCACCATCGAGAAAAAACCGCTCCACAAAAAATAGACATGAATGTTCCCGACGACCTGAAATACACCGAAACGCACGAATGGATTCGCCTGGAAGGCGGCAACGCGCGGGTCGGCGTGACCGACCACGCCCAAGCCGAACTGACCGATGTGGTCTACGTGGAGCTGCCCAAAGTGGGAGCGAAGGTGGAGGCCAAGGCGGCCGCCGCCGTGGTGGAATCGGTGAAAGCCGCCGGAGACATTTACGCCCCGCTGACCGGAACGGTCGTCGCCGTCAACGAAGCATTGGAGAACGATCCCGCGTTCGTCAATACCGACCCGTACGGCGAAGGGTGGCTCTTCGTGATCGCGCCCGAGGCCCCGGACGAAGTGGCCCAGTTGAAAGACGCCGCCGCCTACCGCGCCCTGACCGGGGAATAGCGGGAGGGGCAAGCCCTTTTCGGGGAGTCGGCGCAGGGGCTTCTTTCTTCTGGAGAAATAGCGCAAACCGTTCCAAGATTCCTCCTGTTATGTCTCAACCGAAATTTGAAACCCTTGCGCTCCACGCGGGCCAGGCACCCGACCCGGCCACCGGCTCCCGTGCCGTTCCGATTTACCAGACGACCTCCTACGTCTTCAAAAACACGGAGCACGCGGCCAATCTCTTCGCGCTCAAGGAATTCGGGAACATTTACACCCGGCTGATGAACCCGACCACCGACGTGTTCGAGCAGCGCATGGCGGCCATCGAGGGGGGCACGGGCGGGCTCGCGCTCGCCTCCGGCATGGCGGCGATCAGCCACGCGTTGCTGGCGATTACCCGCCCCGGCGACGAGATCGTTTCCGCCGACAATCTCTACGGCGGCACTTATTCCCTTTTCCAGCATACGTTCCCGAAGTTGGGGCGGACGGTGAAGTTCGTCGATTCGCAAACGCCCGAGGCGTTCCGCAAGGCGATCTCGCCGAAGACGCGCGCCCTTTACGCCGAAACCATTGGCAACCCGAAGCTCGACGTGCCGGACTTCGAGGCGCTCGCGGCCATTGCCCACGAGGCGGGGATCCCTCTCGTGGTGGACAACACCGTGGGCGTCGGGCTCGTGCGGCCCATTGACCACGGCGCGGATATCGTCGTGCTCTCGGCCACCAAATACGTGGGCGGGCACGGGACCTCGCTGGGGGGCGTGATCGTCGATTCGGGCAAGTTCGCCTGGAACAACGGGAAATTCCCGGAGTTTACGGAGCCGGACGCGAGCTACCATGGCCTGGTCTTTTGGGACGCCCTGGGGAATTTCCCGGGCCTGGGCAACGTGGCATTCGTCTTCAAGGTGCGGCTGCAATGGTTGCGCGATCTGGGCGCGGCGATGAGCCCGTTCAACGCGTTCCAACTCCTGCAAGGCTTGGAGACGCTGCCGCTGCGGATTGCGCGGCACAGCCAGAACGCGCTGGCGGTCGCCCGGTTCCTCCAGGCGCATCCGGCCGTGGCGTGGGTCAATTACCCCGGCCTGGAAGGGCACTCGACCCACGCGACGGCGGCCCAATACCTCAAAGGCGGGTTTGGCGGGCTGGTTGGCTTTGGCGTCAAGGGGGGGTATGAGGCGTGCAAGCGGGTCATCAACGCGGTAAAACTCTTCTCGCACCTGGCCAATATCGGCGACGCCAAGAGCCTTATCATCCACCCGGCTTCCACCACGCATTCCCAGCTCACGCCCGAAGAACAGCTCACCACCGGGGTCAGCCCTGATTTCATCCGGCTCTCGATTGGCCTGGAGGCGGTGGAAGACCTCACGGCGGACCTCGACCAGGCACTGCGCGCGGCGACGGTGTAACTTTTTATTCGCAGATTGCGCAGATTTTCGCAGAGGATTTGAAGCGGCTCGGGCTTCATCATCTCCTTTCTTAATCTGTGTAATCTGCGTAATCTGCGGATGTCTTTTTTGATTTCATGAAGCGACCCCAAGATTCCATCGGCAAAGTCCAAACCCGGTTTTTCGAATTCTGCGATCCGGCAGCCCCGATGCGCCTGCAATGTGGCACGGCGCTGGAGCGTTTTACGCTCGCCTATGAAGTCTACGGGAAAATGAACGCGGCGCGTTCCAACGTCATCCTCCTCTTCCACGCCATGACGGGCAGCCAGCACGCGGCGGGGATCAACAAAGGCGTTCCCGGCCTCGACGGCCGCTGGTCGGATGAGTTGCACGAGGGATGGTGGGACGGTTTTATCGGGCCCGGCAAGGCGCTCGACACCCGCACCTATTGCATCGTCTGCGCGAACTACCTGGGGGGCTGCTACGGCTCCACCGGCCCGTCATCGCCGGACCCGGCCACCGGCAAGCCATGGGGCCCGGCTTTCCCGGTGTTGCGGATCAGCGACATTGTTGATTCCCAGATCCGCCTGCTTGATCACCTGGGAGTCTATAAACTGCATGCCGCAGTGGGCCCCTCGCTGGGCGGCCTGCTCGCGTTGAGCCTCGCCACGCGCTATCCCGACCGGGTCGGCATTGTGATCCCCATCGGCTGCGGCCCGGAGACGACAATCTTGCAGCGGATCATGAATTTCGAGCAGATCACGGCCATCGAGGCCGACCCGAACTTCCGCGGCGGTGACCACTACGAAGGACAACGCCCGGAGACGGGCCTCGCGCTCGCCCGCCGCATCGCCCACAAGACCTTCATTTCCCTAGAGGCGGTGAAGGAGCGCGCGCGCAACGTCGTGGTCAGCGACGCCCCCCCCTTCGGCTGGTATGCCATGAACAGCCCGGTGGAGTCGTATATGCTCCACCAGGGGGTCAAGTTCGTGAGCCGGTTTGACGCCAACTCCTACCTGCGCATTCTGGACGCCTGGCAGTGGTTCAACCTCCTGGCCGAGTCCGGCGCAGCCAATTACACTGAACTTTTCGCCCGCTGCCACGACCAGGAGTACCTCGTCTTCAGCATCGACTCCGACGGAGCGTTCCCGCCCAAGGAGCAGGGGAAATTGGTGAAAATGCTCAAAGCCGCGCATGTGCCGGTGATCTGGATTACCGTCCATTCCGACAAGGGGCACGACTCGTTCCTTTTGGAGCCGCACCTCTTCGCGCCCCACCTGAGCCAGGCGCTCCATCAGCGCCCGCCGGCCCGGTATACCCGCAAACCGCGTGCAGCATCCGCGTCTCAAAAACAGAAGCGTCCAAAGGCGCCCCGCGTGCGATGATGGGTTTGGAAATGGACGGCTCTTCTCGAATATCCACTCCGCGCTATCGCCTCAATGCCGCCGGGATTCTCCAGCGTACCGACGGCCGCATCCTGGTTTGCGAACGACTGCGCGAGGCCGGTTGCTGGCAGTTCGCGCAAGGAGGCGTGGCCAGGGATGAAACGCTGGAAGAGGCGCTGGTGCGGGAGATGGAGGAGGAGCTTTCGCTGCGTTGTGGGGATTATGTGGTGATTTGCCGCAAGGGCCCCTACCGGTATCTCTTTGCCAAGGGCCGCAAAAAGAAAGGGTTCGACGGCCAGGAACAGACCTATTTCCTGACGTTGATGACCTGCCTGGAAACGCGCATCAACGTGGCCACGGCGCACCCGGAGTTCCGGTGCACCCGCTGGATCCGGCCCGAGGAGTTCGACCTCTGCTGGCTGCCGGAATTCAAGCGCGAGGTGTACCGGGCGGTGTTGTTCGACTTTTTTGGCGTGGAAAAATAAGAAGGGGCGGAATCGGGTTGACGCCGCAAGCCCATCGGACGCAAACATTCCCTCATGCTCACATTCGGGATGTTTGTCCTTCTTTTTATCCTGTTTCTTGGCGGCGTCTGGTGGGCGTGCGCCAGTGAGGACCGGGCCCAATAGAGCGGTTTAAATTTTGTTGTTTACACGCTGCTCGGCGGCGCGGACCGATGCGCGGTCTTTCAAGCTCGGGCAGTATTGAAAAATACAGCCGCTTCGCTTGAAGAGCCCGCGCATCAACCCCCGGCGCTCTCGTATCATTGTAAACACTTCAATTTAAAACGCTCTAGAGCGGTTTCGGTTTATTTTGTCGTATGCTCTTCGGCGGCGAGAGTCGCTGTGCGTCTTTTTGCGCTTGGGCTGTATTTACAAATACAGCCGCTGCGCTCAAAAAGCCCCGCATCAACCCTCGGCGCTCTCAGATCATTGCGACAAAATAACCCAAAAACGCTCTAGAAAGAGGCAAAAATCCCCCCGCTTGCTTTCTGCTTTCCTGCCACCTGTTTTCGCCGCATGTTAACCCCGTATGGTTTCGAACATCTCCAACCCCACATTCAACGGCGGCATCAACATTGCCATCAAAGTTCCTCTGCATGAGTACGAGGCCACGGTCGCCTTTTATCGTGACACGCTGAATCTCCCGTTGGTGGAGGAGGAGCCGGAAGGGTGCATTTTCCAGTTCGGGCCCTCGCGGCTCTGGGTGGACAAAGCGCCCCAGCTTTCGCGGGCCGACGTCTGGCTGGAACTGGAGACCAACGACACGATGGGCGCGGCCCGCTACCTGAAAAACCACGGCGTGCCCCGGCGGGATGAGCTGGAATCGCTGCCGGAAGATTTCGATGGCTTTTATGTGAGCGACC
>SESA01001153.1_pt1 | contig 14144 bp, 8 predicted proteins | sample 3171451 | NCBI WGS metagenome assembly SESA01 (sample SAMN06051862, study PRJNA518727) | freshwater metagenome | biome: subpolar coniferous forest; feature: holomictic lake; material: water; isolation source: holomictic Lake 227, 8 m depth | place: Canada: near Kenora, Ontario | collected 2013-06-25...
AAGTCGATCGTGAGCCATGATCTTCGGCCCAAGCTGGGATACTACGAGATGGCTCAGATAAACCAGCCGCTGGTGCCCCTTTATCGGTTAGTTGATCGAGGCCAGGCTCTGGAAATCTGGGTGGTCAACGATCTGCCCATGGCTATGGCTGGGGGAAAAGTGCGCTGGTCCGTTCGTTCCGGTGACAAGCACATCAAAGGCGAAGCTGCTGCCAAGGCTGCCAGCGGTGATGCGGTGAATGTGGCCAAGGTGGACCTAAGCTCTCTTCCCCCCGAACTGGACAAGCTCGCCATCGAGCTCTCGCTCTCGGATGCAACACAACGGACAATTTCCGAATACGGGCGTGAAATCTACCGGAATTTCGAGCTCCTCGACAAGGCCCAGTCAGCTTGGGACGTGACGGAAGTGGGCTTTTGGGCCCATGAAGCTATCAGTGTCAATGTGGCCCAAGGCAAACCTGTGACTGCCACGAGCGCCAGCGAGAGGGCTCCTGCGGCCTTTGCCGTGGACGGCAAGCTCGACACGGCATGGCAGGCTGGCACAGAGGCAGCGCCGCAAGCAGTGACAATCGATTTGGGTGACACCACGGCCTTATGCGGTGCCCGGATCGTCTGGGCGGGCGAGAAACCCGGCAAAGTGACGTTGGAGTTCTCCGACGATCAAGTAACCTGGAAACCGGCTTCAGGCGATTTCAAGGAAGCTTGGGAAGTAAAAGCCGACTCTCATAAGCCACAGTGCTTCCATTACTTCGCTCTTAAAGCCCAAAGCCGTTATGCGCGTGCTACCGTCACCGCCATGCCCGAGAGCCGACCGGTCGGACTGCAGGAACTCTCATTCTACATGAGAAAAAAGGATTGATGAAAAGGGCGCGAGAGCAGGATCCCCAAGGGTTTAAAGGTATGCATCTTGTGCGCATCGACCACCACAAGTGCCTCTAGTAGCCTGTAACAGCGGAGTTTTCGGAAGACGGCTGAAGTGGAATCTCTTGTTTGAGAAAGGAGCGTGGGCGTCCCGCCAATAGTGTTCGGCATCGTTTCTGCTCAGGGTTGGAAACCGCCACTTCGTAAGCTGTAGCCACGTCGCTGTGCGACGTCGGAGCGGGATGTGATTCCACGACGCGCCTCACTCTGTGTCGAGTGGCTCCTCCCGACGGCCCACAGGGCCGCGGCTACAGCCAAAGGTGACGCGCAATTTTCATGCCGAACACTATTGGCGTCCCGCCCGCCGCTGAGCGGCCAAGATGGCCACTCTCCTGTCCAAGCCCGAGCCGGCGCCGCTGGCACTGGAGCGAAACTTTCCTTGTTACAAGGCACTAGTTGGCTCCGTCTGAAAGGGAGAAGTCGGGCGTGCAGATGCAGACGGCATCAATGTCGGGGCTCATCTTCTCAAAAATTTTTCGGAAATCCTGGAACCGTGGCACATTCGGGAACTTCTCCGCCAGGGGGGGCTGTTCAAGGCAGTCAGGCCGGTAGTTGGCGGGTTTGCGTGGGAAAACTATGCGGACGCGAGGAGGTTGATGTCGCAATTATTGCGACATGACAGGCAGCGGACCAACCGCTTAAGTCGTTGCAAGGAAAGGGAATCGAGTATGCAACTAAAACTGAAAACAAAGACCACTTGCCTGATTCTCGGCACCCTGCTCGCCAGCGGCTTCGTGCTTAAGCCCGATGTCTGGGCCCAAACCGCTTCAACCCAGTCCGATGCGTTTGCCGCGCCAGCACGTGGCTTTGTCAGCAAGCGCCCCGCCGCGCGCTGGGAGAATGCGCTCCCGAGCGGCAACGGCACGATGGGCGCTCTGGTGATGGGTAATCCCTTTGACGAGACGCTTTTCCTGAGCCATGCGGGTCTTTACCTGCCTCGCAAGGACAATGACAACCCGGTCGCAATGGCCAAGCATCTGGACCGCATTCGCGAGTTGTGTCTGGCCGGCAAGTTCAAGGAAGCGGGCCTCATCAACGACCAGATCCGGGACTCGCCGGTGCGCATGTAGGTGATAGCGAATTGGCACAACGGGCTATCAACGTTCTGCAGCGCCAGTGGTCTACGGGGATGATGTCGTATCTCTGTTCTTTCGACGACACCAAAATGGCAGGCACCGACATCTCGGGCGGCTTCCCTTACCTGTGCGCCTCCACGTTGGTCTATTCCGACCTGGGCCTGATCCGCTTCTTCCCGGCGCGTCCGGCTCAATGGAAGAGCGGATCGATCAAGGGCTTGCGCCTGCGCGGGGCGATCACACTTACCGATCTGAGCTGGGATGAGAAAGGTGCCAAGGCAGTATTGGTCTCTGATAAGGATCAAACCATTAGCGTTGAAACACCCAATGGCCAGAAAGGGCCAATTTCGCTCGTCGCCGGAAAGTCAAAGGAACTCAATTTGTAGGAACTTAGGAAAGCGCATCCGCACAGCGCCTTGAAACTGAAAGATCATGAAAAAGAGTCACATGAAAATTGGAAAATGAGCCTCAAGGTTATGATCGAAGCAGCGGCAATTGTAATTCTTGGTTGCGGACAGAGACGAATTTTTAGCCCACGTTCTTTGCAGGGTTAACGTAAAGACATCCAACGGGGTGCCAAAGTTCGTTTTGGCGGGCGCCAAGACCAGCACCGGGGAGAGTGCGCTCCCCAGAATGGGAGTGAGAAGTCGAAGTGAGCGAGGCGTGGCGAATTTGCCCTTTCCTGAATTCAAAGTTTAATCTGTTCGGTCACAATTATTGTGACATGACAGGTTTCTGATTTCCGGCAATAAACCTCATCATTGACGTCATTCGTGCAGCCGCTTGGATGACGAGTATGAATCTTAACAAAACGCCGATGTATGCTTCGTAAGACCAGAACAGGAATTTTCCAACGCAGCGGGTTTGAAAGGTGGCGGAAATTGGGGGTAGCTATGGTGATGGGGCTGGGGATGCTCTTTCCGGCCTTTGCCGAGACTTCATCTTCCCCGGGGCGTGAAACGTTGCTGATGAATTTCGGCTGGAAGTTCCACAAAGGAACCCTCCAGGTGAACCATTGGTATAGCGGCACCAAGAGTGGGCGTTACGGGATCGAGCCGCTGGACAAGTCGGCGCAGAGCCAGGGAATCGGGCTGACTTACGATGACAGTTCCTGGCGCAACATTGATCTGCCGCATGATTTTACCGTCGAAGCGTTCGCTTCCGAGAAGGGGAACATGGGGCACGGTTATTTCCCGGCCGAAGTGGGCTGGTACCGTCGGCACTTCACCGTTCCGGCCTCTGATAAAGGCCGGCGGATTAGTGTCGAGTTTGAGGGGGCCTTTCAAACCACGACGGTTTATTGCAACAACTTCATCGTTGGCGTGAATCGCAGCGGCTATGCGCCCTTCCAGTTCGATATTACCGATTTCATCAATTACGGCGGGGAGAACGTCCTGAGCGTTTGCGTGGACGCAACGATGCCGGAAGGCTGGTGGTATGAGGGCGGGGGGATTTACCGGGATGTCCACTTGGTCAAGACCGCGCCGGTGCATATTCCATGGGGCGGGGTTCAAGTCCAAAGCTGGTTCAAGACCGACCCCGATGACGGCCCCAGTTTTCTTGCCGATGCGCCCGAGGGCCCTGCCAAGCTGCGGGTCCGGACTGCAGTGACCAATAAGGGATCGGGGCGCCGGGATGTGGTGGTGCGCGTGAAGGTGCTCGATCCAGCCGGGAGCCAAGTCGCTGAAGGACGCCAATCCATCCGGGTGGGGCCCTGGGGCGAGGTTCCTGCGGTGATTGAGACCCAGGTTGCCCAGCCCCGCTTGTGGTCGCTGGAGACCCCGCAACTCTACACGGCCGCGGTGGAACTGGAAACCGACGGCGCTGTTGTGGATCGGTCTGACGAAAGTTTCGGGGTCCGCACCCTCCGGTTTGATCCCCAGCAGGGATTCTTTCTCAATGGCAAGTCCGTCAAGATCAAGGGAGCGGCCAACCACCAGGATCACGCCGGCATCGGCATTGCCTTGCCCGACGCGGTGGTCGAATACCGGCTCAAGCGGCTCAAGGAATTCGGCTTTAATGGCTATCGGACGGCCCATCATCCGGGCGGACCGGTGACACGGGTAGCGGACCGGATCGGAATGCTGGTGTTAGCTGAGAACCGGAAGTTCAGCACCGGGGAACAGGGGTTGAAGGAGCTGCGAAGCCTTGTTCTTTCCTGCCGCAATTCTCCGAGCGTGGTGGCCTGGAACATCGGCAACGAGGAGCTGGCTTTCCAAGGAACCCCGCTGGGCGGGCAAGTGGCCGGGAGCATTCGCGACTGCATTCGCTCCATGGACGCCACCCGGCCGGTGACGATGGGGCAGAATGAAGACCACGAGAAACCCGATTCCGCGGCGACGGCCCTGGATATGGTCGGTTTTAACTATACGTGCAATTATCAGCCGGAGCTCTTGAAGAAAGTATTCGATCTTTTCAAGAACAAGCCGCTTTTGGAGACCGAGATGGCCAACACCTACACCAGTCGCGGAGTGTATGAGGACCAGGAACAGCAGGGGCGGCTGCTTTCGTATGAAAAGCCCAATTTCAACGTCGGCACGTTTACCATGACCGAGGTCAAGCGGCTCTTGGAGCGGCCGTTTATGTGTGGAGGCTTTATCTGGACTGGGTTCGATTACCGCGGGGAACCGGCTCCGTTTTACCCGGATCGGTGGGCATATCATAAAAAGCCTGGCAAGGTTCCGTGGCTTGTTTCCTGTCACTTCGGTGTTTTCGATCTTTGCGGGTTCCCCAAGGACGCGGCCTATTACTACCAATCGGCTTACGCTACGGAGCCGATGGTCCATCTCTTCCCGCATTGGAACTGGAAGGGCAAGGAAGGCCAGCCCATCGAGATCTGGGTTTACAGCAATTGCGAGGAAGTGGATCTGATCGTCAATGGCAAGAGCCAGGGGCGCAAGCCGATGCCCAAGCTGGGTTATCTTTCCTGGAGCGTTCCGTACGAGCCGGGCGCGATCGAAGCCGTTGGATACAAAAATGGGTCGCCGCTGGCCCGGGACCAACATGAGACCACCGGGGAACCCGTGGCCGTGGTCCTCACACCGGATCGGCCCACATTGAAGGCCGATCATGAAGACGTGGGCCTGGTCACGATGCAAGTCGTCGACGCCCAAGGCCGGCCCGTGCCCACCGCCTCCAACACCATCCGTTTCCGTTTGGAAGGCCCCGCTCGGTCGCTCGGCTCGGGCAATGGCGACGCGGCCACCCGCGAGCCGGACAAGGTTCCCGTTCGCAGTCTCTGGGCGGGCCTGGCTCAAGTTCTCCTGCAGACTTTGGATCAACCCGGCAAGGTCACGCTGATCGCGGAAAGCGACGGGTTGCGTCCTGCCAAACTGGAACTGACCGTTTCCCCCTCTCCGCGGCGGGCTTATCTGCCTTCGCCTGTGGAAGCCGACCGGGCCATGTGGTCGGATACCCAGGGAAGCGACAAAACGGCGGAGGCGAATAAGGCTGCTGGGGCGCCTGCGGTCCAGCAGGATGACTATTCATTTTACGAGAGCAACGCCGTGACCAACTCCAAGAAGAAAAAGTAGGCGCGCTACTCGTTTCCTAAATCGGTCGGTCCCTGACGACACACCCGAGTAAAAAAATGTAAGGTTCGGCTGCAGGCCAACAATACGTTTCAAACCTGCGATGGGGACTTAAAAAATGAAAAAAAGTATCCTGCGATATTGGTATATCATCAGCCTCCTGTGCCTTGGTGCCGCCACGGCATCGGCGACCTTACCGGAAAAAGACAACGTGCCCTGCGAGGTCGAGGGGGACGCGATCGTGCGGCACAACGGCGTCTTTTTCAATAATCGCCCATTATATAACAGCCAAGGCCGGCCAAGCGACCCCTACTATTGGGTGTTCGGCGGGGACCGGCCCCTGCTGCGCTTCGGCGGCGATCCGTGGCTCGACGGTACCTTTGTGGCCGGGTTTCAGCGCGCCGATGGCACGAGCAAGTGGCTTTTGGATTTCAAGTCCGTCGAGTTTCGTTATTACGGCGGGCGGAGCGAATGGCGGGCGAGCGACCCGGCGTTTCCGGGCGTCACGATCGAGCTGCACGAGCTGCCGCTGGGGCGGGGAACGGGGCTGGCCGCCCAGGCGCGCGTCCATGGTGCCGCCGCAGGTGATCGGCTCGTATGGATGCTTGGCTGCGCCCATTACAACCCCTATGTGAAAGGGATCGACGCGCTGGATGAAAACGGGCCGCGGGTCCGCCAGTACGGGTTTACCCCGGCTGAAGCCGAGGGCAATCGCGTCGAAATCCAGAACGGGGTGGTGCGGATCGAACCGCAGCACTATCCGCAGGGCAAGTTCCGCTACACGCTCGCCGCATGCAGTGCGCCGACCGATTACCATGTTGCCGATGCGGACCAATGGGCGACACCCGCGGGATTGCTGGCCAGTACCGGCAGCAAGCGCCCGATGGCCTGCGGCGTCACGCCGCTCAACGGGGAGACACCCGTCACCTGGATCTGCCGTGCATGGCAGAACACGGAAACCGAGGCAGCACCGCCCAAGGTGGCCGAGGAGTTCCACGCCGCCTGGGAGCGCGTCGAAGAGCTCAACCGGCGGGTCATTTGCCGCACCCCGGACGCGCGCTTGGACTTCATGATGCGCGCCATGTCATCGGTCATTGACGGCATCTGGCGCACCGAGGCCTATGGGGATGGAGGCACCTCTACTTTCCCGAACCCGCTGCTGGGCTGGCGCAACAACTATGGCGGCACCGTCTATGGCTGGCATGATCGGGTGCTCACTGCAGCCAAGCACTTCTTCGCCTCGCAGGTGACCAAGGAGACTTATCTGGACCACCCCGAACTGCGTGATCGCATCGAGAAGAATAAGGAACTCAGTCGCTATGACGGCAGCCTCTCCCATCCCGGCAAGGATCCGCGCTTCCACAGCAAAGGGCGCTTGATCCCGGACGAAAACTCGACCATGTATGACATGCAGTCGCAGTTCTTCGACCAGATGATTGAGGACTGGCGTTTTACCGCCGATCCGGAGATGGAAAAGACACTGCGCCCTGCCTTGGAGCTGCATCTGGATTACATCGCGCGCTGCTTTGATCCAGACGGCGACGGTGCCTACGAGAGTCTTCCCAACACGATGCTTACCGACACGGTCTGGTTCAACGGCGGCGGTACGCCCGAGGAAACCGCCTTTGCTTATCGAGGCCACCAAGCCGCCCGCGACATGGCGCGCCGGGCGGGAGATGAAGCGGCGGTGCGGCGCCACGAGGCCAAGCTGGCGCTGATCCGCAAGGGCTTCTTTGGAAAGCTCTGGGTTGATCACGCCGGGCATCCGGGCGCCTACCGGGAACAAGGCGGACATCAACGCTTGCATGAGGAGGAGTGGCTGCCTGGCATCGTCCTGACGCTCGACTGTCCCGGTCTGCTCAACTTCGAGCAAATGGCCTCCAGCCTGCATTTCACCGAGTATGGCCAGCAGCGTGAGCGGTTGCCGCGCGGCGGGGTGCGTGTATGGCCATCGAACTGGGTGCCCGCGGTCTGGTCCAACCGGCTGCTCTATTCCGGCGAGGAGTTCCATCTTGCCTTGGGCTATTGTTTCGCCGGCATGCCGGAGGGGGCATTGGAGATCATCCACGGCAGCGTCGATGCATTGGCCTTCGATTCGGGCGTGCCGGGCAATCTTGGAACTCCCTACAACAGTTGCGGGGTGGATTTCTCCGACAATGTCACCACGTTTGCTCGCGCGATGGTCTCTGGGATCTTCGGCTACCGGCCCGACCGGCCCAATGGATTGGTGACGATGGCCCCTCAGTTCCCCGCCGCATGGGATCATGCGGAGCTCTCGACCCCGGAGTTCTCGTTGGCTTACCAACGCACGGGCGAGGGGACGGAGGAACGGTTGCGCGTGCGCCTCGCGCAGGCCTCGGCGATGGAGCTCCAGGTGCCCTTCCGCGGCGGCGAGTTCGTTTCGGTCACGCTCAACGGCCAGCCCGTCAAGCATACAACCCAGCCGGGCTTCGGCCGTTCGATCTGCGTGGTGCGCACTCCGTCAATGCAGGAGGCGGAGGTGGTGGTCAAATGCGCGCCGGCGTTGCCGAAGGCTGCCCCGCAGTTCCAGGAGGTCGATATCAATCAGCCGGTTCAACTCGCGCTTGAGAATGCCGCCGTGCTGGAGGTGCAGGACGCGCAGAAGGTTCTAAGCGATGTGAAAATCGCCGACGGTCGGGCGACTGCCCGCATCGCCAACAATCCCGGAGTCCATCGGGTGCTGCTGCTGGCGAAGTGCGCCCAAGGTGCTCCCCAGTACCGGATCATGGATTTCAAGGTGCACGACCGGGCCGATGAGGCGTTTGCCGCCGAGAAGAATCTGCGCCAGGCGCCTGCCGGGGTCCGCTGGACGGGCATTGACCTCAGTGGGGTCCGTAATGGCCGGGTCAGCGAACTCTTCCGTCAGGAATACCTCTCCCCGCGGCCCGACACCATCTCCACGCGGCTGGCCCGCGACGGCTACGGCATCTGGAACCATGTCTATACCGGCAAGCTGGCACCGGGGATCGATCTCTCCAACACCCAGCCGCGCCGACCTGTGCCTGTCTATGATGCTGAGCTCGGCACGCTGAAGGTGGATCAGGAGCTCACCCTTGAGGCTTGGGTTCAAGCCGATCTCTCCGATGCCCAACCGTGGAGTACGACCCCGATCCTTTTTCTGGGCGATCTTTCCCTTAATTTTCTCAACAGCGGAGGCCGGCTCATGCGCATGTTCGCCCCGGAGAGCATTTTCGTCGGCACTTCGAACATCTCCGGCGCGCGGCTCACCCATGTGGCCGTCGTGTTGCGATCGGGTAAGCCGGGCATGCTCTATTACGACGGTAAGAAGGTCTTAGTCGAGACCCTCCCCGTGGACTTTTCCAAGGTCAAGTTTGGTGAGCTCCTGCGGTTGGGAGCTGATCTGAAGGGCGGCAGTCGTCTGCTGGGCCGCATCGCTCGTGTAGCGGTCTCCAAACGGGCGGCCACCGAGGCGGAATTGCAGCACCGGACCTTGGAGACACCCCCATTGGCGGGAGCGTGGGCCGACTGGAGTATCCCCGTAGATGGTCCCGCTCAAGTCGATTCCAAAGTCCCGGGGGCGCCCGCGCTGGTGCGCCAGTCGATTCCTTTCCACCTTCCAAAAACACTCGGCGAGCCGCTGCCTGTTGTGGACGGGATGCTGGAAGTCCCGCAGCGGGCGAAGTTCAAGTGGAATATCGGGGACAAGAACATTGCCTTCACCTCGTTGTGGGATAACTGGCCGCGGAAGGTCACCGTGCCCGTGAACCGCAAGGGCGACTCGGTCTGGCTGCTGGTCGCCGGTTCGACTAATCCGATGCAGGTGCGCATCGCCAACGCGGTGCTGCGCTTCGAATACGCCGACGGCAAGACCGAGACCCTCGATCTGGTTAATCCGATGAACTTCTGGTCACTCTGTCCCTTCTTCTGGAGCGACTATGATTACCGGGAAGACGCCTTTGCGCTGCCCAAGGAAGCGCCGGCCCAGGTGCAACTGGGATCGAACTGCCGGGCCATGGTGTACGGCTGGAAACTGCGTCCTGGAGTGGAACTTAAGGGCGTGACCCTCGAAAGCCTCTCGCAGGAGGTCGTGATCGGCCTGATGGGGGTCAGCCTCTGTAATCCCCAATAATCTACTCGCATTTGCGGGAAGCTGCTGATTTTCCCTGGGCCGTTCCCATGGCTTTTGGCAAAGCATCCTACTATTACTCCTTTATCCTATGAAAGAATGGTCTTCAGACAAAGAGCTCTTTGAGCTCATGCGCTCGGTTCTCTACACGCCGGTGGTGGGGGATATTCTCGATCAACTCGGCCGGTTTCACCAGTTCCTTCCCGCCGAGGTACGCGGGATCATGCCCGAGATGAAGGTGGCCGGACGCGCCATGCCGGTGCTCCAAATGGACGTGTTCGGCTTGCAGGAAAAGCCGTTCGGGCTGATGACCCAGGCCCTGGACGATCTCAAGCCCGGGGAGGTTTACATCGCCACAGGCACCACCTTCCAAAGCGCCAACTGGGGGGAGATTATGACCGCAACAGCCCGGACCCGCGGGGCGGTGGGGGCTGTGGTCAACGGCTATCATCGGGACACCCCGCAGGTGCTCAGCCAGAACTGGCCCGTGTTCAGCCGCGGTTCCTGGGCCCAGGACTCGGGTCCCCGGATGAAGGTGGTCGATTTCCGTTGCCGCATCGAGATTGGCGGGGTGGTGGTTAACAACGGGGACCTTGTTTTTGGCGATGTCGATGGGGTGCTGATTATTCCCCGGGAACTGGAGGCGGAGGTGGTTTCCAAGGCCTTGGAGAAAGCCCGGGGCGAGAAGCTGGTTCGCAAGGAAATCGAAGCGGGAATGACCTCCACGGCTGCCTTTGAGAAGTATGGAATCCTTTAAGTTGCCCCTGGGGAAAAGTCCTGTGCGACAGAATTTATATGAAACTTGGATTGGGTCTGTATCGCCACCAACTCACCCCTGAAAACTACCGATTTGCCCGCCAATGCGGTTGCACGCATGTGGTGGTTCATCTGGTGGATTACTTCCGTGCTTCCCGAAGCAATCAACCCGGCGACCAGCCCATTGGGGATGACTCCGGTTGGGGGCTGGCGGGCGATTCTTCCAAGCTCTGGGGTTATGAGGAAATCGTTTCCATCCGCAGGGAAATTGAGCAAGCCGGCTTGGTTTTAGAGGCCATTGAGAATTTCGATCCTGCCCACTGGCATGATGTTCTTTTGGACGGCCCGAAAAAAGCCGGGCAACTTGAGAATTTAAAAACCATGATCTGGAACGTCGGGCGCGCCGGGGTCCCCATTTTTGGCTACAACTTTTCTCTCGCCGGGGTGGCAGGGCGTATCAAAGGCCCATTCGCACGGGGTGAAGCGGAGGCAGTGGGCATGGAGGGCCCGGTGGATCAACCCATTCCAAACGGGATGGTGTGGAATATGGTTTACGACAGTCAAGCGCCGGCTGGAACCCTACCGCTCATCACTCATGAGCAACTCTGGAACCGGTTGAAAGATTTCCTGGAGGCCCTTGTGCCGGTGGCCGAAGAGGCCGGTGTGGTGTTGGCCGCGCATCCGGATGATCCACCCATGCCCACCATTCGCGGGACACCTCGCTTGGTTTACCAACCCGGCATGTACCAGCGGCTGCTGGATCTCAAGCCCAGCGCGAGCAACGCATTGGAGTTCTGCCTCGGCTCCGTTGCTGAGATGACCGAGGGGGATATTTACGAAGCGTTGGACACCTACAGCCGACAGAAAAAAATCGGCTATATCCACTTCCGCAATGTCCGGGGCAAGGTGCCTTATTATCGGGAGACCTTTGTAGATGAAGGCGACATCGACATGCTCAAGGTTATTCGCATCCTGAAGAAGAACGACTTCCGTGGGGTCCTCATCCCGGATCACGCTCCGCAAATGAGTTGCGACGCTCCCTGGCACGCAGGCATGGCTTTTGCCTTGGGATACATGAAGGCTGCTTTGCAAGCGTGCTCCTGAGTAAAGATCCGAATGAAGGACCGAGGCTGACTTTTCCTGGGAGCGTTCGGGAAGTGGCCTCTGTAAGCCTGGACTGATATGATACCTGCAACCCCCACTCAATGAACTCGCACAGCATCTCCATCCATTTCGGAACCTATTCCCACGGCGGGAGCTTTTTCCCTGGCTCGACCGGCAAGGGGATCCTCTCCTCGAAGTTCAACTTGGTGACCGGGAAATTTTCGGATCCCGTTCTTCTCGGCCAGCCGATCAACCCGGCCTGGATTCACATAGCCGAGGGACATCTTTTCGCCGCCTCCGAAACTTTCGAGGAACCGGGGTTTGTGCATGGGTTCGACATTGGGGCGGATGGAAGTCTCAACCAGCAGCGCACCTATCCCGCTGCCGGGCGTGCGACTTGCCATATCACCACGGACGCACATCATCTTTACGCGACCTCCTATCTGGACGGGTTGTTGGCCGTCTATCCCAGAAACGGGGCCAGCCTCGGTGAACCGCAGATTATTCGTTACTCGGGGAGCGGCCCCAACCGCAGCCGTCAGGAAAGCGCCCATGCGCACCAAGCGGTGATTTCGCCAGACGGTCGCTTCCTTTACGTGTGTGATCTTGGCACGGACAGCATTTATCGGCATGAAATCAGTGCCAAAGGCTTGGGCCAGGCCCATTCGATCAAGCTTGCTAGTGGTTGCGGCCCCCGCCATCTGGTGATGCACCCTTCGGCGCCTTGGCTCTGGGTGGCTTGCGAGCTGGAACCGATTGTTTGCACCTTGTCGAGCCAGCGGGGCGAGCTTGGAAAACTTCGTGTTTGCCGGTTGCCCGGAGCCCAGTCGGGGACCGCGGCCGCCATCCGGTTGCATCCTTCCGGCAAGCTTTTGGGCGTATCCGAACGGGTCACGCACTCGATCTGCCTGTTTGCCATCCATGAGGATGGCTCCCTCTCGGCTTCTTCACAGATCCAAGGAGAGGGACGCACTCCACGCGACTTCGCTTTTACGCCTGACGGCCAATGGCTTGTCGCTTCATTCCAAGACTCGCATTTGATCGAGAGCTATCGGCTGGATGCTGATTTGCAGCCCCAGTCGCAACCGGCCGATCGCCTCCAGATCCATTCGCCCGCTTGTGTGGCGATCTAACAGCGCCAGTGTTCAACTCCATGCCCTTATGCAATTAACTCTCGAAGGAAAAACCATCCTCATGACCGGTGCCATCGGGGCGATCGCCCAAGAGGTGATCCTCACTCTGCATCGCGCCGGTGCACGGCTCATCCTCACCGACAAAAAACCTTCCCAAGAAGCAGTGCCGGTGCTCGAAGGGTACGGACTGAAAAATTTCGTCTACCACCCAATGGATGTGACCGATCCGGGGCAGGTGGAAGAAGTCGTCCAACAAGCCTTTGCGGAACAGATTTCCATCGCCCTCGGGCATGCCGGAGGCACCGATATTTGTCCTTTCAGCGAATGTTCCCGCGAAAAGTTCGATGGGATTTTCGCTTTCAACTTTACCGGCCAGACCTATTTTGCGCGGGCCGTGCTCAGGGAATGGACAGCCCGGAATATCCCGGGTCACCTCCTATTTACCTCCTCGTATGTGAGCAAAATTCCGATGGCTGGCATCTCGGCTTATGTGGCGGCCAAAGCGGCCCTGGAAATGTTCGCCAAAAACCTAGCGCTCGAATACGCCCCCCAGCGTATCCGCGTGAACTGTATTTCGCCCGGCAACGTCGCCGCAGGCAGCTCCAAAGAGCTTTACGATGTCGATCCGGAATATCGGGCGTGGGTGGACCGCGTTTCACCGCTCGGAATTCGCAACAGCGCCCAAGGAATCGCGAATGCGTTCCTTTATCTCTGTTCACAACTCGGCGACGAGCTCGACGGGCATGTCCTGCAGGTCGACCAAGGGGTGGGCCTGCCAAAGCTGGGATAAGCGCGGCGGCCAACCACGGATAGGACGGATGTCCACAGATTTAGGTGGGCGAAGCATGCTCTCTAGGAAACCCAGCTCCCGCAAAAAGCATCTCATGAAAAAACTATTCCTCCTCGCATTCTGTACCTTGGCGGCGCTCTCGGGCTGGGCTGCGGACACGCAACCGTTGGTGCCGCAAGTTAGCTTCACGGCGGCCCCCTTGAAACCGACCGCGCCGTGGGCCGACGGGCCGAGTGTGGTGCTCGACCACCCCGCGCACCATAGCGACGGCGCGGATGCCACCACCATCTATGAGCCGGTACGCGAGGGCGGGTTCCGCATCCGGGGCAGCGGCCACCGGCTCAACCGCTACATCGTGCAAGGGCAGAACCGCCTCTGGACGGGGGACACCCCTTTTTTCCAGCTCGACAGCTTTGTGACGGACAATCAACCGACCCCGGCGCTTTGGGAAAAGGCACCGCTCAGTGCACAACCTGCAAAGAACAGGAAGGCGATGAGCGACATAAACCTCCGGTGCTCCCTGGGCTCTCTGCGCCTGGGGGTGCCGGGCGAGGCCGGGCGCGTGCAATGGCTCGACGCGCTGGGAAAAGCGACCACCACTACCTTTTGGCCAGGGCACACCGATTATGAAATTGTCGGTCCTAGCTGGAAAGCCACCGTGCGGATTGCGCCAACAATTGGGCATCATGGGCTGGTCTGCGACGTGCGCTTCGATCGCCCGACGCCG
>SESA01001154.1_pt1 | contig 14130 bp, 11 predicted proteins | sample 3171451 | NCBI WGS metagenome assembly SESA01 (sample SAMN06051862, study PRJNA518727) | freshwater metagenome | biome: subpolar coniferous forest; feature: holomictic lake; material: water; isolation source: holomictic Lake 227, 8 m depth | place: Canada: near Kenora, Ontario | collected...
CTCAAGCTTTTGCAGAAGAGCTACTCGGGCAAGGTGAAGCTCATCTACATTGATCCGCCATACAACACCGGCAAGGATTTTGTCTATCCCGACAACTTCCAGGACAACATCAAAAATTACCTCGAACTCACTGGCCAGGTTGACGGTGGCAGGAAGATCAGCAGCAATACTGAGGCCAGCGGACGGTTCCATACCGACTGGTTGAATATGATGTATCCTAGGTTGAAGCTGGCGAGGAACTTACTCTCTGAAGATGGTCTGATTTGTATATCGATTGACGATTGCGAAAGGGATAGTCTTCGGAAAATATGCGACGAAGTATTTGGTGAAGAAAATTTTGTGGAAAGTGTTATTTGGAAAAAGCGTTATGGGGGCGGATCTAAAGAAAAGTATTTGGTCTCAGTACATGAGTATGTGCTTATCTATGCCCGTGATCTAATCGAACTCGGAGAGCTTTATGTTCCCCAGTCAAAAGAAGCAATAGACCGATATTATTTAAAGCGAGACAAGAATTTTGAAAAGAGAGGAGCATATCGAACTCATCCGTTAGAAGCGACAAAGAGTATGGGTGATAGACCAAATCTTGTGTTTTCAATACCCGGTCCAGATGGCACAGAAGTTGTCCCGAAACGCCAATGGCTTTGGTCTAAAGAACGGGTTAATTCAGCTCTTGCCAACGATGAAATTGAGTTTTTAAAAGACAAAGATGGACTATGGTCTGCGCATTCAAAACAGTATTTAAAGGGTGATGATGGGGAACTGAGGCAGGCAAAGGCATTTTCAATTATCGATAAAGTTTTTTCTCAGCATGGAACAAACGAGTTATTAGATTTATTTGGTGACGCTCATATATTTCCGTTTCCTAAACCAACAGGTCTTATTCGACCTTTACTTGACTTTGGTGTTTCCAATACCGAAGGAGTAGTTCTTGATTTTTTTGCCGGTTCTGGTACAACAGGACACGCAGTAATGGCTCAAAATGCGGAAGATGGGGGTTCTCGTCGCTATATTCTTGTTCAACTACCAGAACCACTTGATCCTGAAAATCCAGACCAGAAGATTGCTGCTATTTACTGTGATCAGCTTGGAAAGCCTCGAAATATTAACGAATTGACGAAAGAGCGCCTTCGTCGTGCAGCCCAGAAAATAGAGGATGCAAATCCACTATTTTCTGGCGACATAGATTTCCGCGTTTTCAAGCTCGATTCAAGCAACATCAATACCTGGGAACCGGATCGCGACAACCTTGAACTTGCCCTTTCCAACTCTATCGACCACTTAAAGGGTGATCGCACCGAGGCGGATATTCTCTATGAGCTGCTCCTCAAACTTGGCCTTGACCTCTGTGTCCCTATCGAGAAACGGTCGTTTGCAGGCAAAGAGGTTCACTCCGTCGGCGGCGGCGTGCTGCTGGTCTGCCTTGCCCCTTATATCACCCGTGATGAGGTTGAGCCTCTCGCCCAAGGCATTGTTGCCTGGCACAAGGAGCTTGCACCGGCAGGAGAAACAACCTCTGTTTTCCGCGACAGTGCCTTTGCTGATGATGTTGCAAAAACTAACCTTGCGGCCATTCTTCAGCAGCACGCTCTCGAAATCATAAGGAGCTTGTAGCCATGGCAAATCTGATACCGAACACTCCACCCTTATCCGGCTTGCTGAATGCTTTGCGGGAACTGATTCAGCAAGGCCGACAGCAGGCCCTGCGAGCTGTAGACAGGGTACAGGTGCAAACCTGCTGGGAGATTGGCCGCCATATCGTGGAGTTTGAGCAGGGTGGCGAGGTACGTGCTGCTTATGGCAAAAAGCTCTTGCCGCGACTGGCGGAATCGTTGACCCGTGAGTTTGGCAAGGGATTTGATGCCTCCAATCTGCGTTATATGCGACTCTTTTATAAGGCTTTTCCAATGTGTGACGCGTTGCGTCACGAATTGAGCTGGACGCATTATCGGACACTGCTGCGAGTCACGAGCAAGGAAGCCCGAATGTGGTACATGAATGAGTCCGCTACGCACAACTGGAATGTTCGCGCACTGGATCGGCAAATTGGCACGCTTTACTTCGAACGGTTGTTGCTCAGCAGCGACAAGGTCAGTGTGGAGGCTGAAGCTGATGCCAATATCGCAGCTCTGCCTCTTAGCCCCCGGGAGTTCGTGCGTGACCCCGTTATGCTGGAATTTCTTGGTCTGCCCGGCACGGGCAAGTTGCTGGAGTCAAAGCTGGAGCAGGCACTGATGGACAAGCTGCAAGCTTTTTTGCTTGAACTGGGCAAAGGCTTCGCTTTTGTTGCCCGTCAGCAGCGCATCAGTACCGAGTCACAGGACTTTTATATTGATCTTGTATTTTACAACTATCTGCTCAAGTGCTTTGTGCTGATTGACTTGAAGACCGGCAAGCTTGTGCATCAGGATATCGGGCAGATGGACATGTATGTGCGCATGTATGACGATCTCAAGCGTGGCGAAGGCGACAACCCGACTGTCGGTATTTTGCTCTGTGAACATAAAGATCAATCCGTTGTCCGCTACTCCGTGCTGCATGAGAGTGAACAACTCTTTGCGACCCGTTACCGTCTGGTGCTGCCTACGGAAGAAGAGCTCCGTCTGGAGATCGAGCGTGAACGGGACGCTATTGAAATCGCACGCGCACTGGAGGAAAAGGAGTGAAACTGCACTTTGAACCGAACCTTGACTATCAACTACAGGCGGTTGAAGCGGTCTGCGACCTTTTTCGCGGGCAGGAGATCTGCCGCACGGAGTTTACCGTTACCATGCCGACAACGAAAGCCATTCCGATTCCCGGCATGGAGAGTTATTTTGGCATTGGCAACCGGCTTACGTTGCTTGATGATGACCTGCTCAAAAGCCTGCATGATATTCAGCTTCGTAATGGCTTGCCGCCTTCCGGAACCCTTGCTTCCGGTGACTTCACGGTAGAGATGGAGACCGGAACGGGCAAAACCTACGTCTATCTGCGTACCATCTTTGAACTCAACAAGCGGTACGGTTTTACCAAGTTTGTGATTGTCGTGCCGTCAGTGGCAATCAAGGAGGGGGTTTACAAAACCCTTCAGATTACCGAAGAGCACTTCAAGGGGCTCTATGCTGGCGTGCCTTTTGAATATTTCCTCTATGACTCCTCGAAGCTGGGGCAGGTGCGTAATTTTGCTACCAGCTCACAGATTCAGATTATGGTGATGACGGTTGGTGCCATCAACAAAAAGGATGTCAATAATATTTACGGTAAGGGAGCTAATGAGCCGACCGGCGGAGAAAAGCCAATTGACCTTGTCAAGGCGGTGCGACCCATTCTGATTATTGATGAACCGCAAAGTGTGGATGGTGGTCTCTCCGGTGCTGGCAAAACAGCGCTCGATGCCATGAACCCGCTCTGTACCCTGCGTTATTCCGCTACGCACGTGGACAAGCACCAGATGGTTTATCGGCTTGATGCGGTTGATGCGCACGACAAGGGGCTGGTGAAGCAGATCGAAGTTGCTGCGGCTACGGTGGAGGATGCCTTCAACAAGCCTTATGTTCGACTCTTGAAGGTCGAGAACAAGCGGGGCAGGATTTCCGCTCGTGTTGAGCTGCACATGCAATTAGCAAAACGTGTTGCGCCACAAGAGTGCACCGTCCAGGATGGCGATAATCTTGAAATGGTTACCAGCCGGGCGATTTATGCTGATTGCTCTATCGGTGAAATCCGTGTTGAAAAGGGCCGGGAGTTTATGGAGTTGCGCTTCCCCGGTGGTGAGCAGTTCCTGAAACCTGGTGAAGCGTATGGAGATGTGGATGCTCTTGCCGTTCAGCGCCAGATGATCCGCCGCACCATCAAGGAGCACTTCGACAAAGAGCTGCGTCTGCGCCCGCAGGGTATCAAAGTGCTTTCACTTTTCTTTATTGATGAGGTTGCCAAATACCGCTCTTACGACAGTGACGGTAACTCCGTGAAGGGTGATTATGCCCGCATTTTCGAGGAAGAGTACCGCCGGGCGGCCAAGTTGCCTGATTATTTCACACTGTTCAGTGAAGTTGACCTGACGCATGCCCCCGAAGAGGTGCATAACGGCTATTTCTCAATCGACAAAAAAGGTGGCTGGACCAATACCGAGGAGAACAATCAGGGTAATCGTGAAAGTGCTGAACGGGCTTACAACCTGATCATGAAGGAGAAAGAGAAGCTGCTCTCTCTGGAGACACCACTGAAATTCATCTTTTCTCACTCGGCTCTCAAGGAGGGGTGGGATAACCCCAATGTCTTCCAGATTTGTGCACTGCGTGAAATGGGCTCCGAGCGTGAACGCCGCCAGACGATAGGTCGAGGTCTGCGCTTGTGCGTCAATCAGCATGGCCTGCGACTGCGTGGATTTGAAGTCAATACACTGACCGTTATTGCAACCGAGAGTTATGAGCAGTTTGCCGAAAATCTTCAGAGAGAGATTGAGGCTGAAACCGGGATTCGATTCGGGATTGTCGAAGAACACCAGTTTGCGGCGATTTCCGTTACTACTGACGAAGGAAACTCCATTCCTCTTGGATTCGAGCAGTCGAAGGTGTTGTGGGAGCATCTGAAAGAGCAAAAATATATCGACAGCAGGGGCAAGGTGCAGGATTCGCTGAAAAGTGCGCTCAAGGAGGGGACTCTTGTTGTGCCGGAGCCATTCAGGCCACAGCTTGATCAGATTACCGCAGTGCTGAAAAAGCTTGCCGGTCGTTTGGAGATCAAGAATGCGGATGAGCGGAGACAGGTACTCACCCGGCAGGCAGTGCTGCACAGTCTGGAGTTCAAAGAGCTTTGGGAGCGTATCAAGCATAAAACGACCTACCGCGTAGAGTTCGACAATAAAAAGCTTGTGGAGAACTGCATCAAGGCATTACAGAATGCTCCGGCCATTTTGAAGACACGCATGCAGTGGCACAAGGCGGATATTGTGATTGGTAAATCGGGCGTCGAAGCTACTGAACGGGTTGGCGCCGCAACGGTTGTACTTGATGAAAGTGATATTGAATTGCCTGACCTGCTTACGGATCTGCAGGATCGTACCCGGCTGACACGCCGTACGATTCATCGTATTTTGATCGGAAGTGAGCGGCTTGACGATTTTAAACGCAATCCGCAGCAATTCATTGAGCTGGCTGCTGAAGCCATCAAACGTTGCAAGCAACTCGCTGTTGTGGATGGCATCAAGTATCACCGCCTTGGCGACGAACATTTTTACGCCCAGGAGCTTTTTGAGCAACAGGAACTTACTGGTTACCTCAAGAACCTGATCCCCGTCGAAAAGTCGGTCTATGAAAAAGTGGTCTATGACTCAGACGTTGAAGCCTCTTTTGCTGACCAGTTGGAGAAGAATCTGGCTATCAAGGTCTATGCCAAGTTGCCGGGATGGTTCAGGATTCCTACTCCTCTCGACACCTATAATCCAGACTGGGCGGTACTCGTCGAAAAGGATGGCGAAGAGCGAATCTACTTTGTTGTCGAGACCAAGAGCAGCCTGTTTACCGATGACCTGCGTGACAAGGAGAGTGCAAAAATTGAGTGCGGCAAGGCCCATTTTAAGGCACTAAGTGTTGGCGAAACACCTGCAAGGTATGTTGTGGCCCGGTCTTTGGATGATGTGCTGAATAGGGTTTAATGCATCCAGAACGGGAGCTGTTTTTTTACAGCGTTTTAAAGTTGTCCCACAGGCTGTGGGACAACTTTGTGGTAACGGCCTGCTTCGATTATTCCCGTAACCGTTTACGCTGAAATTTTCTGTTTTCAGATTATTTGTAGCAAAACCGGCATTGCACAACAGCGCAGATAATGATTTTTGATCGTTTCTGTTTCCGGTATCAGTCTATTGTATTTTTAGCCACTCTGAACAACACTGATTTTTTAGAATTGCTCAATTTAGGTGTAAGAATGAACCAGCCTATTGTTATTCAACTACAAGAGCTTGCTTTAGATAGCAGCAATAACATATCTGACCTTCTTAGGAAGGCATTACTTATTGCGACAAAGCTTGAACTACAGGATTTTAAGCAGTGGATTTTAAACGAATTGAACGGATACACCGACATTGGCCAAGTTCCTGATTACAGGAGAACTACAGGTGAGGTTAAAGCGTATAATTCGGTTCAGGGACGGTATATACCGTTTGTTGTTGATAATGTAGAGATCATGAAGACACTGCAAACAGTTATTTTGCATGAATCAATTGATTCTCTTCAGCATGCGGTGAAAGAAAGTGAAAAAAAGACAAAGTTGATATCGTATTCCTATCCCCCTGAAATAGAAAACATGCTGATGAGCTGGCAAAACACCCGTTCTCCAGTGATTCCTACACAATTCATTGGGGTAACCCAATTCGTTGCTATTATGGACAAGGTTCGAACACGGATTTTAGAGTGGTCTTTGAGCCTTTAGGCATCAGGTATACTGGGAGAGGATTTAACATTTACAAAGGAGCAAAAAAGTATGGCAGAATCAAATCCAAGTATTTCAATTACTAATTTTCAAGGCGTATTAGGGAATATTAATGGTGGTTCCGTGTCACAAATAATGACTATGCATATAACTCCTGGGAGCTTTGAAAGTTTATCAAAACACTTGGAATCTGAGGGAATTTCTGTAGAGGATATAAGCGATTTGGAAAAGGCTGTCAGGTATGACCCCGAGCCATCAAAAAGAGGACAGCCGTTCGGTGACCGGGTGAGTAAATGGATAGGAAAAATGGTTGGTAAGGCCGCCGCAGGTTCATGGGATATCAGTGTATCATTAGCGGGGAACTTGCTTTCATCTGCCATGACACAGTATTATGGCATTTAATCACCAAGCCAAAAAAGCGGCATCCATGAAGAAACGTAAAATACGCCTGCAAGGGCTTTTCCAGTTAGCAAATGCTCAGGAGGCTTATGGTGAGCTTTTGATAAAAGGGAAAAAATCAATATTGACTCTGACAAGTCAATCCGAATTGCCATCAATGAGTGACGAGAATGTATTGCATGGCAAAACAGTTGATGCAAAAAAGGTGTCGTGCATTTACTGTGAGATCTTATCTCAAGGTAATAACTGGGCATATAATGAGTTCACACATCATTTGGCTTATCTATTTCCTCACTTTGTGACGGTTGGCCACGAGCATATTGATCCTGCTTTACCTGTAGTGCATAGCATTGAGTTCACAGTTGATGATCTCCGATATTTATTCTATGATTTCGATGCATTTGGTAGTGTCTCTGCTGCTAATGACATCATTGGTCCAGTGCTTGTCGCCGCGAACAGAACGCGAAAGATAGAGACAGGCGACCATCCTATGGTTGCATATTTCGCAGGAAAATTGAATGTTATCGAGGTTGAAACGGAAATCGGAAAAATGATTGTCTGGCGTCAGTTAGCCAACAATACAGGAGGACCGAAAGGGATTTCCATTAAGAATCGAATAGCGGTAACGCTTGAAATGGAAACTCCCGTTACGTTTGAGAAGGCAATTGATAGGATGACTGTGATTACTCGTTTCCTATCGATGATGGCAGGTAGACGACAGATAGGTTATGACATAAAACTGAGAACATCAACTGATGCAGATCAATCGCATCGATTAATATCAGCTTACTGGACATCATCGCCGAAAGCATATAAATCCCAAGCCGAAAACTTCAAACCAGATATAAGATCAGTACCTATCAATCCGATTAATGAGCTAAGTGAATTCTCGATGGTCTTTAAAGATTGGGTTTGCCGGGATGCTAACTGGCGGATTTCTCGTATTCGCTATGAGAATTGTTTAAGCAACGGCGATTACTATGATACAAATCGCCTTATTGCTGCAGCAAACTCGTTTGATATCCTGCCTCCAAATGCTGTCCCTAGAGAAATACCTCTTTCGGATGATCTTACTATTTCTCGGAATGAATGTTTGAAAATTATAAAGCGTTGCCCGCACAGCTATGAACGTGATAGCGCCATACAGGCACTAAAAAGAATGGGCAAGCCGTCCCTAAAAAGGAAGATTCTACATCGTGCGGCAATGTTAAAAGAATGTATTTATCCAGAATTCAATGAAATTGAGACTGTTATTGATCTTGCTGTAAAATGCAGAAACTACTTTGTACATGGTCCGAGCGATGATTTTAATTTTACTGCCGTTGAGCCATTTCAAAGTTTTTTTACCAATACTCTTGAGTTTATTTTTGCTGCATCTGACTTGATAGAGGCTGGGTGGGACGCCTCAAAGTAGAGTAAAAAATCATTTCTGCCTTCGGGACATTCGTTCGCACGTTTCATAGACGAATATCACCATGCATTACCTGAATTGAAACGTTCTTCGAAAACTTCGTTGTAATTTAATTGCGATTTACACCATAACAACGATATCTCAAAAAACGGTCGTTTGATGAGACACTGAAAAGGGGTGCGAAACACCCCTCTTTTTGGGCTCTTTTTGTCTTATAAAACCATTTCGTATTTCTATATTTCATCAATCCGTTAAAATTGGTGCTTTTTAAGATTAGCAAGAGAATGTATGGGCATCTCTATTTCTTGTCGTGAGCTACCCGAGGACTAGGCTGATGGAGCGGAGAAGCCGGAATGTATCCCCACTTGTCGGGAAGGATTTCGAGCACCACCCAACGCAGCAATTGGGCTGCGGAACAAATAAATTGAGATTGCCTTATGGAAGGACGACTGATCGGATATGCCCGGGTCTCAACTTCAGCCCAGGAACTGAACCTGCAGCTTGATGCACTCAAACAGGCTGGCTGCAAAAAGCAGTATATCTTTACCGACCAGATAAGCGGGGCGAAAGCTGAACGACCGGGGCTTGCCGAATGCCTGAAAGAACTGAAAAAAGGCGACACCCTGATAATCTGGCGTCTTGACCGGCTTGGCCGCTCACTGAGGAACCTGATCGATATTGTCGAACAGTTGCAGAAAAGGGGAGTGGGATTCCGGTCAATCAATGACGGCGGCATTGATACCACTACGGCATCCGGTGAGATGATTTTCAACATCTTCGGGACTCTCGCACAATTTGAGCGCCGCCTGATTCAGGAACGCACCCAGGCTGGCCTGACGGCAGCAAGGGCGAGAGGAAGAAAAGGAGGGAGACCAAAAATTTCGAAGGACGATCCGAAAGTGCAGATGGCCAAGAAAATGAGCAAGAATATGAACATCAGTATCGGCGAGATCTGTGCAACGCTGAAGATATCCCGGGCGAGCTATTACCGGTATTTGGGGATATAAAGTAAAAACTGGCGGTTTTTCATTCCTTTTGAACAGACAAAGCTATTATTACGCAAAAAAACATGGTATATTTACACGTATACAGTGGTTCGCTCACCATTTTGATAATCCGAGTAAGGTTATTTAATGGAAATCGTACCAGTCACTGGACTGCACATACCGGACACCTGGTTTACCGCACAGCGATCGAAGGTGGAACAGGAGTTTTTTGATAGGTGATGTGAGAAAACGCTCATAAACGAATCGGATATAAAAGGGGGCTGCTCGCTCCAGATTGAATTGCCACCACACACCTGAACAATCAACAAATTCTACCTGTTTATCAATGGCGTCAAGGTGTTTAACGGAGGAGACGGATCAAAAGAGAACCGACACACCCATTATCTATTATGGTTGGAACAAAATACATATCAGAGTTCAAGCCTTGGATTCACTATAAAATAAATTCACAAGGGGACGTTATGCAAGAGACTATCTATGCTATTTGTCTAGATGAAGAATTGGAGGCAAATCCGGATTACTGGGTGATCGCCGAAGATTATGGTTCGTGTCCAGAGGCAGAGGCTCAGAGTACACTTGAGGTAAAAGAGAAATACCGGGTGACCAAGAAAAGTTACAGTGGTATGAAACGCAAGTCGGAAGAATACGCTGTGGAAGGCTCGTACTCGATAGGAGGGGTTTATATACTTACCAAAAAGGAGAATGTGTAATGAAACGTACCATCGCCATATTCCCCCTGCTTGTTATGCTTTCTGGTTGTACCGGAGAGCAGTTAGTCACTCGTCGATTCAAGAGCATGCAATGGAATACCAAACCTCCGCACGAGTTGATCGAGCTAAAGGCCATCCATATCGATCCACCCCAGACGACTCCGCCGCAGTCAGCACCTGCGATTCTCTCTTTATCAGAACGTGGGCAGGCAAGCTATATCGATGTGGCGAAGCAATTACAAGACTTAAAGAAATCGGACGATCTCTTGAATCTGCTTGCAAAACCTTTTCCAAAAAATGTGCACGAGGCAGAGGACGGTAGTATGGTCGATCTAACGACAATCAACAAATTGATCGTATTAAGCGTAAAGAAGGTCGATGCCGTGATGCTCGCTCCCAATGATCCTGTCACCGCAGCCGACAGGATCGCCAAGTTAGAACTAACGTTAGAGTGCGGGGCTGATTGGTATCAATTTCAGAACTGGGACAAACTCGAAACAGGTTATGTGACGATCGATTTAGGCAAAGTTTCACATGAATCATCAGCTTCGTTTAACGCTAGTCTTACGCCGAAACTGTCCGGTTCGATTGTTGGCGATGGAGAAATCGGGGTGGTACGGAGCGACAAGATCAATGAGGAATTGGCGTTAAAGGCACGCTATATAACAGTCTCTGGTACGCTGACCCCCAAAAAAGGAGTAATTATTCAACAGGGGGGCATAGACCGCGATTTAGAGGGGAATACCTCCGTTGCACTGACCATAAAAATGGGTGGTAAAAATGTCAACCTGATAGAATTCGGGGAACTCATCGATGATAATGGCACCCCCACGAAGCCAGCAGATATATCACTTAAGATTATACCGACTCGCATTCCGTACTGGTATGAGAAGGCTGAAGGCGTAATATTGAATGCGAGTGCCGACTACCTTTTTCGTCATGTCAGCGAGGGGAAAGAAAGTGTTATTGAGGGTGATGATGTCGTGACGTTATACAAGGGTGACGTGACCGCACAAAAACAAATCGAATTGCTCAGCAAGTCGGATTACCAAAAACTGTCAGAGTATTATCTTGTCAAAGATGGCAATGGAGAAGTTGTTCTTCTCAAACACGACAGCGATCTTCATAATCTGGCTTTGGCCAGTATGGAGAAATGGAAAGCTTTCAGGCAATGGCTAATTAGCTTAAAACCAATACAGTTTTCAAATTACATCGGAAAGGGCGCAAACCGTTGGAGCTTGATTTACAAGGGTCACATATTAAGACAGAGCGATGTGGAGTCTCTTGGAGCCTATCCGATGAGAAGTCCCGGGCCTGCTCAGAATTAAGAATTTGGAAAATATAGCATGGTAAGCGGTTATATATCGTTAAAATATTTTTATCGATCGTCGTTGACGGGTGGCAATGGGCTGGCTATCGATATCAAAATCAGGAAAAGGTTATATCTTCGTGACAATGAAACGATTTGAATTGAATCCAAGAGTTTCGATTTTCCGGCATAAGGGGGGGATTTATCTTTTCGATCCTTATTCGCGTTCATGTGCTTCTATGAGTGAGGAGATGCTGGGGGTTTTAGAGCAACTGCAGAATTCATCTGATTTTCTTGCCGATTTCAATCTGGTTTCTGAGGGGATGACGAATGTCGTTGCGCATTTGCGGAAATATGGCATTCTTATAGATCCTGAAGATGTCCGTATGAAGGAATGGCCTGGGAAGTCCCTGAGAAAGGCCTCAATGAATCGCCTGGTCATCTTTGTCACTACCAACTGCAATCTACGATGCATCTACTGTTATGCTCATGGTGGAGAGAATCATAAAACAATCGGCAGCAATGTCTGGAAGCTTGCCATGAAGCATTTCTTTGAAACTTTTGATGATGATCGTAAACGGAAAGATGGAGTTAATACCAAGGTGAGTTTAACGCTTCACGGTGGGGGTGAAGCGACGCTCGAATTTGCGATGCTCAAAGAAATTGTTGCTGATTTTCTTGCCCAGGCAAAAACGCTGGGGTTGAATCCGTCAATAACAATTGGTACCAATGGTACTTACAGTGATACCGTTCATGACTGGATTGTTATAAATAATATACAGGTTACGATCAGTCTTGACGGAAAGCGAGAGATCCAGAATTACCAAAGGCCTTTTTATTTAGGAACACAAAGTTTTGACATTGTGACTGACAACCTGCGGGCACTGGTAGCAGTAGGCAGTAGTGTTGCTATACGGACAACGGTTACGGCAGCATCGGTGGGGAGCATGCAAGAGACTGTTGAACTTGCCCGTGAACTTGGCATTACTTCATTGCATTTCGAGCCGGTAACATTGATTGGGCGAGGTTCGCTCAAAGGTCTTTCAAGACCGGACCCCGATCAGTTCGCTGACATGTTTCTCAAATGCTTTCTGAAAGGGCTCGAATATGATATACATGTAAAATATTCAGGCTTGCACTGTTTCAGCCATTGCCGTCAGAGCTTTTGCTCAGCTTGCGGTCAGAACTTTTGTGTCACACCCGAGGGCAATATTACTACGTGTTATGAGGTTCTTGAGGCTGAGGATCCTGCGGCAAGTACTTTTTTTATCGGAAAAGTTGATACCGAAGCCAACAGGGTTGAGTGGGATTATGCACAAATTGAGGCGCTGAGCCAAAGGACTGCATACAACATGGATGCCTGCAAGGACTGTTTTTTGAGATATCAGTGTGCAGGTGACTGTCCTGTAAAAGGGTTCAGATATTCCGGAGAAAATCTTTATACACCCGACACTTTTCGCTGCAAGATTGCAGAACTGGTAAACAAGCAACTCATAGCATGGCTGGCTGATGACGTGATAAAGCCTTGTGATCTCGAAGGAGTTGATATTTTTTCATGAATGATAAACAGGGTAAATCAACAAGGAGCAGAGCTATGAGTGCGAATCATAACCTGAAAATTCGCATGGTCACTCTTGATGGCGCGACTCGTTGCAAAAGAGATACACACGAGTTAGACCAGTCACTCTCATCATGTGAATGCGATTGCGATCAGACGCCGTGTCCATGCCAGTGTGAATGCGATTGTGATCAGACGCCGTGTCCATGCCAATGTGAATGTGATTGTGACCAGACGCAGTATCCATGCCAGTGTGAATGCGATTGTGAATGCGATTGTGACCAGACACGGGCCATGAACATTGACCCCGATAAACATTCCGGTCATCATCGAACATTGTTCAGAATTTCTGATGAAACTTAAGTCATCAGAACTGCTATCGTTGCTGGTTGTGCGTAACTTAATGATTTCAGAAATGCCCCGTGATATTTCTTGCCTTGATGAAGCGGCGCTTGCCGCAAGCCTTGACCGCTACTTGGGCCCATCGGATACTCGCGAGGATCGCTAGCGGCTTGCCGGGGTTACCTCAGAATTGGGAGATTAAAGAACGCTAAGCGTTTTACATCGGTATAGATATCTTTAGGGGGCGCTTCAGGAAAGGGAAAAAATCGTACGCTAAGGATTTGCAGCAGTTGTCGCCATCCTGAGGGATCAATTATTGATGTTAGCTGATTCTTTTCGTTTTGCGGCGATATAAACAAAAAACGTCCTTCTTCCTACACCAGCAATTTCACAAACTTCTGCTGCTGTCTTCTCTGAATTTTCATATAGGATCCTGGCATTTTCAAGTTTGGCAGGGTCAGTTCTTGGCCTTCCACCTGTTTTGCCTCGTGCTTTAGCCGATGAACGTCCTGCTGAAGCTCTCTCTGCACGCAACTCCCTCTCCACTTGGTGAATGGCTCCCATCATCGAAAGAAAACAACGTCCGGTAGCTGTAGAGGTATCAATATTTTCACGCAACGACACGAGATTTACCTGACGTTGTTCAAGTATCTTTGCTGTTTCAAGCAGATCCAGCAAAGAACGTGTCATTCGACTGAGTTCCGTCACGACTAACGTATCGCCCGATCGGACATATTCTAAAAACTGATTCTAGGCTGGCCGATCCATTCGAGATCCAGTCATTTTTTCAGAAAAGATTTTGTCACAGCCAGCCTGCTGGAGTGCATCCATCTGAGAGTCAAGATTTTGGCCAACACTACTGACACGAGCATAACCGATTTTTTGTGGCAATACCGTCAAGACTTCTGGTTTTATTGTTTTCATAGTGCATAAAGTTAACACATATTACACAAATAAGCATTATGATTTAAATAACGGTTTTTGCA
>SESA01001155.1_pt1 | contig 14122 bp, 14 predicted proteins | sample 3171451 | NCBI WGS metagenome assembly SESA01 (sample SAMN06051862, study PRJNA518727) | freshwater metagenome | biome: subpolar coniferous forest; feature: holomictic lake; material: water; isolation source: holomictic Lake 227, 8 m depth | place: Canada: near Kenora, Ontario | collected...
CGAGAACGTGCAGAGCTCCTGGGTCACGCAAGGCCCGAAGATCGGTCAGGTCGCCCTACGATTTGGCGCGAACGATTTTGGTTCGGTGATGATGGAAGAGAACGTCGTCAGCAGCGCCGGCGCGCATTTCCATCTTCACAAAGAGGAAATCCAGGGGTTGATCCGGGAAACCGGCTTTGAACCCCGGATGCGCAACAACTGGTATCGGCTTCTGGACTAGCAATTGAAATCGTCGTTGAAACGCGTGGCCTATGGGTTGTGCTGCCTGCTCACGATCGGCACCGGATTGCTTTGGCGCTCAAAGGCATTAGGCCTGCCCGTCTTTGCCGCCAAATACGGTGGCGACGCCCTCTGGGCCTTGATGGTTTTTTGGGGAATGGGACTGCTTTGGCCCGAGCTACAAATCCGCCGCCGCGCGCTCCTGGCCCTCCTCTTTTCCGTCGGGGTAGAGTTCAGCCAGATCTACCACGCCCCATGGATCGACGCCATGCGCGCCACCCGCCTCGGCGCGCTGGTGCTCGGAAGCGTCTTCGCCTGGCCGGACCTGGCAGCCTACGCCGTTGGAGTTGCGTGTGGATTCTGCGCGAATGTCGCCGTCATTCCAGGTTCCAATCTGGATCGATGACCACGAAAGGCCCATTACTCACCCCACCAATTGATTCGCGAATACGACAATGGCGTTATAGGTCATGTGAACCGCAATGGGCGTCACGAGCCGGCCGGAACGCTCATAACTCCAGGCCCAGGGACGCCATGATGAAGACGGGAAACGCCGAAATGGGCGGATGACAGAGGGCAAAGATCGCCGCACTCCCGAAAACCGAGACCCCCAGAGGCAAGGAGCGACGCAACCCCCGGAAAACCAGTCCGCGAAAGATAAACTCCTCAAACATCGGCGCGGCAACCACTGCAAGCAGCGCCAGCCACAAGCCGTGCACGTCATGAAGTTGCACCGCCTCTTTGCGAAGTTGCTGCAATAGCGGCAACCGCTGGAGCGCTTCCAGATACACCAGCCCGAACCCGCCGGCTGCCAACCCGAAAAGCACGCCGCTGCCGATCGATTGCAGGAACGATTTCCGACCGGTGAACGTGTGGACGACTAATACCCAGGGCGTGCGCCAATAAACGAGGCAGGTAAAGAAAACGACGAGACAGCCCGCCACGGAAAACGCCACCGTGATCGCCGGGCCCATAGCCAGCTTCCACCAGAGCGCGATCAGGAGCGCGATCCCTTGCAAAACGAAGAATGCCAGCGCGGCAATCAACCCGTCCGCCAATGAAATCTGAGGCGGCGGCGCAGAAACCGGGTCGAGAAGAAACGGGGAACGATCACGGACCTTTTGCCAGAGCGCGTAAGCCAAAAGCGTGGAAAGCACGAGCTGTCCTACCCGCGTCCACATCGATGGCGCATGAAGGGCGTAGCCGAACATCGAAGCCAGGATCAGGTAGAGATAGGCGGTGCCCGGACCGACCCGGCGCTTTACCTCCGTCTCCAGGGGATCGGTGCCCAGCATTCCAATCCCTGCGGCAATGAATGCGTAAATAAACACGCCGGCGCAGGCCATGGTGCAATGAACAAGATCAATCGGGTGAAACGAGCGAATCCGCGACGCCCACAATGCCAGCGCCACCACGGTGTAAGCGAGAGCACAGCAAGCCCAGAGCAGCGTTTTGCGAAGCATCACGCGGTAGAGCGGAACCGGCAGCGCAAAGAGCATCCAAAGCGAGTTGCCTTCAACCGCCAGAATGCTGAGCGCCGTGGATATAAGCACATAAGCGCCAAGTCCGTAGGCGAAAGTGGCCGCCGATTGAAAGCTGGAACAGATGAATTGGGCACCCCCAGCGTTGAACAACTGGAAACAGACCATGAGAACCGGCATAACCAGCGTCTGCACCAGGAAATTGCGGTCGCGCAGGAGCAATCGCATGTCTTTTCCGACGATGCCCGCCGGCAGAAAGTTGCGCGAGGTTGTTGCCAGTTTTGACGATCCGCGTTTGCCGATGTAAGCGCCGGTCGCTGTCACCAGGCCATCGCGAACCAACCGGACGCAGAAGCCCGTGCCAGCTACGACCGCCCCTTTCCGGTTCAGGCCAAAGCGCATCCGGTTCATGAACCGGCGCAGCAGCAGGGCCGCGATCAGTTGGGTGGTCCGGGCGAGCGTCATGCTTCGTGGTCCCCTGCCCCTTTGGTGAGCGCGAAAAAGACTTCCTCCAAGGTGCTCTCCTGCTTCAATCCGCTCCGCAATTCGAAAAGGGTTCCGGCGGCAACCAGAGCGCCTTGATAGACAATCCCCACGCGATCACACAGCTTCTCGGCCTGGTCGAGCAGATGCGTGCTGAAGAACACTGTCCGCCCAAGCGCCACTTTCTAATAAAAAATCGGTTCGTCCGGCAGGTAGCCGACCCGCTTCATCACTTCCACCCGATCGGCAAAGCAATTCAGGCCGTCGATTCGTGCCCGGCCGCGCGTCGGCTGGAGAATGCCCATCAGCATGCGGATCGTGGTGGTCTTGCCTGCGCCATTCGGCCCCAGCAAAGCAAAGAGTTCGCCCCGCCCGACGTTGAGCGTCAGATCCGAGACTGCCGTGAAAGTGCCGTAAATTTTGGTGAGCTGGTCGATCTCAACCAGCGGCGGGGAGTTAAAAATTTCCACATTCATATTCCATTTCAGCGGCGGCCTTGGGGGTCTGCGGCGCTCCAAGTAAGCGGTCCTTCAGTCCATTGGCTGTTCATGGCAGTGTTTTGGCAGAACACGCTCGAAATTGCCATGCTTCTTATATGGGAGATATGGGAAGCATGAGAATTATGGGATTCGGAAAGCTCTGCTCTCATTCATCCCATATTTTCCCATGATTCCCATTTCGGCCAAATTTGTCGACCCTTCGCGACTTCGCGTCTTCGCGTGAGGACTTTTCGGATTCCGACAGGCCCGATTTTTCCGAAAGCGCGCACTCGCCAGCGCGATGGGGAGCGGATAGCATCGCGGTTGTGACGAGTGCCCAGCAAAAACGATTCGAAGAACCGGTCTTAAACCATTCCAGGAGTGATTTCCTGCTCCTCAAGCAAGACTGGACCGTCTCGGAGACCATCGAATTTCTCCGCCAACAGGAGATTGGGGCCAAAATCATCTATTTTTACGTGGTGGACGAAACCGAAAAGCTCGTTGGCATCGTGCCGACGCGCCAATTGCTCACTTCGAGTGCCACCCAGAAAATTGTGGAAATCATGAACCGCAGGGTGGTCGCCATCCCGCAGAGCGCCACGGTGTTCGATGCCTGCGAGTTTTTTGTGCTGCACAAGTTCTTCTCGCTGCCGCTGGTGGATGAAAAACGGCGGATCGTGGGGGTCGTGGATATCAGCCTGGTGACCGAGGAAGTCCTGGAGGTATCCGATGAGGAGGTGGAGGACGTTTTTGAAGCCTTGGGCTTTCACCTCTCCCAGCTTCGCAATGCGTCTCCGCTGAAAGCCCTGCGGTTCCGCTTTCCCTGGTTGGTCACCTCCCTCTGTAGCGGAACTGCGGCGGCCGTGATCTGCGGGTTGTTCGAGAGGACGCTTTCTGAACTGATCATTCTGGCGTTTTTCCTGCCGCTCGTTCTGGGCCTGTGCGAAAGCGTCGGCATGCAGTCGATGGCCATCACCATCCAGGCGCTCCGCGCGAGTCGCCCGACACTGCGCTGGTACGGGAGCGCCGTGAAACGCGAGTTGTCCAGCGCGGCGCTGCTGGGACTTTCCTGCGCGCTCGCTGTGTTTCTCATTGTGTGGGCGTGGCGGGGCTCGCCTGGCAATGCCCTTGCCATTGGCAGCAGCGTTTGCCTGGCGCAAACGATCGGGTGTTTCCTCGGACTGAGCGTCCCCGCAATGTTGCACGCCCTCAAACTCGATCCCAAGATTGCCGCCGGGCCGGTGACGCTGGCGTTGATCGATATTACCACCCTCCTCTCATATTTCGGCATCGCCACGCTGTTTTTGATGAAGTAAGCGGGAGCGGAGCCGGGCGGAGCTTCGAATTGTTTGCAACGACTCAGCCCAACTGCCCGCCGATCCGAAATGCCTGAACCATTTGCCAGCGCAAACAGTGAAATCGCCTCCGACGCGCTTGCGCCCGAAGCTGCCCGCCCACACCAAACCGGCACCGTGAAGCTTTTCCGGCTGATGCTTTGGGTCCATTGGCGAACGCTCCTGGCCCACCTCCGCGGGGTGCGCCACAAATCCCCCCTGCTATTGGCCGTCCTGGCCTCATTTTTCGTCGGCTATCTCGGGCTCGGCTATTGGTTATTCCACGCCGGGCTGCATTATTTTTACAATTTCCCGCTCATCGGAGGCCTGCTCGCCCAACGGATGGTGTTCCTGGTTTTTAGCTGCTTTTTCATGCTGCTGATCTTTTCCAACCTGGTGATCGGCTACTCGACCTTTTTCAAAAACCGGGAAACCGAGTGGATGCTTAGCCTGCCGATCCGGCACCGAGACGTCTTCCGGTGGAAGTGCGTGGAATCCCTGGTGGTCTCAAGTTGGGCGCTGATCTTTCTGAGCGCGCCGATGTTGCTTGCCTATGGTCAGGTGCGCCAGGTGCCGGCTGTGTTCTACGGGCAGATTATCGGGGCCTATGTGCCGTTTATCGTCATCCCGGCGCTGCTCGGGTCGTGGGTAATCCTGGGAATGGTCCATGTGATTACGCGGCCATGGATCAAGCGAGCCCTGATCGTCCTCGGCTGTTGCGCGCTGGCGTGGTTGGCGGTGGAAATCAAGCCGGTGGATGAAAAGCAGGTGGTCAGTTCACAGGAAGCCGTCACTTTCGAGAGACTGCTTCGACACACGCAATTCAGTCAGCATCTGCTCCTGCCGAGTTCCTGGATCGCCCAAAGCGTCCTGGCATGCAGCGACGATCTTACCCGCAAAGGGGCGTTCTTTTTTTGTCTCCTCCTCAGTAACGCGCTCATGGGGATGCTAATCTCCTTCAGCCTTGTGGACCGGCGCTTCCACGCAAGCTGGTCCACGGCACTGAGTTCCCGTGCGGAACGCTTCCATCGGACAGCCGAGCGGACCCGAACCAGCGCCAGCCGCCGCTCTCTTCTGGAATGGAGCATCGATCGCCTCCCCTTCCTGACCCAGCCTGTCCGGGCTCTGGCGCTCAAGGACGCCCGCCTCTTCTGGCGCGATCCCGCCCAGTGGACACAATTCATGATCTTATTCGGGCTTCTCTCGATCTACGTTATCAATCTCCGCAATGTCTCTTTCAGCTTCAGGAATCTCTATTGGGAAACCATCATTTCGTATCTGAACCTCGCCGCTTCGGCCCTGACGCTGGCCACGCTCACCACGCGATTTGTTTTTCCCCAGTTCAGCCTTGAAGGCCGGCGACTCTGGATCGTAGGACTCGCGCCCATCGGCTTGCGCAAGGTCATCCTCCAAAAGTTCTGGTCGAGCTTCCTGATTTCCTCAGCCCTCACCGTGCCAATGATGCTGATCAGCAGCATGGTCCTGCACCTCCCTTGGACGCGGGTGCTGTTTTTCGTGATCTCGATCATCGTGCTAAGCGCTTCCCTGTCAGGATTGGCTGCGGGGTTGGGCGCGCTCTATCCGAATTTCAAAGAGGATAATCCGAGCAAAGTCGTAAGCGGATTTGGGGGAACGCTCTGCCTCGTCTTGAGCTTTCTCTACATCACCAGTTTTGTCGCCTTGACGGCAATTCCTCCGTTGAAAACGGTCCTGCACTGGCCTATTCCCATTCCATCAGAAGCCGCCCTTATGGCCGCCTTCACTTTTAGCGGGTGCATCCTTTTTATTCCGCTGATTCTCGCCCTTCGGCGGCTGAAAAGTCTGGAGTTTTAGGGTTTGCCGGATACGTTGGATCAATTCATTTCCGATCCTGTAAAACCGTGAATTCAAACGAGCCATTTCTTGACCTTCCCGAAGGGGACGAACTCTCCGCAGAACAACTCGACGCCCAGGTCCAAAAGGCTCAGGATCAACTGGTTGCACTCAAGCGCCAGCAGGAAATCATCGAGAAGCAAAAGCGCGAACTCGAAGAATTGAGCCGCCGCCAGGAGCAACTCCAGCAGGGCCGGATGGAGATGATGGAAAAGTTTACGCGCGCCGCAGTGGTTCTGGAGCGGGAAACTTTTGACGCTCAAAAGCGGGTGGAGCAACTCCGGGACATCCAGGATGCGTTTGCCCAGCACATGCATGTGCTCGAGTCGATCAATCCCAAAGGCTGGGAGGGCGCCGATATTAACCGCGAACTCAACCGCTCCCTGAGCGCCGTGGACGATGCTCGCGCGGAATACAGCAAGTCCCTGCCGAAAATCCAGCCGGACCTTCCCGCCGGCGAATCCGATGAAGAACCGGGCTACGCAAGTGAACCCATCGGATATAATTTTATTTATTGGCTAAAGAGCGGATTCGCCTTTACACTCCCTCTGTTTATTCTCGGTTTAGTCGTCGCCCTCATTTTGCTACTGCGCTGATATGCTCCGCTCGAAATCGTCTCCGAAACGCTCCCGCCCTGCAAAGGCTGCTGCGACTTCGCTTGACTTGAGGCAGCAATCGCTCCGAGAAAAAGAAGAGCAGCTTCTCAAAAAGGAAGCGGAATTGAAGCGCCTGATCGACGATGCGCCCCGGCTCAAAGAAGAGCAGACCCGCCGCAGGCGCGAACAACTTGCCGCCGATCCGCGCCTTTCGCGGACAACCTTGGTCGATAAACGCAGGTATCACGCCTCCGTGACAGCGGATGGCGCCGTTGGTGGGCGCCGCTTGCGTTCCGAGAAACGGGACGGCAAATGGATGTTCATCTTTTTGTGCGCCCTATTAACGGTGATCGTATTCTGGTTCTGCCAGTTCTTCATCTCGCACATCTAAGGAGATTGCGGACACGGCAGGAATGGCACTCCGTGCCGTTTGCCCCACCCTAACGCTGGATTGCGATTGGCGTGCACACTCGGACGGCACGGAGTGCCATCCCTACCTTATGAGCGCCTGTCGTGCGCCAGCAAATATGCTAACGTGAATCCATGAGTTCCTCTGCAAGTCCGGACTGCGCAAACGAACGGCGCACGCTCACGGTGGGAGTGCTCACGGTGGAGACCACGTTTCAATCCGGCTGCCTAACCGGCGTCCGACTGCCCACCCGAGTCCCCGCCCGATTGACCGCCGAAATGCTTTCCGAGTTGCTTTCAGCCCTGGAGAAATACCCGATTCAGTTCCCAGCGGCTACCCCGTTCACGCTGCGGGTTTGGGAGGCAATGCGGCAGATTCCGTTTGGCGGCACGGTTACGTACCAGCAACTGGCGGTTCGCGCGGGCAGCGGGCGCGGAGCCCGAGCTGTGGGCGGCGCCTGCGCATCCAACCGATTGCTGCTCGTCGTGCCATGCCATCGCGTGGTGGGAAGCCGCGACTTGGGCGGCTTCGGCCCAGGGCTGGAATGGAAGCGGACGCTATTGAATTTGGAGGGCTGAAGGCCCGAACCATTCCGGGGAGATGGGGCCCCCACGCTTTAACATCGCCGCCCCGACTGAGCGGGGCGGCTACAGGGCAGCGACTACGCCCGCGCCTTCTTTACGGCCTCAACAAACGCCGCGGCGGATTCCGTGAGCTTTTTCCAATCCTGATTCTTCAGGATTTCTTTGCTGACGAGGCTGGAGCCTGCGGCCAGGGCGACGCACCCGGCTTTAATGAAGCTGTCCGCCGTTTGAACGGTTACACCGCCGGTCGGGATGATCTGAAGCATCGGCATGGGTGCCAGGATGTTCTTGATGTATTGCGGCCCGAGCTGGTCGGCCGGGAAAATCTTGACGAAATCGGCTCCCGCTTCATGGGCGGTCATCGCTTCAGTCGGCGTGTATGCGCCGCTGGCGATCGGCTTTCCATAGCGATTGCACATCTTGATAACCTCAGGGCGAGTGATGGGAGTCACAACAAATTCGGAGCCGGCGAGGATGGCCGCGCGGCAGGTCTCGGTATCGAGCACGCTACCGACGCCGATCAGCACTTTTTTGCCAAAACGCTTGGTGACCTCGCTGATCACCTGCAGCGCGTTGGGCGTGGTCATGGTGACTTCCATTCCCGTAACGCCCCCCTCGTAAAGCGCCTCGGCGGCGGCAAGCAACTGTTCGGAGGAATCGGCGCGAATGATGGCAACAATTCCGGGATTGAGAATGCGATCGATAATTTCGAGCTTGGTCATAGTGGGGCTATGATGCCTAACCCGGAACGTCCATGGGAAGAATTATCCGCAGGATTTTAGCAAACCAGACGGATCGGGTGAAGGTCATGTCGATGCCGCCGCGGTTTTCACCGCAATTGATACCGGGCCGCGACGCTGTCGGGCATGGTCTGTAGATCGACGACGATCAGGAAGTCGATGGTCTTGAACTCGGCATCGATCGCAGGTGGCCCGCAGATTTTCGCCCCGATCGAAAAGTAGGCGCTCATAAGTTTCGGAGCGCGGAGCTTTTCCGGAATCTCGGTTGCCGGGACATCACAGACGCATTCGTAACCGGGCATTGGCCGGACCTGCCACCCCTCAGGGGCATCGTGTTTGGCGCGCAGGCTCTCATAAAGAGCGATTCCCTCGGCCGGATTCTGCGAGGTGAGCGAAGAGCAGCCCACGAGGTAGCGTCCGCCGTGCGCTTTGGCGTAATCGGCGATACCCTTCCAAAGCAAGCCAAGCACCACCAAATTCCGGTGCTGTTTGTGGACGCACGCGCGCCCGAGTTCCACGATTTCGGCAGCGTGACCCAGCAGCGGGCCAAAGTCGAATTCCTGGGCGCTGTAAAAGCCCGCCCCGGCCAGGGCTCGGTTTCCCATCTGCACCCGGTAGGTCCCCACAATGGTTCCTGTTTCGATTTCTTCGACGATCAAATGGTCGCAGATTTGGTCGAACCGATCAGTGTCCAACCCCTCGGCGTAGGAGGCGGCAAGGCCCTCGCCCATTTCCAAATTAAACACTTGGAAACGGAGGCGCTGAGCCGCCTTGATCTCCTGTTCCGTCGTCGCGAGCCGCACGCGATAGACTTGATGGGAGCGGGAATTCAGGGAGAGTTTATCGGCGGCCGTCCGGGCAGAAACAGATTTGGTCATGGACCAGGAATACAATACAGGGTGTGCGGTTTGCGTGGCGATTCGGTTACAATTCAGTGAACTCTTCAGCCGTAACCGTATCGTTTTGGAGGTATCTTGCTCCCAAAAGCCAAAGAAGTCCAGCCACAGCAATCATGGCGGAGACTGTTAAAAAAGCGGCGTTCATCTTCCAGCGATCGGAAATTGCGCCAATCAAGGGGGGCGAAATCGCGTCACCCAGCGCGTGGATCACAAAGATATTCACGGCGAATGCCGTCGCCCGAATGGTCGGAGCCGTCACGTTCACCAAGGCCGCGTTTGCTGGTCCGGTGTTGAAGAAAAGGAAGAACTCGGCAAGGAACAGCATCCCCCAAAACCACGGGAACGGCGTGAAGAGCATTCCGATCGTCACCGGAAACGCGATCAGAATGCCGGTCCCGGAGACGAGAAAGGAGGCGCCGGGGTGATGCTTTTTCACCCGGTCGGCAACGTATCCGCCCAAAACCGTTGCAAGGAGGCCCGCCACGACGGTGATGGCTCCGAAGGAAACATTGATCTTTGCCAGATCAGGTTGTCCGCGAAATTCGTGAATATAGCTGGGAATCCAAAACGAGAGTCCGCCGATTGCAAACGTCATCGCCGTCATGGCCGCGGTATTGAAAAGATACGAGCGATTTTTCAACAATCCCCGGAGGCCTTCGCGGAAGGAAGCGTTCGACGTGCTGCGAGAGGCGGCGCGGAGCATGGACCGGGGTTCAGGCAGGCAATAACAGAGCGCTGCCAGCGCAAGCCCCGGCACGGTGACAAGGTAAAACGGCCAGCGCCAGCCCAAGAACCCACTGATCACCCCTCCAAACGCGTATCCCAGGGCGCTTCCCACGGGGATGGCCAGATAGAACAGAGAAAGCACCCGACCGTGAACCGCCTTTGGGTAGTAGTCGGCGATCAGGGTCGGCGCCGCCGGACCGTATCCCGCCTCCCCTACCCCCACCATGACCCGGGTTAGCAGCAAGATTGTGAACGTTGTGGCGAGCCCGGAACCGCCGCTGGCCAGACTCCAGATGGCAACCCCGAACCCGGCAAGCATCCAGCGCGAATAGCGGTCTGCGAGCCAGCCGAAGAGAGGGGCCGCCACCATGTAGCTGACAAGGAACGCCGTAGCCAGAGCCCCGGTCTTCGCCATCGCGTCCGGGTCGCCCTGTGCGAAAAATGTTTTCCTAATCTCCGGCTCCACCGCCGCCAAGATGTAACGGTCGATGTAGTTGAAGAGATTGATTGCGAGCAGCAAGGCCAGTGCGCGCCGCGCGCCAGGCAATCGGGTTTCGGAAGGCATACGGCAGGCATTGAATCAGGCAAAAGGCCAGTTGTTAATCCCCGAATTGGCGAAGCCCTGTAGCCGCCCCGCTCAGCGGGACGGCGATATTTGCTTGGTGATCGTTAGTGAATCGACGCGCCATCCAAATGCTGTGGAGGACTCTTTCCATTACCCACAATTCTGAACGCGTCAGCGCATCGTAGCTTTTTGTCTTGTAGACAGGATTACCAAGATTGACAGGATTTACAGGATTAAGATTCGCGGATACTAACCGACGTCGCAGGCTCCGGCAAAATCCTGAGAATCTTGAAAATCATGTTAATCCTGTCAAAAATGCCAATGCCTCGCCGCTCGCTTCGTTCAAAGATTATCCAGAGCATCAACCGCTTTCATAACCCCGTAGATTTGTGGGTAATGGTGAGGGAGGACCACAGCACTTACAAGACGCTTCCGCGAATCTTAGGGCATTGAGTGCCGCGCGCCAGCGTCTTGTAGTGCGTGCGCTTCTGCGCCGCTTTGGGAGAAATTCTCATTCGCGGTCAATATTCGCCCGAACCCGGCTCGACCTGAGCTTGTGCCGCTGCCGCCGCCCGCCTGCGATGTTCCTGATGGCGCGTCACAATGCGCAGAGTCAGTCCAAACGCGGCAATCGCTACCGGGATTCCAATCACGAGCGACCCGAGCAGCATCGGCCAACCGACTTTTACGAAGGTGGCCCAGTGCAGCCATTGATCCAAGCGAAGGTGATCCGCCTTAAACTTCAAGGGCCACTGGTGGGGATGAGAGAGCAGCCAATAGCCGATCCCATATTCCACCCGAAACAGGAGCGGCAGCAAGGGGATCGCCACATCGTGCAAGGTCACCGCTATGGCCGCCGCCACCCTGCTGCACCGGAAAGCCCAGGCAATGAGGATCGCCAGGAGGGTCTTGATCGAGAAAAGCGGAGTAAACCCGAGCAGGATGCCTATCGCAACGCCTCCGGCGATTGAATGCGGGGTGTCATGCAACTGCACAAGATGGTGCCAATGCTCGCGCACATAGGTGAAAATTCGGTTCATGCGAAACTTAGAGCAAAGATTGAGTCCACGAGTGATTTGTGTATTTTGGCATAAGTTCGTATGACATCTCTCTCATCCAACGCAGCGGAAGATCGCGGAATGCGCAAATGGTTTTTTGGTGCATTGATCGTTTCGCTCATCTTTCACGGCCTGCTGTACGAAATCTTCAGGGCAAAGCAGCTCGAACGTTTTGACCCGGGCAAAGAAACCGCGCGTCTCGTTCCGCGCGCCTTCTCTGTTAAACAGGTAAAGATCGATCCAAAGCTATTCGAGTCCAAACCAGATGCCAAGGCTGAAGCAAAAGCCCCGGACTTGGTAAAAGTCAACATCCCTTCCGAGCGCCCCACGGCTGACAAGATTCCCAAAGAGGTCCGCGCCACCCCCAATGCGACCGCGGATCTCACCAAATCAATCGTTAACGACAAGCCCCGCGTTGGCCCGTCCGCCTCGGAGAAGCTGACACCCAAAGATAATGCAGCCACCCAACGCGAACTCGATTCCCTGCGCGCCCAACTGATCACGAGCACCGCCCCGAAGATCGTTGCAGGGGCCCAGATCCACCTGCCGGAGGGCGTTGCCAATGGCGACAAAGATGGGAAAGGGGCCGGTTTCAGTGACATAGACGCTCTGTTGTCCGACAGCGCGCCTCTTACGGGCAATGTGGCCCCGGTCAGCATGCCTGGCGGAGCGCTCTTCGACTACAATAGCGCAAAACTCGAACCCAAATCGATCGACCTTCTGAACAAATTGGGAGAACTCATCAAACGCAATCCGCACGCGAAGTTCAGCATCGAAGGCCATACCGATTCTTTCGGCACGCCGGACTACAACCTGAAGCTCAGCACCGCCCGCGCGGAAGCCGTGAAAGAATGGCTGGTGGCAAAGATGGGCGTGAATCCCACACAAATCCAAACCAAAGGTTATGGAAGCACCCGGCTCATCGAGGCGGCCAGCGGCACCATCGAACAACAGGCGCCAAACCGCCGGGTCGAGATCGTAATCACCACTCCCAAGGATTAGAGGCTCTGGGATCGACAGGAGCCGGAGATCCAAAACATCGCCTTCAAGGGGTGTTCATCGAGAAGGTTCGCCTGGATTCCTCCGAGGCGCTCGGCGTTGTAGAACTGGATCCCCACATAAAAGTAGAGGGGGCAAATGGGCGCGTCCTCTGAAATGAGGAGTTCCTCGGCGCGCTTGAAGATGGCAAAGCGCCGGTCTTTGTCCAACTCCCTGGCGGCCTCGCCAATCAGCCGGTCGTACTCCGGATTGCCCCAACCGGTGCGGTTGTTGCCGCCGCCGCTGAGGAACATATCGAGGAAGGTATTCGGGTCTTTGTAGTCGCCCACCCAGCTTGCCCGGCAGATGTCGTAGTCGAGACTGCTCATGGAGCGGAGATAAACTTTCCATTCCTGACGCTGGAGGTCGATTTTGACGCCCAATTCCCGCTGGAACATCCCTTGAATCTCCACAGCGATCCCTTCGTTCATCTCCCCCTCGCTGTAGAGATAACTGATCCTTGGAAACCCGCGACCGCCGGGGAATCCCGCGTCGGCCAGCAAGGCTCTCGCTTTGTTCGCGTTCCGCAAAAGCCCCGCAGGCGGCTGATATCCGGCGGTGCCGGGCGGCACAAGACTGTTCGCAACGACTTCACCCGCCCGGGTGATCTTATCGACAATGAGTTGTTTATCGATGACCAAGGCGAAGGCTTTCCGGACCCGCGCATCGTTAAACGGCGGACGGGTGCAGTTAAACCGCAGGAAATACGAGCCGAGGAACGGGGCGGAGTGGAAATCCGGGCGCTTTTTCAGTTCCCCTAAAAGTTGCGTGGGCACCAGGCCCTTGTCCATCATCAGGTCGGCCTGGCCCGCCGCGTAGAAGTTGAATGCGGTGTTGGCTTTGGCGATCGGCATCACATCGACGCTGCTCATCCCCACCGCATCGCGATTCCAATAAAACGGATTCTTAACCAGCCGAATGCGGTCGTTGATTCGCCATTCGGCCAGCGTATAAGCGCCATTGCAGACGAGCTTTCCGGGCTTGGTCCAGTCGTCGGGGAACGCCTTGACCGTGGGCAAATGGACCGGCAACAGCGTGGCGAAGGCGCACAGATCGAGGAAAAACGGCGTGGGGTTATCGAGCGTCACCTCCAGCGTGTAAGCGTCCGGGGCGCGCACGCCGACTTGCGAGAAGTCGGAGAGCTGGCCTTCGTTGAACGCCTTGCCGTTGTGAATGTAATAGAGTTGGTACGCGTATTCCGATGCGGTCTCCGGCGCGAGGGTGCGCCGCCACGAGGCGACGAAGTCAGCCGCCGTTACCGGTTCGCCATTGCTCCAGCGGGCGTTCTTTCGGAGGTGAAAGGTGTAAACGCAGCCATCCGCGCTCAGTTCCCAGCGTTCGGCCACCCCAGGCACCGGTTCCGCAGCGGCATTGAAGGAAGTCAGGCCTTCAAAGAGCGCATTGGCCACCCGGCCTTCGGGCTGGCCGGTGATCAGGGCCGGATCAAGCGTTTCGGGTTCCGCGCCGTTGAGGAAAACTAAATCGGCACGCTGCATCTGCCGACCGCAGCCAAGAGGCAGGAGAGCCAGCAGCGGCAGCAGGAGGACAAAAGCAAGTTTCACAAAACGCATTCGCACAGAACGCGTGCGAACGCCAGCCTCAGACATCCTGAGTTCCTCCCCAACTGTGACACAGGCTT
>SESA01001157.1_pt1 | contig 14106 bp, 12 predicted proteins | sample 3171451 | NCBI WGS metagenome assembly SESA01 (sample SAMN06051862, study PRJNA518727) | freshwater metagenome | biome: subpolar coniferous forest; feature: holomictic lake; material: water; isolation source: holomictic Lake 227, 8 m depth | place: Canada: near Kenora, Ontario | collected...
TTCAAGGCCTCCAGGACATTCTGCCCGTTTTTCGTTGCAGTGTCGATGATGGTTCGAAGAATTGCAAAGTTCTCTGCGCCGGTGAGGGTTTTAAACTGCCCCGACACCTTTTGTTTGACTTTGACATTTCGGATCGCCTTTTCTGAGTCGTTATTATGAGATGGGACAACAGGATGGTATAGAAAAGTAAAGACATGGTCTCTGTAGCGGATAATGCGTTTTTGGAAGGAAACCAGTTGCTTGTATTTTGGATCAATCTCCTCAGAAAGCAAGGAATCAAGTTCCTTTTCCAACAAACTTCGTCCATGAATCGGATAGAGATAATCCTTCGGAACCATTCTTTTTTTAAGTTCCTCGGCTTCAATCAGCATCACTCGAAAACGCACAGGCCAGGCCAGTTTGTAAAGTTCTTCCAGAAAATTGAGTTCCCGGATCAAATGCACCGTGCACAACTGGTGCTTACCGACCGGGGTTTGAAAATGTGCTTTCCAACAATCATGAACCAACACCGCTTTATCGGAAATTTTTACCGTATGTTCATCGATCGTATTCATTTCGCGATTGGAAGAAGCTGCGATATAGGTAGCCAGTTTACTTTGCCAGCTCCAGAACCAGTGTTTTTTTCCATCAACGTTCATTCCTGTTTCATCGGTTCCGATCACCTCACTGTTCATGACTTCATTGCGGATGATTTTGTAAGTAGTGACACCATTATTGGCCAGGCGGTTCAGCAGACAATGGATTCCTCCTTCACTGATCGGGACGCCAAAAACATCCCACATCAGTTCCTGCAACCGTTTAAAAGGAAGATATTGCCTGACACTGAAGTAACCGACAAGGCTCTCGAGCATTTTTCCATAACTGACTTTTCAGGGAACATCCACAGGAAAATCACTCTGGAATACATGACCACAAGTGCAACGATATTGGTAAACCCGATGTTCGGTAACGATCTGCTTGATCACAGGAAGGTCGATCACCTGGCGGGTCTCCGCTACTTCCGACGGAAGATGACTCACATCCCCACCGCAGCTTGGGCAATAATTGCTGCAATGATCAATAACGTGATCCGGATTGGCAACCATCTCAAGTGTTCTTCCTTCATGTCCCGGCTGCCCACCCGGTTTCTTGCCCGATGGCTCCCGCAAACTATTTGTCCGCCTTGGACGATTCTCATCCTTAGATGGTGGAATCGAACTATTGTGGCTGTCTTTGCGAGTAGTAAACCGCACAAGTTGTTGTTCAATATCCTGAACTCGCTTCTTGAGTTGTTTGTTTTCTTCAAGAAGCAGTTCGATAATCTGCTTCTGACCGTCAATGATAATTTGTTCAGGGGTTGGCACGGAAATGTTTTGTACAAAACTACACCCGATATCCCATCATTTCAAAGAACGAAACCTCATATTTATAAACCAATACAAATATATTTTGTTAGCATGTCAGAGATTTTTTAAAATCAAAAACCTCATCAAAACACACCTGTTAATAACGACAAAATCTTGTTAATAAACTCAAATTTTTACCACTGATTAGTTACAAAATATTAAATCGATACAAAGAATTGTTTTAACCCTAAAATCCTAAAAACATGAAACCAAAATTTTTTCCAATTTTAGTAGTTATCTTGATCAGGAGCCCTGTATGGGGATTTAGCTTAAACATTAATTTTCAAGGAGCAGGTGGAACCAGGAACATGTCGCCGGGCGCTTCTATGACAATTAATAATGGTACTGTAACAAACATGGGTACGGATATGTACAGTGTATCATTGCCCTGTTCCGGAGGATTTACGCTCAATAATCTAACAGTGGTTTTTAATGTTGACGGGTATATATATACTTTAAATGGATGCGGAGCCTCAATAAACATGCCTGCTGGTATTAATGTAACATTCACCATTAACTATACGGTACCGGATAATGTCGGGTGTAACTCAACCTGCAACTATATACTTCGTTTTACAAACCAAATGTCAGGTATTATTACTTCAAATAATGAAACCGTCAAGGTTGTAAACCCTGGTTTTTCCGGCAATACCGATGTTTGTTATCCGACGTCATCAACAACCTACACCTTAACATTTTATGGGAATATTTCAAATCCGGGGTCAAGAACCTGGAGTATAAACGGGACAGGATGGTTAATCAATGGTTCAAATCCTTGTACCACAACAGCTAGTTCGGTTTCAATTACAATGCCTTCTCAAGCAAATAACGCCACCTTAACAATCTCCGGAACCAGTGCTAATTTATGTAGCACAATTAATATACCCCTCCATTATAACACTACATATCCAAGTACTCCTACGGTACTGAATAAATCTAGGTTGGGAAGTACCTGTTATTATTATTTAACAACATCTTCAATCAGTACTGCTACATCATATCAATGGTCCTGCAACAGCAATTTCTCTGATCCTGTCAACACCTCAACAAACACAACTCAAACAGTTGGCGTAAATTGTCCAGATCTTTTAGAAAACACAACTGTTCCAATTTATGTTAGAGCTCGCAATGGATGTAATTATTCAGGAGTCTTGTACAGAAATACATTTTTCCCACATATTGCTAATTGTATGCTTAAATCTGTTTCTGATTCGACTTTCTTAGAGCAATACTTATTAGATAATTCAGAACAAGATGAATCATTCGATCTATGCACATTAGGCCATGGGTTATTTCAACTTATGGTCAATAGTGAACATAATGACCTCGAAATACAAGTTTATTCTATAAATGGTCAATTAATCAAGTCGATCAGAACTGATCAAACCAAGATTCAAATTAATCTTGAAAGTCAACCTGATGGGATCTATTTTATGAAAATCTCTAATTCCGAGATTAGCAAAGTAATTAAGCTACAAAAAACATTATGATAGATACATAAATGCTTATGAATTAATGCATAATATTGCAATCGGACATTTATCTCCTAATGAAAATCAAAATTTATTTCCTTCTGTTTACACTCTTTCATCTGTTAGGATTATCCTCATTTTCCCAATCACCTCCGGTTGTGATAAGCAGTTACTATAATGCTGCTTCACCACTTGATGAGTGGTCTGAATTGTTAGTGATCAAGGATAACACCAATATGTCGAATTGGAAACTTCAGAACACAAATTCAACCCAAACATCATGGGAACCTGCGGTTACATTCAGTGATACAGTATTCTGGAATCATATGCGCGCAGGGACAATCATTGTTATTTATCATCGCTGCTGCAATTACGGAGAATGTGTTAAAGGAGATGGTTATACACAGGTCACTCCCAATGATCCGAATTGGCCCCTTTTCAGTGGTGGAAATTTTGGCAACCCTCCCGATTACAATGGACCTACACTAAACATTAATTCTTCAGGTGCACTGCTTGTGCTTTTAGATGCCAACGGAAACGTGGTCCATGCCCTTGGTCACAGATCCCTGCCGGGCCCCCTTTTTAATTCTCTTCCTTTGCCTAAACTTAACTATAACGGCAGCCTTAATACGGGCGAAGCTCTTTTTGTTTGCCCTGGATCAAATCCTGATGAATATGGTAACATAGCTCCACAGAACGGATCAACCTGGGCTTCTGTTGGTGTAAGCTCCGCTTCGACCCCGGGATTACCTAAAACCTGTACCGCTTCCGGCACCGCCAATTCGGATTTCCGGAGAAATTTACGGCAACCTCTATGGACAAATCCCACCATGACCGGATCTGCAAACGATGCAGACAATCTCGTAACTCTGATCTGGAATGCCCAGGAAGATGCTTACCCTCCGGACGGGACAGAAAAATATCTTATATTGAGAAATACTTCTGATAACTTCGACACTCCTGCCGACGGACGATTGTATGATGCAGGCGAAACTATCGGGCAAGCGATTGTCGCTGCACGTATTGAGTCCTCACAAATCCTGAAATATGTCGATACTGTCGCTGTTCCTTGTACAACAGGGCTGTACTATCGTATTTATGCTCTTCGCTATTGTGCTGATTACGTCCATGGAAATAAGTATAATCCTGCCCGTGGGAGTGCATACAATGAGGAATCCTTTACCACCGCCCATGTCTCAGGTGTTTTGCCAACTTCCCCTTCTGCCGCAAGTTGTGACCGTGATTCTGTTTGTTCTAACGATAATGGAACTATTACTCTTTCGGCAACAGGAGGGGCGGGTGCAGTTCTGAAATGGTATTCTGCCAACTGCGGACTAACCCTGATTGGAACGGGTGACCCTATCACAAATAGTTTAACAATTCCTTCGCCTGAAAGTACAACTACCTATTACGCAAATTGGGAAAATGAATGCGGGACATCAGCTTGCGCGAATGTAACTGTAAAAGTAATTCCAGCGATTCAGGCAAGTTTGAACATTTCTGTTGAGCATGATTCTGTTTGCGAGGGAACACCTCTTACTATTACTGCTCATGCTGTAAATGAAGGTAATTCACCAGTATATGCATGGACCCTTAACGGGGATACTGTTCAAAAGGGAGGTTCCACTGTATATACAGGGTATCTCAAACCGGGAGATAAAGTCAAATGTTGGCTGACTTCGTCTTTCAACTGTCTGGAGTCAAATCCTGTAAGCTCCCTTCCACTATCCCTCATGATTTATCCTTCCCCTGTAATTAAACTCACCGATCAGCTTTTTCTATGTGAAGGTGATCCCATTCAGCTTAATGCAGGCCCGGGTTTTGCCTCTTATCTTTGGCAGGACGGAAGTACTGGCCAGTATTACAACGCAACAGAAAGAGGAATTTATAAAGTAACAGTTACAGACTATCACGATTGTAAGACCAGTGACTCTGTTCAGATGAAAGACTGTGATTCAACCTTGTTCCTTCCCAATGTGTTTTCACCAAACAATGATGGATTAAATGATGTCTTCAAGGTCATGGGAGCTGCGGAGAATGTCAGCCGATTCAATATGCAGATTTTCGATCGCTGGGGTGAGCTTGTATTCGAAACCAACCTTGTTGATCAGGGATGGGACGGAAACAGAAAAAACAAACCGGCCCCTGCCGATACTTATATCTGGGTGATTAATTACCAGGCATTTTCTCTTACAACTGAAAGTAGTTTAAAAAAGAGTAAACGTGGAACCGTTGTCCTGATAAGGTGATTACAGGCCTGCTCTGGTTCATGTGAATCAAATGCAATTTCTATCTAAAAGTCAAGTAATCTTATGATACTCAAAACTATATTAACTATAAGTTTGTTTTGCATTAGCTTAAATGTGGCGACAGGACAGAATGTGGCAGAAATTTTGAAGCTTTCTCAGAAAAATTGCATGAAAGCTGATCACGGCTATTATGAAATGGCTATGTCGTCGAAATTCCTGACTGAGAAGGATACAATATCGGATAAAATCAGGTGTTGGTTTAAGAGAGAACCAAATGATGAAATTTATGGGAGTCTGTTCCATTATTATTTAAAGCGCAATAATAAAAACCTGAAGGATATTCTTTATAGCGGGAATGAACTTGTCGAGAATTTTCCACCGGATAGTACTGCACTAATCATATCGGTTAAACAATACCGGAAATACTTACTGTCAACCAGGCACAATCAATTATTCAGCTTGTATAAACCGTTTGCCGACAGCATCTGTTTTCCATTCCTTAATAATAATGGTGAAATTAAAAAAGAATTTAATTGCAGGATATTGCAGGATAAAACCAGTTTAGAGACTTCGAATTATTGCATTGAAGTAGCTCAAGCTTCAGGTTCATTCAAGCAATTGTACATGAGACAAATTAAACAAGAGTATTTATGCTGGATAAATAAGAAAACCTTGCTCCCAAACAGGATCGTTGATATTTCAAGATGGATCATGAATAATGATACACTTGATCAGTATTTAAGTCAGGTACTGATCAAGACTGATTTCAACGACGAATCAGTGGATAAGAAGTTGACATTAAAATCAATCCCTCCTTTTCTTAAAATCAAAACCTATGAACCCACTCCACAGATACCGCTACTTAAGAATGGAATCACAGCTCCAAATTGGAAACTTGTTTCGTTGACAAAAGACTCAGTTTCATTAAGCGATTTTAAAGGAAGGGTTGTTCTTATCGATTTCTTCTACAGTTCATGTTATCCATGCCGTTTAGCCATCCCGGAGCTTGAAGCTCTGTACAAAAAATTCAAGGATGATGGATTCGTGGTTGTAGGTATAGATCCTGTGGATAAAAAAATACCTGAGCTGGAGAAGTTTGTCAGCAAGACCGGAATTAGTTATCCTGTTTTACTTTCGGGAAAAGAAATTCCAAAGATGTGGAACGTCAGCAGTTACCCGACAATATACATTCTCGATACCAGTGGTAAGATAATATACTCAATTGTAGGGTATGGAGAAGGAATTAAAGATGAGATTGAGAGAATAATTACAAAACTACTTTAGGAAATAAAATAAAATCACGGAGTGAAAACTGTTATTATATTCTTAAGTCTGACTTTTCTGGCAATTAGCTCTTGATAATATCCTTGCCTATTTCAAGGCAACCAACCTCCGAATAATCAGGATTATCAAGAAAATCCTCGATGAGATCATGATTATCGTTAAACAGGGTGATGAGACTATCTGTCGAAGTATTACCGATCCTCAGCCATATGATTTTAGGTGGGCAGCCGTGAAGCAGATTCAAATCATAAAAATCAGAGTCAAAAGTAACAATAGCGAAATCATAATTTTTGGCATATTCCCACACATCATAATCAGCAGCATCTTCGAGCTGAAGTTCTCGAACTTGTTTAGCTTCCGGATACAGATCTCTTATTCCTCTGATCACGCGGAAGGAAATATTCTGATCAAATAAAAGCTTCATGAAGCAATTTTCAGTTTATGTTCACGATCCGCAGCAAAGGCGAGGCATGCTGTGATATCCTCCATTGTTAATTCCGGAAAGTCATTTAGGACCTGATCATAAGTCATACCTGATGCCAGCCAGCCAAGAACATCGTAAACAGCTATTCTGGTACCTCGGATACAAGGTTTTCCAAACCGAATGCCTGGTTTAATACCGATGCGTTCAGAGTAATGGCTCATAGTTTAAATTTTGATCAAAAGTACTAATAAACTGTGGCGTTGTCAAATTCAGCATGGATTACGATGATGAAAAATACGCTCTGGCTTAAGACTGAACGAATGAATGGTCATTTCTTCGTACTTTCGGTCCCTGAAATTTTCACTAAGAATGAGACCACTTGTGCTATCGTTATCGTTGCTCCTTACCCTGATGCTACAGGCACAGGATACAAAAGAGATACTCATGAAATCCCTGAATACGGTGAATGCCCTTGAACAGGCGAGTTACCGCATCGAGATCTCGCAAACCACGTTCATGAATGGCGACACGAATCGCTCATCCGCAGACTGTTCATTGAAAAGAATACCTGCCGATACGATCGCGAAGATGTATTACTATTTCTCAACGGCAAACTCGGGATTTTACAAGTACAACGGCAGTGCTTTTTATTCCTATGCCCCTGAATACTACAATTTCGTTTTAAGATATACGGTGGCCGGGAATCCCGATAAATTCAGGGCGGTCAGCACTCCGAACGGGGTAGCCTCACCTGAAGTGACCTCAGTGGTTTATTATACCTTATCCCTTCTGAAATCAGGAGATGAGATCACTTCCATGCTCGAGGATATCAAAGCCGGGAATTCAAAGAACGGGACGATATTGAGGGTGATCAGCGATACCCTCAGCGATGGCATAACATGCTGGGGCATCAGGCTGATCAAACCAAAAAAGAATTTTTCGTATCAGAAACTGATCCTGATCGACAAGGATAATTACCTGCCCCTTGCAGTGATCAAGGATTTCAAAGGAGGCAATGCTTCACTCAACAACCTTTCGGTTGGACAGTATTCAAGCGTGAAATATTTAAACGTTAAAGAATCCGTTTCCCGCTTCGATCGCCTGATGGGGGATAAAAGTCTGCCAAAAAAAGTAGAAGTCAGGGATAACATGGCTGGCAGCGAACCTTTCAGGATAGGTGATCAGGCTCCCGCGCTGGCAATACCTTTAACCAGTGCAGGCAAGCTTGTGTCGACCGACAGCCTGAAAGGCAGGATACTGATCCTGGCTTTTACATCAACTTCCTGCATTAACAGCGCCGAAGGCAACGAAGTCATCAGGGAACTGAACAGGAAATACGGCGCCCGCAAGGATGTGATCATCATCAATGTGTTCTCTTCCTCAGCCGACACCCGTGAGAAAGTCGAAAAATATTACAAGAAGAACAGCATTGAAGGCTACACCCTGTTTTATTCGAGCGGTATCGAAAAGACCTGGGGTATCAAAGGTTACCCGAATTTTTTCCTGATCGACCGTCACGGGCGAATCGCCTATTTCCAGCGTGGATACAGCAACGACCTGTTGCGTGTCCTGAGCAGCCAGATCGAAGACTGCCTGGGACGACCCTGAGTCCGTCAGAGCACTACTTCAGAGAAATCAGAACGCTTTCTTCAGTATCTCCCTGCTGGTTTCAAGGTTGTGGTCATCGGATTCACCCATAACCGACAATCCGTGGGCTTTCAGATGATCCACAATGGTTTCCAGCTGTTCGCTTTTCACTCCGTATTCTGAGAGCCGGGTTTTAATGCCTAACCGTTCAAAGAATTCGCGTGTACTGCGGATGGCATTCGTGATCTTTTCATCCTCGGTTCCTGTTTTAATATCCCAGACCCTTTCGGCATATTGCAAGAGCTTGGCATGTTTCTTTTTACGCCTGATCTCCAGCAAAGCGGGCAGGATGATCGCCAGGGTTTGTGCGTGGTCGATACCGAACAGATGGGTAAGCTCATGGCCAATCATATGCGTAGCCCAGTCCTGGGGCACACCCGCGCCAATCAGTCCGTTCAGGGCAAGAGTCGCACTCCAGTAATGGTTGGCCCGCATCACGTAATTCTCGGGTTCCTTCACCGTGGTCTCCCCTATTTCGATGAGCGTTTGCAGTATCGACTCGGCAAACCGGTCCTGTAGCTTCGCCCCCACAGCAAATGTGATATACTGTTCAGTTGTGTGAACAAACGCATCCACAATACCGTTAGCCACCTGGATCTTCGGAAGGGTAAAGGAAAGTGTGGGATCCAGTATCGAGAAAACCGGGAAAGTCAGATCGCTCATCACCGGATATTTTCCGTGTTTATGGCTGATCACGGCACCCGAATTCATTTCGGAGCCTGTGGCAGGAAGCGTGAGAACCGTGCCAAAAGGAACCACATGTTTTACCGTCTCGGATGTTATCCGGCGGAAGCCGTTTTTGAGAAGATATTCTGCATCGCCATCATAATGGGCCGCGAGGCAGATAAATTTCGTGCCGTCGATGACCGATCCCCCGCCAACCGCAAGAATGAAATCGATCTTATCCTTCTTCACGATTTCAGCGGCTTTCATCAGGGTCGTGAAGCGCGGATTCGGCTCTATTCCCCCGAATTCATCCACCTTCCTGTTGCCCAGTATGGTTTTGATTTTAGCGATCAGTCCGCTTTTCACGGCGCTTCCGCCACCGTAGGTAATGAGCACCCTCGCATTGGCGGGCACATACTTGTCGATATTGTCGAGCCTGTCCTTCCCGAAAATGATACGGGTAGGATTGTATAATTCAAAATTCAGCATGGTTTTATCTCCTAAAATTGATTACTAGTTAGAAAATGCAAAGTTCGGGTAAAAACAAGCCTGTTTTTCAATAAAAACGAAAAACGGGTATCACTTTTCGCGAATTGGCGGATTAATAAGAGGGATTCCCAATTGGAAATCTGAAAATGATAAAAGAAATGAAAATAAAATCATTCCTGAAGGTAAATTATTATTTACCTTTGCAAAGTATTATTACTTCATCCGGTATATGAAATATTCTGAATTATACCGGATCCTGTTAAGGGAAGGATGGTACGCAGTTTCGCAGAGAGGGTCGCATATAAAAATGAGGCATCTGCAGAAGAAAGGCTTCATTATCTTCCCTAATCACGGAAGCCGGGAAATTGGTCCGGGATTAGCAAGAAGAATACTGAAGGAGGCAGGACTTACCAATGAAAATTGACATTATGAATTCAAGGAAAAGAAAAATCATTGTCATCGTTGAAAAGACAAATACTGGATTTTCGGCCTTCGGAAAAGATCAAGCGGTGTTCACGAGCGGAGGCTCCGTTCCGGAATTGATGTCCAACGCACTGGAAGCTTTTAACTTTTATTTTGAAGAAGAAGGAATAATCATATCTATGGAAGATCTGAAATTCGAGATCGATTTCAAGCAATTTTTCCAGTATTACCGAGTGCTCAACTCCAAATTCCTGGCCGAAAAGATCGGAATGAACCCTACCCTGCTTTCCCAGTATGTGCAAGGGAGGAAAAAACCTTCTGATGCTCAAACCTCAAAAATACTTGAAGGGATTCATCGCATAGGAAGAGAACTTTCGGAAATATCGCTAATCCACCGCAGCTGAAACTAGATCGCCGCAAGTTTCGATTTACGAAATAAATCAGGATCTCATCTGCTTCAAAGCTTCTGAGACCTCAGTCACCGGCATTTTGCAGACCTTATCACGGCAGGCATAGATGGTCGTTTGTTTTGCGATGAATTTGCCCTGCAAGACAGGCAGGCTCCCTTCTGTTTTGCCTCCGCATAAAAACACATCGGGCAAATAGTGTTTGTCAAACTCTCGGCGGGCTAATAAACAATCCTCACCTGCAATAGCAACTTCCCATGTTCCGTTCACAAACCATGCCATCAGCATATCCCAGTTGGCGTAATAGGCGCCTCCACTTTGCGCATCCTGCTTTACATTGTTCAGCATACGCCTGGATTTTTCGATGAAACCCTCATTGTAAAACATCTTCCCGAGCACGTAAAGATTTTTCGCCATGGCCGAATTGGACGAAGGGATCACATTGTCGGCAATTTCCATTTTCCTTGCTACCAGCGCAGGGTCAAGATCGGAAGTGTAAAAGAACATCCCGCTGCGTTCGTCATAAAAATGCTCAAGCACATAGTTTGTGAGCAACTGCGCCTCAAGCAGCCATCTCTCCTCAAAAGTCGCCTGGTACAGACCGATCAGCGCATCGATGGTAAACGCATAATCATCGAGGAAGCCATTGATCGTAGACTTGCCGTTCTTGAAATTCCGGTCAAGACGATGGCCGGTTTTTTCCAGGTTTTGCAGAATAAATTCAGCATTCCGCACTGCCGATAACAGAAACACCTCTTCATCAAACGCCCTGTACGCATCAACATATCCCTTCAACATCAAGGCATTCCACGATGTCAGTATCTTATCATCCAATGCCGGACGAACCCGTTTCGAGCGTTCTTCAAGCAGTTTTTCCCTGACTGCGGATATCTTTTTCCCAAGTTCATCCGCAGTCAGATTAAATTTATCAGCATTTGTCTGCATAGGCTTTGAGCGGTAAAGGATGTTGTTGCCTAGCTCCCAGTTACCCTCTTTTGAAACGGAAAAGTAATCCGCAATCAAATCAAAATCCTTATTCAATAAGGTTTTCAGCTCATCATACGTCCACACATAAAACTTTCCTTCCACACCCTCGCTGTCGGCATCTAGTGAAGAATAAAAAGCCCCTTCTGCGGATGTCATCTCCCGTTTGATAAACCTTAGTGTTTCATACACCACCGATTTGAAGTACGGATCGCCGGTCGCCTGGAAGGCCTTTGAATACAGGCTGACCAGCTGGGCATTGTCGTAGAGCATCTTTTCGAAATGCGGGACTTTCCAGGTTGCATCGGTCGAATAGCGGGCAAATCCGCCCCCGGCCTGGTCATAGATCCCGCCATCGGCCATTTTCGTGAGAGTCGTCGTCACGGCAGCCAGGGCATCAGCATCCCCACTGAGAAAATGATACTGCAAGAGAAACTCCCAGCTCACCGGCATGGGAAATTTCGGTGCACGCATCAGTCCGCCTTCAATAAAATCAATCCCCCTCCTCCAGTTCGAAAAGATCATTTTAAGGTCTTTCATGGAGAAGCCGTCTGCCTGCGGATTTTCATGTATCAACTCGCTTCCCCTGATCCCTTCAGTAAGGGATTTAGCCTGTTGTTCTGCCTCCCCGGGGTTTTCACGAACAAAACCCAGGACCTCTTTCAGGACCAGCAGCCACCTTGGTTTGGGGAAATACGTTCCGCCGTAAACCGGTCGGCCATCCGCAAGGCAGATCACATTCAAAGGCCATCCGCCGTTCCCAGCGATCAGCTGAACCGCATTCATATACACCTGGTCCACATCGGGCCTTTCCTCGCGGTCGACTTTCACCGAAACAAAGTGTGCGTTCATGAATTCAGCAACCTCTTCATCCTCGAAACACTCATGTTCCATCACATGGCACCAGTGGCAGGCTGCGTAGCCGATGCTCACGATCAGCAGCTTGTTTTCAGCTTTAGCTTTCGCGAAAGCCTCATCGCCCCAGGGATACCAGTTCACCGGGTTGTGGGCGTGCTGCAGGAGGTACGGACTGCTTTCGCTCACCAGGCGGTTTGTAAAACGGTGCGCATCTTGAGTATTTTCGGGATTTTCCATGTTGGTGTTTTATAAAAAAAGCCCATCCTTAGAGGCAGGCTTGATTGAGGTTGCTAAATTACGGCATTTGACATGAAGTTTCAGTGCTTGCCAAACAGTTTAATTGTCGCGACAATTATAAAGAATTATGCCCGATTGCGGTATCCCCGATTTTCGGTAATTTGCAGGAAAATATTTCAGGAATGAAAAAGATCATTTTTACTATCGCTGCTGTGCTTATTTCGGCAGCTGCTTTCACACAGCAGACAAAGACCCCGGGCGTTATGAAAGAGAGCAAACCCGGGTATTACCAGAACACCATCATGAAGGATATACGGGCAGTGGATGAGGGAACTGCGCCTGCCAAAAAAGAGAAGCGTTTCCAGGCCGACCTCAGCGGGATGAGCTTCCCGAACAAGGTGAGCCTGTACCAGCAGGAATGGAGGCTGCCCCCGGTATCCCAGGGAAACACCAACACATGCTGGAGTTTTTCAACTACATCTTTCTTCGAATCGGAGGTTAAGCGGCTTACCGGCCAGGAGATAAAGCTTTCGGAGATGTTCACCGTGTACTGGGAATATGTGGAGAAAGCCAGGCGTTTCGTTCAGGAGAGAGGAAATTCGGCGTTTGGCGAAGGATCCGAAGCCAATGCCGTGGTTCGTATGTATAAACTCTACGGAGCCGTTCCTGAGGAAGCTTACAGCGGACTGGAAGATGGCAGGAAATTCCATACCCATGCGAAAATGTACAAAGAACTGAGCCAGTATCTCGAAAGTGTTAAAAACAACAACGCCTGGGACGAGGAACAGGTCATATCAACCGTAAAGAGCATTATGGACCACTACATGGGTACCCCTCCCGACGTGGTTGAATGGAAAGGGGCAAAATACAATCCGAAAGAATTCCTTACCAAGGTCCTCAAGCTGCAGATGGAAGATTATGTGGATATACTTTCCTATATGCAGCAACCCTTCTGGCAGAAGGTCGAATATGAAGTGCCCGACAACTGGTGGCACAGCAAAGCGTATTATAACGTGCCGCTGGAGGATTATATGAATGCCCTGAAAAACGCGATCAAAAACCACTATACTGTTGTGATCGGGGGCGATGTTTCCGAAGCAGGCTTCAGCCGTGAGATGCAGGTGGCCCTGGTCCCCTCATTTGACATTGCGGTGGCCGATATCGACGATAACGCAAGACAGTTCAGGTTTTCGAACCTCACCACCACCGACGACCACGGCATGCACCTGGTAGGGTATTATGAAAAAGACGGCACCGACTGGTACCTCATCAAGGATTCAGGATCCGGCTCGAGGAACAACGACGAAACCGCGCCCGAGTTCGGCTACTACTTCTTCAGGGGAGATTACATCAAGCTGAAGATGATGAATTTCATGGTGCATAAAGATGCGGTGAAGGAACTGCTGGAGAAGATGGAAAAATGATGATGTACGATGGACGATTTACGATGTACGATGTACGATGGACGATGTACGATGCCCGATTTACGATTTCATTTACGATTTCATTTACGATTTACGAAGCCCGATTTACGATTTCATTTACGAAGCCTGATTTACGAATTTCATTTTTCACAAACTC
>SESA01001161.1_pt1 | contig 14083 bp, 9 predicted proteins | sample 3171451 | NCBI WGS metagenome assembly SESA01 (sample SAMN06051862, study PRJNA518727) | freshwater metagenome | biome: subpolar coniferous forest; feature: holomictic lake; material: water; isolation source: holomictic Lake 227, 8 m depth | place: Canada: near Kenora, Ontario | collected 2013-06-25...
CATGGGTATCTGTCTAAAAAAATGAGATTATTCACTATGCTCACGTATCTGAGAGCTCACAACTTTCGATCCTCCATCCTGAGTTTATTTTCTTTCTCGAAAAACGCATACTGAGTCTCGCATTTCGAACAAATTGCGTGAACTGTTTGCACAAGTCTTTTATGTTCCTCCACCAGCGACTCTTGCGTAGTACGCCCGCAAGTTGGCCAAGTGGTGCTCCGGCCGGAACCGGGCGTCCCAGGCTTCGCGGGCCTGAATGCCGAAGCGGTGCAGGCGCTCTCGGTCTTTGAGCAGAGAGGCGACGGCTTCAATAAACGCATTTCGCTTGCCAAATTCGACGGCGATGCCGGTCCGCCCATTCTCGAGCCACTCGTTGACTCCGCTATTCTGGAACGCGACCACCGCTTTGCCGTGCGCCATGGCATACACGCCCGCCAGGCCGAGCGGTTCGTTCCAAAGCGACGGCATCACGACCAGCGCGGCTTGATGAAAAAGCTGACTCCATTGCAGCCGGCTCACCTCGCCCATGATCCGGATGCGTTCGCTCAGGCCCTGTCGCGCGACGTATTCCTCAAGGGCGGGCTGAAGCTCGCCTCCGCCTCCGGCAAAGAGGATGTCCACATCGTCGGGGAGTCGCTCAATGTTGCGGACCAACAGCCACACGCCTTTGTGCCGCACCAGCCCGCCAGGGTGAAGAATCAGGCGGCGGGATGTGAGTGGAGGGCGTTTGGCTTCCTCTGGTTCCGGTGCGTAGAGAGGCAAGTGCTCGATCCGGCTGGGTTCGATGCCGTTGCGAATGAGGTTCTCCTTAAGCATCCCGCTGGCCACTTGCAATCCGGGGTGTGCCCGGAGTAAGGCGAGCGAACGGCTGACCCGGCTATAGCGCACCAGATTCCGCACCGGGTCGGGCGCCCCGCATCCGCACAAGGCGTGCAAGGCTAGACAAGCTGGCCCGTGCGCGCGCTGGCATGGTTTGCGGGGCCAGGCATGGGTCATCTGCTGGCCGGAGCAAAAGAACTGGTGATTGTGAATCCAGCGAACGGTCGGCGCCCGCGCCGCCAGCCAGGGATCGAGGCGCAAATTGGGCGCGCCGTGGATCTGGACGATGTCTGGCTTGAAGTCATCCACGATCGCCTCCAGCCGCGTGCGAACCTCGACCTCCGAGGCGTTCATTTTGCGCAGGTGTTCAAAAATATAGCCCGTGCCGCGAAATTCCGATTTCGGCTCCCGGCTATGCACGAGGCCGACAATATCCCCGGAGGCGCGCAGCCGCGCCGCCACCCCGAAGACGTAATGATTCATCTCCCCGCCCACCGGAGCTGCCGCTTCGTTGAGGATGAGGATTCTCATTTCTTCGGGTTGAGCAATTCCCGCGCGTGGGCCAGCGCGGAATCGGTTTTGCCGCCGAGCATCCGGGCGATCTCTTCCACCCGCGCCTCTCCGCTCACCTCGGTCAGCGACGAAAGGGTGCGCTCTTTTTTGAATTCTTTGGTGACGACAAACTGGGTGGCCGCAGCCGCTGCGACTTGCGGCAAATGGGTGATGCAGAGCACTTGGTGGCGGGCCCCAAGCGACCGCATCTTCGCGCCGACCGTATGCGCGATTTCGCCGCCGACGTTCGCATCGATCTCATCGAAAACGAGCAGGGCGATGGTGTCTTGCCCGGCCAGCGACGATTTCACCGCCAGCATGACGCGGGAAATTTCCCCGCTGGAGGCGATGGCTTTGAGCGGCTTGGCGGGTTCGCCCGGATTCGGGGCAAAGAGGAACTCCGCGGTTTCCAACCCCCGGTGAGCGGGATGCTCCAAGGCGATCAGCGAAATCTCAAACTCGCTCTTTTTGAAGCCAAGATTGCGAAGCTGGCTGCGAACGTCGGCGGCCAACTTCGGAGCGGCTGTCGAGCGCAGGGCGGAAAGCTTTTTGCCGACGGCAAGCATCGCACAACGCGCGGCTTCGATTTCACTCGCGAGCCGCTGGAGTTCTTCGCCCCTGGACTCGATTTTCCGGAGCCGATCCGCAGCCTGTTCCCCGAACGCGATCACATCCGGCACGGTGCGGCCATATTTTCGTTTGAGCGACTCGATGAGCGTCACGCGCTCCTCGAGTTCCGCGAGTTGGCCGGGATCGAGGTCCAGCTTGTCGGCATACCGCTGCACCGACCGGGCCACGTCTTCGAGTTCCGCCAATGCACCGGTATGGGTTTGGGCAAAGGGAGCGGTCGAGGGGTCGAGTTTTTCGAGTTCGCGAAACAATCGGGTTACTTCGGCCAGTCCCGCCAGCAGCGCGTCGTCGGCATCCACCAGCCGCTGGGTGATCTGCGTGGCAAGTTCAATGAGCCGCCGGCTGTTGCTGGCAACGTGGTAGCGTGCCACCAGTTCGGTTTCTTCATCCTCGCGGAGAGCTGCCGCGTCGATCTCGCGCGACTGATGCCGCAGCAGATCCAGCTCGCGCTCAAGGGCGGATTCGCTGGTGGAAAGCGCCTCGTGCTCGGCGATCAATCCGTTAAGTTTGCGGTAAGCCGCCTCGTAATCGCGTCGCACGCCGATGGCGCCAGCGAACGAATCGAGCAGTTCGAGCTGCTTTTCGACCGAGAGCAGCGATTGGTGGTCGTGCGGGCCATGAAGATCCACGAGCGAGTCGCCGAGTTCCTTCAACACCGCCAGGGTGGTGGCGCTGGCGTTGATGAACTGCCGGTTGGTTCCGCTGTGGGCAAACGTGCGCTTGACGATCAGTTCGTTGGCCTCGCACGGTTCCACCCCCTGCTCTTCCAGCCACGGGTTGAGCGAAGCGGCATCGTCGAGCTCGAACACCGCCTCGACCGTGCAACTCTCCGAGCCGGTGCGGATGAGCGACCGCTCGGCTCGTTCGCCGAGAATCAGTTTCAGCGCGCCAAGAATGATCGATTTGCCGGAGCCGGTCTCCCCGGTTACGGCGATAAAGCCGCGACTGATGCGCCATTCGAGTTCTTCGACGAGCGCCAGATTGCGGATTCTGAGGGAAGTGAGCGTTGCGGGCACGTCTGGATTATGTAGAGTGAGCGCGATTTTTCAACTGTGACCATCATGGCTGGGTTAAAGATTACATTTTTGGGGACCGGCACCTCGCAAGGCGTGCCGATGATCGGCTGCGAATGCGCGGTTTGCCGCTCGGACGATCCGCGCGACCAACGGACGCGCTCCTCCATTTATGTGGAAACTCCCGAGGCGGCCTGGGTGGTCGATACCGGCCCGGAGTTCCGAGTCCAATGCCTGCGCGAAGGGGTCAGCCGCGTCGATGCGGTCATCTACACCCACGCCCACACCGACCACGTCATGGGCTTTGACGACCTTCGCCGCTTCAGCCAGCCCGAGCGGCCGCTGCCGATCTACGCCGGACCGGAAACGATGGACGATCTGAAGCGCATCTTTGATTTTGCGTTCAATGGGAAAAATTTCTTCCCGGGGTATCTTCGGCCAGACCCGCGGGTGATCGAAACGCCCTTTCAGATCGAGAAAACGACGATTACCCCGCTGCCGGTGACCCATGGCAGGGCGAAGGTCAACGGCTACCTTTTTGAGCGCGACGGACGTCCGCTGGCGGCGTATTTGAGCGATTGCAAGACGATCCCCGATGCGGTCGTGGAACGGATCAGCGGAGTGAAGGTGCTCATTTTGGACGCGCTCAGGCATTCGCCGCATCCCACCCACATGAATGTGGAGGAAGCCCTGGCCTATGCCGCCCGCGTCAAACCCGGCCAGACTTGGTTTACCCACATCTGCCACGAGCTTGGCCATCAGCAAACCGAACCCGGACTACCGGAAACCGTTCGGCTCGCTTATGATGGCCTTCGCCTCGAAATTTGATTTTTTGAATGAAGCATCTATCCCAATTCCGCCCCTTTCCCATAATTCCCATGCTTCCCATATCTCCCATGGGAATTATGGGAAGCATGGGAAATATGGGAAAACTGGTATGCTGTCGGGCCTTTGGGCTTCTCATCCTCTTAACTTTCCCTGCGCTCCGGTGCCAGGCCCAGCCGCAGGCTGCGCCCGCTGCGATGCCGTCGCAGTTGGATCAACCCGTCAGCGTCATCCCCCATAATGTCGCCCCCGAAAATCGCAACGCGATGGCCACTCTGGTGGTGTTCAATGACAGGGATCCTCTCTCGGCCGATCTCGCCGGCTACTATGCGGAAAAGCGCGGAATCCCCTTCGATCACCTTATCCCGCTTTCGTGTTCGGTTGAGGAAACCATCAGCCGTGCGGAGTACGACCAGTCAATCGCCGAGCCGATGCGCAAAGCGCTTATCACGCGCGGTTGGTGGAGGGTGAGCCCGAACACCGATCCCAACTCGAACGGACCGCGCGTGGAGGGGAGCTCCATTCGTTTTGTGGTCCTCATGCGGGGCATTCCCTTGAAAATCGCAGCAGCCACGAACTATCCGGGCGACGACTCCGAGAAGCCCCGCTCCGAACTGCGCCACAATGAGGCTGCCGTCGATTCCGAATTGGCAGCGCTCGGCATTGGCACCCGACAGATTACCGGCCCACTGGACAATAAATACTTCCGAAGTTTCTCCCGCCTGGAAGACACCCCACTTGCCCCTCTGCTTTTGGTTTGCCGGCTGGACGCCGCCACCGGCGCCACGGTCAGGCGAATGATTGACGATTCAATCGCGGCCGAGAAGGCCGGCCTGTGGGGATTTGCTTATGTCGATTCGCGCCATCTCTTCAGCGGCGGATTCGCCGTGGGCGACGAGTGGCTTCGCACGATTCGCGACGATACGACCAAACACGGCATCCCGTGCATTTTCGACGATTCGGCGGAGCTGATTCCCGAGCACTATCCGATGCGGCAGGCGGCGCTCTATTTCGGCTGGTACAACGAGCAGATCGCGGGCGCGCTCAAAGACGAGCAGTTCCGGTTTCTGCCCGGCGCCGTGGCGGTTCATATTCACTCGTTGAGTGGAAGCTCGCTGCGCCCGCCGCTTGCCGGTTGGTGTGCCCCGCTCCTGGAACATGGGGCAGCGGCAACCTTGGGAAATGTCTATGAGCCGTATTTGGATCTGACGCCCAACCTCGCGATCTTCGAGGAGCGGCTCCGGAACGGCTTTACCTTCGCGGAGTCTGCCTATGCTTCGGTAAAAGTGCTCTCCTGGATGACAACGTTCATTGGGGACCCGCTCTACCGGCCTTTCAACGTGCGACAGGAAGTCATGTTCACGCCGTCTGATCCCTCCAAAGAATGGGCGGTCTACAACGAAGGCGCGCAGGCCTGGTTTTCGAAAGGACGGCCGGCAGGCGAGCGAGTTCTTCAAGCCCAAGCCAAGGCCCTCAAAAGTGGAATCATCGGCGAAGGACTCGGCTGCCTTCAGGCCTGGGCCGGCGACCGGAGCGCGGCGGCGCAATCCTGGAAACAGGCCGCCAAGTTTTACAAGGACGAGGAAGATCAAGTGCGCTGCGGGCTGCATCTCATCAACTCGCTACGCGATGCCGGGAAGGAGAACGAGGCGTTGGCGCTCACTCGGGAGCAAATCAAGGCCCACCCGAAAGCCGCCGCCACGGCGCTGCTGCAGAATATCCAGACGGAACTGGTGCGAGCAACGGGCACGCCGGTCCCCGCCGGGAAGCCGTAGGGGCCGGATTGTGAGAGCACCGCACCTATACTATTTATTACTCAGATGGAAGACGATATAGGTCTATGTCTAAACTGGCGCCAAGTGCGCTTATTTTTGCCATTGTGGCTTTCTCAAAAAACAATGTTGGAATCTCCTCGGAATAGACCACGCATGAAAATTCAACTTCCTCGTGATGTGATACTTCTTTAATTCTATCTCCCACAGAGTCCAGCCGCCCGAGAAGGTCTTGAACGTGCTCCTCTAATGAAGCTTCTTTTTCAAGCCCGGATTGAACAATCCATCCATTATTTCTTTCTTTAATGATGGTCTTTGGCCTTTGGTCACCAATTTTCCACGAATGATCACACTCAATTCCGATTCGATTGGTGATTTCTTCAACGCTCAGTTTCTCGCTGAGCACCTTCAAACGAACATACGATTTTTGGTGCATTTAATACTCGTTACTATTGAGCCCGTTGGATCTCCGGGTCCAACCCCATTTTTAGGCCGAACCTCGATGTTGCCTTTGGGGGCAGGCGAGGGATCAGTCGACATTTCTTGACTGCAAAAGCCATTTATTGAGCGATTTAGGAACCAGGCTGGGGCTCGACCCGGTATTGCCGGATCTGTTGACTGGCGTTGGCAACGCTTTTTATCGAAAGCCGGTCGGGAATCCACTGCATTTTCATGGTCGTGTTTTCCCAGATCGCGGTCGCTATGGCAACCTTTCGCGCATCGCTCCCGTAAGTTTACGGGGCGATTGGAAGCGGTTGAGGTAATCTTTGAACCAAGCGAGCGGCGAGGCCTTGGCATTTTTTGACAGGATTAACATGATTTTCAGGATTATCAGGATTTTGCCTGAAACCTGCGAAGTCGGTTAGCATCCGAGAATCTTAATCCTGTAAATCCTGTCAATCTTGTTAATCCTGTCCAAAAAGACAAAACACTACGATGCGCCCACCAAAAACGGCCTCTTTTTCCGTGCCGCAAACGACGGAATCGCGTTAGGCTAGGGCTCAAATGACTCTGAAAGAGAAATTAGTAGCCCTGCTTGGGGCCGAGATTGTCCGCGACGACCCGGAAACTCTGGCCGCGCACAGCACCGACAAATGGTTCGCCAGCCACTTGCCCGAAGTGGTGGTGCTGGCACAAAACACCGAACAGGTCAGCGCGGCGCTACGGTTCGCGAACGAAAACCGCATCCCCGTGACCCCTCGCGGCGCGGGCGTCGGGTATGTCGGCGGGTGCGTTCCGTCGCAGGGGGGCATCGCTCTTTCGCTGGCAGAGATGCGGCAAATCAAGGAGATCCACGCGGCGGACGGCGTGGCGGTGGTCGAACCGGGCGTCATCACGGGCGAACTCCAGGCGGCCGTGCGCAGCCTCGGTCTTTATTATCCGCCCGACCCCGCCAGCCTCAAGGAGTGCTCGATCGGCGGAAACATCGCCACCAACGCGGGCGGCCCGCGCTGTTTGAAATACGGAGTGACCCGCTCTTATGTGCTCGGGCTGGAGGTGGTTCTGGCCAATGGCGAGGTCCTTCGCACCGGGGGCCGCACTCATAAGAACAAAACGGGATTCGACCTCGTCGGTCTTTTTGTCGGCTCCGAGGGGCTGCTTGGCGTGGTGACTGAAGCGACGCTACGGCTCATCCCGCTGCCGCCCGCTCGCGCCACGATCTCGGCCAGTTTCGCGACATTTTCCGAAGCGGCGGATGCCGTCCAGCAGGTGCTCGGCGCCGGGTACCTGCCCGCCGCGCTGGAGATTGCGGATGCGTTTACGCTGAAATCGGCCCGGGAATTTCTCGGGACTTCGATCGTGCCCGATGGCGAAGGCCATCTGCTGATCGATCTGGATGGCCAGCGCGAGTCCGTCGAGTGCGAGGTCCGAGCTTTGGCCGAACTGGTCCGGGGCCTGGGCGCGGTGCATTTGCAGGAAGCCGTGGGCGAAACGGCCTGCGAGGCGCTGTGGGAGTTGCGCCGGCAGTTTTCGCAGTCGCTGAAATCAACCGGGCTGACCAAGCTCAACGAAGACATCGTGGTGCCCAGAGGACGCCTGGTGGACTTGGCGGAATTCGCGGCGCATCTGCGCGAGAAATACGGGTATCCCGTGGCCTGTTTCGGCCATGCGGGCGATGGGAACATTCACACCAACATCATGGCGGTCGGGTACGACCAGCCTGAGGTGAAGGCCAGGGTGCGCCAGGCGCTCGATGAGCTTTTCGCACAGGTCCTCGCCTGGGGCGGAGCGATCACGGGCGAACACGGGATCGGCCTGGCCAAAGAGCGCTGGTGGCGCGACGCGGCTTCCCCGGTAAGCCGTGCCGTCCATTCAGAGCTAAAGAAAGCGCTCGATCCCGCAGGGATTTTGAATCCGGGGAAATTCGTGCAGGGGGAGAATGCCTAAACGTGCCTAAACGATAAAAGTTTCAGAGCGCCCTGTAGCCGCCCCGCTCAGCCGGGGCGGCGATGTGGACCGCAAGCTACGTGGCGCCATCCCGGCGGCGACAGAGCGCCGCAACTACAGGGTGCTGCATAGCGCCCGCTTAGTTCCGCGACAAATAGGCGGCGACGCCTTCGTTGGTGGCCTTCATGGCTTCTTTGCCGGCCATCCAGTTCGCGGGGCAGACTTCGCCGTGCTGCTCGAAGTATTGCAGCGCGTCCACGATCCGCAGGGTTTCGTCGATATTGCGGCCGAGCGGGAGGTCATTGACGAGCTGGTGGCGCACCGTTCCCTCGCGATCGATCAGGAACAGCCCGCGGTAGGCGATCATCTCGCTGGTGGCGGTGAGGTTCCCATCGTCATCCACGCCGAACTCGCCGTTGAGCACGCCGTAAGCGGCGGAGATGGTCTTGTTGCTGTCGGCCAGAAGCGGATACTGAACGCCCTCAATGCCGCCGTGGGATTTCGGCAGTTGCAGCCAGCCCCAGTGGCTCTGTTCGGTGTCGGTCGAGCACCCGATCACCTCGACATTGCGCTTCTGGAATTCGGCGAGTTTCGCCTGAAACGCGTGCAATTCCGTCGGGCAGACGAACGTGAAGTCCTTCGGATAGAAGAACAGGACGACGTATTTCTTCTCGTGGAACTGTTCGAGAGTGAAATTATTGACGATGACACCGTTCACCACGGCGTTGACGTTGAAATTTGGGGCCTTTTTGCCGACGAGGACTGACATAATGTTTGGTAGCTGACTGGTTTTAGAGCAGTCCCGCAGCCATCGGGGGCTTGCGGGAGATTACGGGGGCGAACAAAGCAGCGAATCGCCAACCCGCAAGGAGAATTTCAAATTTCCCGATTTTGTGCGATGTTTTCCGGCGCTATGAAGACGATTCTTATCACGGGGGCGACGAGAGGGCTGGGGCGGGCGATGGCGGAATTCTTTGCGAGCGCCGGGCACAAGGTGATCGGCTGCGGCACCAAGGCGGACGCGGTGGCTCAATTGGGTGCCGCGCTGGGTCCACCCCATTCCTTCGCGGTGGTCAATGTGGCCAGGGATACTGAAGTGAAAGGCTGGGCAAATGCAGTCCTCTCCGAGCACGGCGCGCCGGATTTCCTGATCAACAACGCGGCGGTGATCGCGAGAAACGCGCCGCTCTGGGTTGTCCCCGCGACGGAATTCGACCGGACCCTCGACGTAAACGTGAAGGGAACCGCCAATACCATCCGCTATTTCGTTCCGGCCATGATCGCGCGGCGAACCGGCGTGATCGTCAATTTCAGTTCCGGCTGGGGCCGTTCCACCTCACCCGAAGTGGCTCCTTATTGCGCCAGCAAGTTCGCCATCGAAGGGTTGACGCAGGCCTTCGCCAAGGAGTTGCCGCACGGACTTGCGGCCGTCGCGCTCAATCCGGGCATCATTGCGACCGACATGCTTCGCTCCACCTTCGGCGGGGAGGCTGCGGGCTATGTTACTCCCGAGCAATGGGTGAAGAAAGCCGGGCCGTTCATTCTGGAGCTCGGGCCGAAGGACAATGGGGCGTCGGTCACGGTGCCGGAGTGAGGGAGACGCGGAGACGCGGGGACAGGGAGACGCGGAGAGATGGACTGTATGGACGATGAACATGGAGCGCCGTCCATAGTGTCCACTCCGTCCATAGTGTCCATTTTTAGCTCTCCCCGAGCGCGCGCAGCCGCTGCACTGAGACTGGCTGGGCGGTGCCCAGTTCCTGGGCGAACAACGAAACACGAAACTCTTCCATCAGCCAGCGGAAGGCCTCTTGGTTTGCTGCCGGGAGCTTTTTTTGAAACTCGCCGCCGTCCAAAAATGGGACAAGTTGTTTGGCCTTTTCCGCATCTTTGGCCTGGGCCTGCGGACTGATGGACGCCCGCTCGGCCCGGATCTGGACGGCCCGCAAATAACGCGGAAGCTGCGTGAGTTGAGCGTGGGGCGTGTGCGCCAGGAAGGTTGCGGGGACGAGGCGTTGCAGGTCTTGTTCCAGGCCGGAGTAGCGTTTGTCGGAAGCGAGGATGGCCTGCCGCAAATCGAGAATCTGTGCCGTGAGTTCGCCGACTTTGCGGGCGAGCAACGGGAGTTCGCGCCGGGCGGAGGCAAGCATGGCTTCGAACCGGCTTTGGGTCAGGGGGAAAATCGGGTCGAGACGCAAGGCGTGCCGGGTGATGTGACGGCAGGCGGATTCGGCGAGCGCCTCCGCAAAATCTGGCGCGGACTGCGGCGGGACGGTTGCAGCGCGCGTCGCGGAGGGAGAAGGCTTTGCCGCTTTTAGGCTGGTGATCGGGATATGCCCCTTGCTCTGAATGGGTGGCGGCGCAAGCTTCCGGCTCAGGTCGGCCAGCGCATCGCCAAAGTTGAGCGCCCCTTTGCTATTCACGCTGGCGGGCTTGCGCCCGAGCGAGCGCAGCTCTTTGGTGAGCCAGGCGATGTCGCGCGCAAGAACCAACTCGGCCAGTCGGCAAATCCCGGCGGGCGTTGAGGCCTCGGCTTCAGCCCGTTTTCGAAAAAGCCGGACATCGACTTCGATCCCGCACCTCGCCTCTTCGCGGGTTGCCAATCCGGGGTAACCCAGCAGCGGCGCACCGCCGACGTGCTCGACGATTACCGATTCCGGCAAGTCGCCAAAAGACCAACTGGTGACGGCGGGTTTTTCCAAACGCCGAGCGGCGCGTTCCCAGGCATCGGACTGCACCTTGCTTGCGTCCATCGTCGCCCGGACGGCCTCCAGGTCGCGACCTGCCGCGACGGTCCGATTTTTTCGATCGACCACTTCCACGCGGGGGCGAAGGTAATCGGGGAGGCTCTTCCAATCTTCAGGGCGAATCGTCACCCCATATCTGCGCTGGATGAATAGGCCCAACTCAACCCAGAGATCGGTCCCGCCCGGCTGGAACTCGTTGGCGATTTCGCGGATCTTCGGCTCCAGCGGCATCAGGTCGCGGCGGACGCTTTTGGGCAGAGCCCGAAGCAACGCGCCGGTCTGTTCCTCGCGCAAGCCCGGGACCATCCATTGGAGTTCGCCGGGGCTGAGTCGTTCCGCCAACGGGAGCGGGACGCGCACGGTCACGCCGTCCTCTTCTTCGCCGGGAGTGTAGGCGTAGAACAGCGGCAACACGGTATTACCGACTGCGACTTGGTCGGGGAAAAGGGTGTGATCGTAGGCGAGATGGTCGGCGTCCATCAAATCGGCTTCCGTGGCGCAGAGGAACTGCGGCTCGGCGGCGATCCGGCTGCGGACGAGCCGGTCCAAATCGTGAACGCTGGAGACGTTGCGAATCCGCTCGGCATAGAACCGATACAACGCTTCGTCGAGATCGTGGACGCGTCCGCTGCGCACTTTGGTCAGCGCATTTTCGATCCGCTCCCGCAAAGTGTTGTTCTCGACAAAAAACCGGTGCTGGATGCGCCCTTCCGCCGCCACCAGCGCGCCCCGGATGAAGAGTTCGGTGGCTTCAACGGGATTGATCCGCCCATGATCCACCTGGCGTTTGGCAAGCTCCAGGCCATGAATCAGCGCCCGCTCCCAAACCAGCACGCGCCCCGCTTTCGCGCTCCACTGCGGGTGAATGTAACTGAATTTGCAAAGGTGCCCGCCAAGTTCGATCACCCATTGCGGCTCGATCCGGGCCACTGATCGCGCAAAAAGCTGCGAGGTCTGGACGATCTCCCCCGCCATGACCCACTGCGGCTGCCTGGTCTTTTGCACCGGGGCGCCGCCGCTGCGAGGTCCAGCCGCCGCCGCTTTGGGGCGTTTCTGGTTCCGTTCGTAAAGATTGGACCCCGGAAAAATGGTGATGATGCGGTTGCCGGAAGCCTTGTAGAGATTGCGCTCCTCGCGAAACGCGATCTGCCCGAGCAATCCCGCCAGCACCGAACGGTGCAGCGCATCGTAAAGCCCTGGCAGCGCGTCTTCGCGGAGGGGATGGACGAAGTGGACGGACACGGACAGCGCGGCCCCGCGTCTTGCGCGCTCGTTCCCAATCTCCTGATTGGGAACGCACTTGGCCTTCGAATCTCCGATTCGCAAACCGCCCGAAGGCAGTTTCGCCATCCGACGATCCGCCCCCCCTAAGCGGCAGGATGCCGCTTCTACTTCTCCGCGTCTCCCCATCCCCGCGTCTCCCCGTCTTCCCCCACCGCGTCCCCCCATCTCCTCCATCGTCTCGCGCAACTGCCGGTAGATGTCCCGCCACTCGCGCATGCGGCCGAGCGAGAGATAGTTCGATTTGCAAAAGCGCCGCATCGCATTGCGGTTGCCGTCGGGATCGGGCGCGGCGTGCCAGAGGTTGAGCAAGCTCAGAAAGTCGGATTCTGGATGCGCGAACGCCTTGTGGGCGGCATTGGCGGCTTCCTTTTCTTCCTCGGGCCGCTCGCGCGGATCGGGAACGCTCAAGCCCGCCGCGATGACCAGCATTTCCGGCAACGCATCCTCAATGCGGGCCTGGAGCAGCATCCGCCCAAGCGTGGGGTCCACCGGAAGCCGCGCCAATTCGTGCCCGAGCGAGGTCAATTCATAGGCGCCACCCTCGGCCTCCAGCAGCGCGCCGAGTTCCTGGAGAAGCTGATAGCCCGCCCGGATGGCTGCGGGCAGCGGCGGATTCAAGAACGGAAAAGTTTCAACGTCCCCCAGCCGGAACGCCTTCATCCGGAGGATGACTTCGGCGAGGTTCGCCCGCTGGATTTCCGGTTGCGTGAACCGGGGCCGCTTCTCGAAATCGTCCTGTGAATAAAGCCGGATGCAAAGCCCCGCGCTCAGCCGCCCCGCCCGGCCTGCACGCTGATTGGCGCTGCTCTGGGAAATCGGCTCGACGGGGAGCCGCTTGGTGCGGGTGCGCGGATTGTAGCGACTCATGCGCGCCAGTCCCGTATCGACGACCGCCCCGATGCGCGGGATCGTCAGCGAGGTTTCCGCGATGTTGGTCGCGACGATCACCCGCCGTTTGCCGCCGGGCGCGAAAATCCGCTGCTGCTCGGCGCCGGAGAGCCGGCCGAATAACGGAAGCACTTCGAAGCCTGAGCCCAAGGCATCTTCCAGCAAATCGCGGGCTTCGCGGATGTCGCGCTCGGTGGGCATGAACAGCAGCACGTCGCCGGTATCCGACTCGATCAAGGCGTCTTCGGTCGCGCGCACCGCCGCCTGGATGTAGTTGTCCATTTCGCCCGAATCGATCTCCTCCTCGGTGGAGAACGCATCGGCGTAGCGCACCTCGACGGGAAATAGTCGGCCGGAAACTTCGATGATCGGCGCGCCTCCAAAAGCCTGGGAGAACGCTTCCGTATCAATGGTCGCCGAGGTGACGATTAGCTTCAAATCGGGCCGCCGTTTGAGCAGTCCCTGAAGATAGCCGAGCAGGAAATCGATATTGAGCGAGCGCTCGTGGGCTTCGTCGATGATCAGCGTCGAGTAGGCGCGCAGCATCGGGTCGGACTGGATTTCCGCCAGCAGGATGCCGTCGGTCATGAATTTGACCCGCGTCTGGCGGCCCGTGTCGTCGTTGAACCGCATCTTGCAGCCGACCTCTCGTCCCCACGTCACCCCCAACTCCTCCGCCACCCGGCGCGAAACGCTCATGGCCGCCACTCGCCGCGGTTGCGTGCAGCCGATCCGCCCCCGCTCCGCCAAGCCCGCTTCCAGGCACATCTTCGGCAACTGCGTCGTTTTGCCCGATCCGGTTTCCCCCGCGATGATCAGCACCTGATGCGTGCGCAACGCCGCCACGATCTCCTCGCGCCGGGAGGAGATCGGCAAATCCGGCGGATAATTGATCGTAAGCGCAGTCAGCACAGTGGAAAGCCGCCCACCCTACATCCCCGCGCCGGTTCTGGAAAGAGGAGGAATTCGATGGTAGACTTGGTGGTGACCCCAATTGGACGGTTTGTTCAGGGGAAACCGGTAAAGGAGGACTTCCGCATCGTAGAAGAGAAGTTCCGCCGTGGACCGAAGGGCAACTACGAAGGCTATGGCCTGGTCATCCTGCCAAAAAAATGAGGCTGGGACCCGCTACGCAGTTCCCAGCCTACTTAGGCATTGTCGTGGA
>SESA01001165.1_pt1 | contig 14048 bp, 11 predicted proteins | sample 3171451 | NCBI WGS metagenome assembly SESA01 (sample SAMN06051862, study PRJNA518727) | freshwater metagenome | biome: subpolar coniferous forest; feature: holomictic lake; material: water; isolation source: holomictic Lake 227, 8 m depth | place: Canada: near Kenora, Ontario | collected...
CTTCTTCCACCCTGAGTGTTTCAACCTCATAGGATCCAAAGAGCCATGTGGACTCATTACTAACGTCTTCTTCTCCCGCAACGCCAGCCATGCTCCCCACCACACGGGGAAGGTCCAGCAGCCATGCACATGGAGGGTGTCGGTCTCTCGTACCAACTCACTCAACCCCCGTCGCATCGCCGAGGAATAAAATAAAAAATGCGGTTGGCTCGGCTTAAACCGCACCACCCGCACACCCTCAGCCTGCGCCTCTTCTATTGATGCCGCCATCGGCCCATCCAGTGTCACCACCGTCACATCATGATCCAGCACCTTTAAAGCACGAGAGAGACCGGCCACGACTTCAGCAATACCGGCCCCAGGCCATACGCCAGCAGCTACATGCACAATTCGCATACTCTTTTTCCTTAATCCATATCATTCGTCGAAAAACCCTCATTCCCATTACTTCTTGTTTTTCTCCAAAATTTCCCGATAGACTGCAATGGTCTGTTCTGCAACACGGCTGGAACGGAAGATCTCGGCACGTTGTTTGGAAGCTCGACTAAACTCAGCCCGTTTCTCTGGCTTTAACGCACAACGCATCGCCTCTGTGACTTGTCCAGAATCCAATGGATCATCGATCAGGCACCCACACTTGCCATCGTCCAGCATCCATGGAATTCCTCCCAGCCGCGAGGCGACCACAGGAACGCCAGCTGCCATGGCCTCCGCAATGCACATCGGTGCATTCTCCTGCCTTGAGCAAAGGGCCAACAAAGAAGATCTGGCTAATTCCTGTCGAATCTGCTCAACGTCCAGCGCCCCCAGAAACCGGACACATGAATCCAATCCAAGTTCGCTAACTAAGCGCCGGCACTCTTTTCCGTAGCTTGACTCTTGGCCTGTTCCAGCCACATTCAATCGCGCATCAGGGCACTCGGCCACCAATCCAGCAAATCCGCGTATCAGACCCAGCACGTTCTTCAGCGGTGTAATATGCCCTGCATACAAAATAGTCGAACGCTCGGGGCTAGGCGTAATCTCGAAAAACTCATCCCCCACCGCATTAGGAATATTCCAAACAAGCCGAGCTGGATTTGGAGGTAACACTGACTCTGTATAAGGACTGATTGCAATGACGTTCTTAAGCCATCTCCGCGCGAGGCCGTACGTCAAATAGAGCGCCAGCGACCGCAAACGCGCCAATATGCCGTCTCCTTGGTAACGGGCATCACGTTCCACCAATCCATGCAGTGTAAAGACGCTAGGCATCTTTACGAACAAACCCAACAGGCTCGAATCCTGAATATGCACGATGTCAGGTTTAATCGAGGCCAGCGCCCGCCGGACTTGAAGTCCCTGCGTCCAAAGTAGGCCAATCGGCCGCGTATGGTACAGTTTGTATTCCAGCGGCATTACGCGTACACCATCGTACTCAACCTGCTGCATATCCGCCTTGCGTGAAAGCGGGCGGATCACAACCAGATCGATCTCCGAATGCGACTTCAGCGCCTTACACAGATGATAAGTGGCCGCCTGCACACCTCCGCCTGGAAAGCCACCCACAGGAAACATATGTGTAACGAAGGCGATTCTCATAACCGTTTACTTCCATATTCAACCCAACACAAGCGTTCTTCCAGAATAATAAATACCAGTCGTGAGATCCCCCAAAAAAACTTAAACACATCCGCTGGCGCCATATAAACAACCATCCCCTTTTTCTAAGTAAGATCCTGTTGCGGGATCTTCAAAGGTGGCAAGCTATAGCGAGCAAAATTGAAGCGTACTATGATCCATACCAATAATGGAACCATCCATAGTGAATGATCAGAAAACATATGTTACGTAGCACACAATAAAGACCGTTTTGTGCTGAATTAAGTCGTTTTTTTGGGAACCTGCTGCTAATCCGAGATCAGCAACAGTCATTGCCGTCGAGATACCATATCTGTAAGTGCCCGGACTCGCTGACGACCGCCGAATTAGGCAATCGAAAAGACGGATTCCAGGCGAGGCGATCCGATAATTTGTAGTTGCTGTTGAGGAGTAACCGGCCCTTTTCACGACACATAATCGTCCCCTCATAGAGCGTAATTTTCCCGATTTCGGTCATGGCGGCGAACATGGGCTTTGATCGGCCAGAAATCTTGCCGCAACTCGTTAATTGGCGCGCGAGACACAGTCCCTTGTCCAGGGAACACCTGAGGTGGTGGGTCCCTTGCATCGGAATCGCATGGAAAAGGTAGTGCGCCTCAATATTGTTCTCCCGCATAGCATCGTATAAATCAACCAGCGTATCAATGTCATCATTGACACCTTTGAGTAATACGTTTTGCGAGTACACTCGCGTCCCTGACTTCAAGATACGCTGAAACGCTTGCTGCGATTCTTCGAAACTCAATTCTATCGGATGGTTAATCTGTGTAGCTAACTCGAATCGCAGAGTTGGTTTGTTCTTGAACAGCGCGAGAACGTCGTCATCGATGCGCTCTGGATCCTGCGTAGGAATACGCGTGGCCAATCGAATGATTCGAATGTTAGGCGCGTATTCGATAAGTGCCTCCAGTAAAACACCGACCCGATGGGGGATCGTCAACGGATCACCCCCGGTAATCAGCACCTCGTTCAGTATACCTCTGTTTTGCTCATTGCCACAGTACTTGGCGATAGCGACTAACTCATTCTCAGTCAGCGTGTGGCGCGGATAATTACTTCGAAGGCAGAAACGGCAATTGGCTAAACAAGCCATCGTTGGCTCAATTACCAACGTCCGGCGATATAACCGTTCCATACCTGACGCATGGTCGGCACCTTGCACATCTGATGCGATGTCGGCATCATAGTGCCGAATATTGACCTCTGGGGTCTCCACATCTTCCCGCGGATGCCATAAATATTGAATAGCCAATCCACGATAGGCGGACGAGAATTCGCCTTGTTCTTGAAGCAGCAGGTTAAGCTTTTCACGGAGGAAGGGAGACAACCGTTCTCGAAACAGATTTCTTCTCATTGTTATTTCACTCACTTTGTTGTTTCTAGTCCCCGTACCGGAACACCCACGTATGTTCCCGGCACGTCAATATTTTGAATCACTACGCCGCCTTGCCCAATAAGTACGCCAGAGGCAATACGGCAGCACTCGCGAACGGACACATTTGGTGCAAGCGTCACGTTCTCGCCAATCTCAACGTTATACGCAACAACACAGCCAGCCGTGATCATGCTGTTCCGTCCAATACGGGATCCATTTCCAATGTGAACCAAATCATCAATCTTCACGCCATCTTGTATTACTGTGTCAACCAGCATACCTCGCTCAATGGTCGCATGCGCGCCAACCCACGCATTCTCACCTATAATCACACGCCCCAACTGGGGTGGATGAACACGCTGTCCATTCTCATCCATCACGAACCCATAGCCTTCACTACCCACAATCGCTCCGTCTTTAATAATGGTACCACGACCGATCCGTGCGGGGCCATGTATCACCACGTGATTCATTACCCATACAGAGTCGCCAAGTTCTACCCCCGCGTCAATAACAGCGTGTGCCCCTACATGCACATTCCTGCCCATCATAACGTCTGATGAGACGATGGCTGTCGGATGTATACCTTCCGCGAGAAGCGATGCAAAGAATTCACGAAGAACGAGCGCAAGGTCGCGTTCAGGATGTGCAGTCAGCACGTAAGACTCCGTATCAGAGGGTGTGGTGACATCAGTTGAAAGCAACAGCCATGGATCCTCGCTTGTTCCGGCCTTACAAAAAGACTTATTGACAGTTGGTGTTCGGACAGCCTGAGGCCCCTTCAGCAATATATCCGATCCATGAAGTTCGGCATTCAGATATTCTGCAATATCCGAAGCCCAAACCGTTTGTTTTTTTTGTCTGTACATGGTACTCCTATTTCTCTGTATGTGGTAAAATGGGTCTAGCTGGCACACCTATAACAGTTTGCCCTTCCTTTACATCCCTAATGACAACCGACCCAAGCCCAACCATCACGTGGTCTCCCACGTTAATTTTTTGCTTAATCACGCTATTGGGAGCAATCCAACAGTCGCAGCCAATCTTTACACCTCCACAGATCACAACATTGGCCATAACCAGTGTGTTTTCACCCGTCAGCGTATTGTGACCGATCTGAACCAGATCATCCACCTTGACGTTTCTGCACAACCGTGTCGTGCCGAGAGTCGCACGTTCGATGGTCGAACATGCGCCGATCCAAACATCATCTTCTAAAACAACCCTTCCCAAATGAGGAAAATGCAGCGGCGTGCCATCCTCTGCTCTCTCGAACCCGAAACCTGGAGCCCCGATCACGGCATTGGCTTTGACACGGCAACGCCGACCCAATGCCAGTTCGCCTTCAAGCGCAACGCCGCTTCCAATCACACAGTCGTCACCGATTGTCACATCGGGCCCAACACGCGTATAAGCACCTACCGTCACGCGCTCACCAAGCGTTGCACGGGGATGCACAAGTGCCGTTGGATGAATGCCTCCCTCCTCAACAGGAGCAAACCAGCGTGTCGTGCAACGAATGAACGACAGACGCGGATTAGTTGCTACAATGTGAGGCACTCTAATGTGTGGTGCCGCTTCTGCATCACAGATCACAAGCGCTGGTCTGCTCTGGTTGATGATCACAATCCGATCCGGATCATGACCACGCAACCACACCAAGTCTCCGGAGCTACACCCATCAAGGTCTGCAGGCCTCGAAACAATTGTGTCCTCTCCTCCGCCAAAAAGGGGAAGTCCAAGTTCAGAAGCGATATCGCTAACATATACATTCTTCATACTATTTCAATCTCCCTCTTCGTATGCCCGTCGGATATAGCGCGTTTTACCCTCTGTTCTCGAAAGACCACCGTGCTGCACCAGCTCCACACGTGGAGTAAACTGCAGTTCATTTCTGCAGGCGTTTACCAAAAACACGGCATTCGCGGGGTCATCGCAAAGACTTGATGACTCCGACCGCTCTGCACGAATAAGAGGTGATCGAATAGGCGGGGGCGATTCGAGAACAATTTCAAAGGCTCCTCCAAAACGTCCGTGATGTCGAGCCAAAAGACCTTTCACAGCAGATGCGTAGACATTAATACCCTGAACAACAACCATCTGATCGGCACGTCCGATGACGACAAAACGAAAGCTAGAACGTCCACACGGGCACCGATCATTAGCAGCAATCCGAACAATATCGCCACTCCTATAACGTACCAATGGTTGTGCTTCTCGAATAAGGTTGGTCAACACCATCTCCCCCTCTTGTCCGCTCCTGAATGGAAGCACTGCGCCAGAGTCAGGATCAATCAATTCGACATGCAAGAGCCCCCGACCGTGGAAATGCAAACCTGTTCTGTGTTCGCATTCGGCCCCAAATATGCTCAATACATCAGCCATGCCATAATTAGCATCAATTGCCTGAATACCCCACGTATGCTCCAGCAAGGCTCTGACCGCCGGATCTTGTAATCCGCCCTCACCACCAAAGAAACCCTTTTTTAGGCCAAGGTCACGCGGCATCAAGCCAAACTCGTCTTTAAGTACAACCTCCAGACGAGCCATATATGAAGGCGTACAGGAGATCGAGGTGGGCTGAAGCTCCCTAATCATCTCGATGAGCCGCATGGTATGACCGACCCCAAATGGAATAACAGCGGCTCCAGTTCCTTCAAGGCTCATATGATCCGTAAGACCACCCGCCCACAAACAATAATTTAGACAGTGAACAACCGAATCCTCGGGCCTGAGACCAGCACAAAGAAACGCTCGCCGTCCAGACGTAAGGTTGGCCGCCACATCAAAAGCCGTGAAAGCGATATAAAGAGGACGTCCCGTAGTTCCAGAGGTCATGTGCACCCTTACCACATTATCCCGCGACATGGCTAGCCGTCCGTAAGGAGGGTGTAAAACCTGTTCCTCCAATATTTCCGACTTGGTCGTAAATGGCCATTCGTGAAATCGATCCCGTCGGCTGGCCTCCTGTAGCGAGAGGCCAGACCGCTCGATTTTCTCACGATAGAATTCACTCGTCGCAACAACACGAGTCAACTGCTTTTCCAGAAGAGGACAATTTATGGTCTCCTCGACTTCTTCGTGGGACAATAGATCCACTGGATCAATAAATCTCATACATTCTCTCACTTACCATTTCAGTCTTAGAACTTCGAAGGCCTCCGCCCATTCAGCCTTAACCTGAACTCCTCGCACCCGTGCGATACCCTCGATAAACTCCCTTTTCAGGTAGAGCCGGTCCAATACCATTTGAGAATGATAACACTGAAGTGCTGCCCATTTTCTCTCAAGGTGTTGAAGCTGAAGAACAAAGAATACCTGCGCTGAAAAATGAATGTGATTCCACGGCAACTCATATCCCATGATCGACATATCCTTGAATGCCCGTAAACCCTCATTGTAAACGGTCTGATGATCTTGGTGAAGATCATTCCCGGAAGGAATAAGAACAAGTTCCGGCTTGATTGTGCGACGCAACATGACGATATTTTCGAGTACCTCTTGGCGATGGTAACTGAGACGGCGCACAGGAAAATCGAAAACAATCAGCTGTTCTGTCGGTACGCCGAGCATCGGCATAGCCTCGAAGAACTCACGTTTAAGCGTGTCTGGCGGCATCCCCTTCGGCAGAGACTCCTCCGCAGTAGAAAATGCAGCCACAAACACCTTCCGCCCCTCTTCTACAAACCGAGCGATTGTACCTCCACATCCTAATTCCGCGTCGTCCGTATGCGGTGCAAGCACTAAAACTGTTTTAGCTTCCATTCAATATCCTCCCATGATCGGTTTCCACGCTTATCTCAAAGGGCTAGAATCTCCAGCATGCGCCACCCGTAAACGCAGCTTCTTTTTTACTTATTGATCTCCCAAACATTTCAAGAAAGCGCTGGCTAAAACTGGGTATGTAAAATTGTCTGATACAACCTGCTGGCCACGGCAGCCCATCTGAGTCCGCTCGGCCTGACTCATCGTCAAGCATTTCTCGATAGCTGCTACAAGCGCTTGCGGATTATTCGGGCCGACCGAAAACCCACATCCCGTTTCCGCAACCATATCATTTCCGGCTTCAATCGCATACAAAACGGGAATGCCTGCCATCATATAATCCACTAATTTATTTGGAGACACCCCAAATCGGTAGATCGGTGACTTTGGCGCTCCCAGATATGCAACATCAAAAGTGCACAACAATGAGGGAATCTGTGACTTAGCAATAGGCGCAAACATGTGTACGTTATTAATCGCCTCATCCGCTACTCGTCGTTGCAAGCGGGGTTTCTCATGTCCATCGCCAACAAGAACAAACTGAATCATCTTGTTTTTCAACAATTTGGCTGCATCCAACAAGTTATCCAAAGCATTCGGCACACCGTGTGAGCCTGCATAGCCCACGATCATGTAAGCACGCTCATGTGCACTTTTTATATACTCAGCTAATTCGCCTGTTAACACTTGCTTTTCACACTGCCAGTCATCCATTGATATTCCATTCGGGATGATGTGCAGTTTTCGCAAGTCTAAACCGTGTTCCACCATGTGCCCATGGACCTTGGGCAACATAGAAATTACGACATCAGCATCCCGGTAGGCCGTATTTTCAGCCCATTGACAAAGCTGAATAAACGGATGTCGAGGAGACATGCCACCTAATTCGATTGGTGACAGGGGCCATAAGTCGTGTACCTCATATACAAGTTTCGCCTTGGCTATAAAGGCGATTCGCTTGGCAATCCAAATATCGAACGGATAAGTGCTGGATGCTATGACGACATCCGGCCGTGCTTCAGCGATAAGTCGCCTAGCATCCACCCATACCTGTCGAAAAAACGACCATATGTTCAATACTCGTCTGGAACCATTGCCCTTATAAGACGGGACAGGATACCAAACATATTTAATATCATCAATATACTCAATGCTCCGATGCTTGAGGGGCTTACCCTCTTCCGTGGCTTGCTTACTCCGAACATGCGAAAAACTAGCCGCTAGTATCCGCACATCATGCCCAGTTCTAACCCATTCCCTGGCCAGATAATATGGCCGGTACGCCATGCCATGGTGAGGGGAACCTGCATAATGATTAATAATAATAATTCTCACTTCATCAATCCTCTTTTTTGTTTTCAAGAAGCGAAGATCTCTTTCCAAGTCATTTAATCAGCTTCAGTTTTTCGCTCCGCAAATGGCTTCGTATAATGTAAAAAGGCGTTTGCAGATGATTTTATTGTCGATATCTGAGCGCACTAATTCTCGAGACTCACACCGCCCCAGCCCTGCAAGTGATTGTCTAAGCGCTTTAGCTAACGACACGGAGTCACGTTCACAAATGTAACACCCATTAATATTTCTAATTCTATCCGCTACATCTCCCACATCGACAGAAATGACCGGAATATTACAAGCTAATGCTTCCTTAACAATATTAGGAGAGCCTTCTTTATCTGAGGTAACAAGCAAACAATAAGACGCATTTAAATAGAGAGGAACCTTCTCATGACAAACATTATTAAGCTCTAAGAGCTCACATTCAATCCCTGCAGTTCTAAGTTTTTCAATTGCTACGTCCGCCAAATCCCGTCTCTTCACAGGATCATGACTGCTGTCGCAAAAAAGCACTTTGGGTACCGCACTATCTAACCCTAGATCTTTAAGACAGCTCCCGCGGTCAAGCGGTTTGAAACATTCATAATCAACCCCAGTCGTAATAGTACACACCGTGCCGCAATCGGCGGGTATATATTTCAACAAGCTTTCAGAAACGACTATACTGTATGCTGTATGCCGGATTGCAAACCTAGAGCACCACACTCCTAATCGCTTCGAAACGCGCGAAAAACAGCTCCGGGATCGAGAACCTCCGTGTAGATCCGTACCATGATATGAAACTATGCAACGCTTAGGAATAGCCAATGCAGCTATTGCCGCTTGAACACCGCCGAATTGGACATGAACAATATCTGGCCTAATAGCGTCCACCTGCTGTTTCAAGAGACGTCGCATATCAAGATACGCCCACCTCCCAAGGCGCGCACGATCTACAATAACTGGAATTACATTAACACCTAAAGATCGAAGCCCCTCAACTTGAAGTCGCACAGCAGGCCCACATTGATTGCTAAGCATTACTACTTTCATAGATTTAATTCCTCCATAATAGCCCACAGACGTGCTTTAAGTAGCTGATCCTTCTGAAAGCGATGAGTGTAAATATATTGCTACCGTCTGGAAGATCCATACTTGACCAAAATGTACTGAAAGATGCACGCCTACCATCGATCTATTAATATGACCCAAATTCATCTCTTCCTGCAATCATCAATTACCCAGTATTTGAGGATTATAAATAGTGCTGATACTCCGTCTTTCCATCCTATTTTTTTTCCCTCTCCATAGCCACGTCCTAAATAGCTTATCGGAACCTCGTAGATAATACATTTTAATTTCGCGACTTTTGCTGTGATCTCTGGCTCTATTCCGAAACGGTTCGACCTAATCGGAATATTTTTAAGCACTTCTCCTCGAAATGCTTTATAGCAGGTCTCCATATCCGTTAAATACAAACCCGTGAACCAGTTCGACAGGGTCGTCAAAAAATAATTTCCCAGTGCGTGATGATAGTTCAAAACACGTGTAGAAGAGCGATTCGCAAATCTTGAACCATAGACTACATCGGCTTTTTTTTCCAAAATCGGCCTCAACACCTCAACGTAATCGCAAGGATCATATTCGAGGTCGGCATCTTGAAAAATGGCATAATCCCCACGCATTTCAGCTATCGCACACCTAATTGCAGCGCCTTTCCCCTTATTCCTGTCCTGAAAGAACGCACGAATGTTTTTAGGATGCCGTTCTGCGATAACACGTACTAAGTCCGTCGTACCGTCAGTCGATGCATCATCGACTAAGATCACTTCGCGCTCCAGCCCTTGGGGAAGAGGTGCACTCAAAACTCGATCCATGCAACATTCGAGATGCGAAATCTCGTTATAAACTGGAACCAAAATGGAGAGCAAGCCCTTGGACTGCGGCAAAGAAATATCACTCATATAACTTCCTTGTTAAGTATTTTCTTTAAATTACAGATCGATTGCAACTCTTGCAGGATAAGTAGTCCTACAAGAGATGGCAAAAAAACAGCAGTTGGCACAATCAATCGCGAGTCTGCATATGTACCACTCAGTATTAAGACTGAGACTGCCGACCCAAAGTAGAGCGCATTTATCCATAGTAATGCAGACAAGACGGATTTATCTGGATTGTTTAACTGCATTTTTTCAGGGCAAGATTGTATGCTTTGATACCATTTAAAACGATGAATAATAAAAAGAAGAGAAAGTAGGGGAATGGATATCTGCAGTATCCAATATCGATACATCACTTTCAATAATGCCCTTGGCCAATATTGGATTGCCCACATTAGGCACTTTCTTTTTTGCAGCCCCATCACCTCCCGTGAGAAGTCTGCCATTTTTCGATTTCTTATAATTACTTCTTCACCGAAAAGTCTCTTTGCGGAAGGCAAAGCAATAAAGTAAATATTAGGAGAATAATTGTCCTCATAAGCCCGCATGTCGACTAACCACCCCTCGGGAAATGCTGCTTTTAACCCTCGTTCCTGGCGACCTTTTAGTATTTCCCTTGCGAATGGTTGGAAAGACTTTGATAATTCATTTTCAACCATTTTCGTATTAAGCAATTCTGCCGCTAATCCAACAGTTTGTGTTCCTCCAAACGCGACAAGAGCAAAATCCCCCACTAGTGCCCACCTTAAAAAACAAAACAACACAAACGGCAAAAATGATATTGCCATTAGCAATAATATTTTCTTCTTCCAGGCAAACAAAATCCCTCTTTTAATCGCGCATATCCGAGCCAATATGATACCCAGAACAGGCACCAAGGGGATCAAAAAAAGATAAGCTGGTCGGATATGGTAAGCAAGAGTTATAAAGAAGGTTAACCCAATCCAAGCCCACAGATCATGGGTATTAGCAGCAACCATCAATAAACACGCAATTGCCATACCGGCAAACACCGTCGCAGGGAAATCTGTCAGTAAAGATGACACCGTCCAAACTTGTTGTATGGCTCCACACATGAAACCAGAGCTCACAATATAAGCCTGCCATTTTAAGGCCCCGAACCGGCGCATCGCAAAATACAACATGAACACAGCAGGCCATAGCATGCCCACCTGTAACCATGGGATAGCTGAGTAATCAGCTGAAATTACGGCAACCAAGCGAAGAATCATCGTATAACCCAAAGTTCGAGTTTGGCTCAGCGCTTGTCTCAGCGCCATCCCGCTCACGTCGATATAACTCTGGCTATCTGGGTGTATCTGAATGTGCCACCATCCCAAAACATATCCGACTACCATAAGCACCAATAATTGCGCAGTAATCCAGAAACAAGGCGAATCAATCAAAGAGGACATGGCCATTGCCCTCTTTGACAAGCCTTTCAATACATTTTCTATTTTAATTGGTTTTCATCCTTTCTTAGTTGGCCTCGTAATAAACTATGAAATGATTCGATCTATTTCAAATAGTTTCAGATACTCGCCAGTGGCTCGTTCAATGATATATGGCTTCCAACTTGTAGGCGGTGGTGCTAACACTTTGCCTTGCAATGCGTCTAAAAGCGCCCTAGCCATAGCCGGCGAATCTCCAACCGGCACCAGACGTCCATACTTCCCATCTTCTAGTATTTCACTTGGCCCACAAGGACAGTCAGTAGCAACGATCGGAACCCCACACGCCAAAGCCTCAATCAGTACAGTTGGCAAAGCCTCCCAGCGGGATGACAACGCCAGCACAGAAGCTCGAGACATGTAACTATAGGGATTGGGAACAAAACCCGGCATATCCACAACGTCTTTTAATCCCAATTCGCCGATCAATTGTTGCAATTGGCCTCGTTGTTGGCCTTCGCCAAGAATAATGAGCCGCGCCGAGGAGTTGTTTTTCACTATGACCATAGCCTGGAGCAACATGGGGAAATCTTTCAAGGCGATCAGACTTCCCACCGCAACGATGCTCGGCCTATCTGGATTTCCGAGCCATGGATGATCTGCCGGTTGTCGGGACTTCCTCAGAAGACTTTGATCAACGACTGGATTCCCAATGACGTGAGTACGGCCAACCGGCAAACGAATATGCTGAGCAAGATCTGATGCCACTCCCTTTGACACGTTGACTACCGCATGAGCATGCGGATAGACTAGGCGCATCAGGAACAAGAGAAGTTTACTTCTGATGGGACCCATCCGCGTCAATGCACTTGTCAAGTGAACATGATTAACAACAACAGTTTTGATGCGTGAGAAACTGATGGCTGATGCAATAATAGCAACAACATTGGCGTAATTTAATACCGACAACAGTACGTCTGGCTTTTCAGCACGAAGATACCGTCCCAAAGGTACTATTGTAAAGATCATTCGCCTTCGCTTGAGATTGATCAGTCTCACACCAGTCGGTACTTCTTTTAGATTGGGCCCCTCTGCGTTGCCAACCACAATATCAACAGAGACTCCCCCCTCCTGCATAAGGCCTTTCGCCAGCATCAGAGTAACACGCTCTGCTCCTCCTCCACCCAACGTCGGGAGAAAGAGTGCGATGCGAACGGGATTGCAGTTATTTGCTATCATGGCACTTATACGATGAGAAACATTATTATTCCAGACTTCAAATAACGAGACATCAAAAAAAGCTCCTTTACTGAAAAAGGTTAATAACTTTTTCCAACTTCCGCCCCTTTTTCGAATATCTTTCGCGAGAGTCTTACATCTGAATCTTTGGCAGCAAGCGCCAAGGCCGCAACAATCCAATATGGCTTCCAACTGTCCATGCTCAAACTCATTCCCCCAACGAACATCAAAACGAACCACAAAAAAAGAATTATATTAATTTCTTTAGTTCTACAAATCCACACACTTTTAAAGGCGCATATATAAAAATATAAATAACAAATGAATCCGCTGAGTCCAGAACCTAATAGAACGGTTAACAATTGGTTATGCGTCACACGTATACGGCCCGCCCCATAAATAGCTTTCCCAAGTACAAATATCTGCGTCTGCGCACCGTATCCATATATGGGTGAATTGGCAATTAGTCCCAACGTTACATTCCATATCTCAAATCTTCCCGCCGTGTCAACACTTTCCATGACTGAGCTTCCCGCGAAACCTTCTTGATTCTCTACACGTGACTGGATTCTGGCCATAAAAAAATCATCTCTTACAATGGCAAAGCCCATCACAAAAATTACGCATGCAACAATTACCCCGCTAAATATTATTTTTCCAGTACCGCTTCGAGTAAATATTAAGCTTACAATAGAGATTAGTACGGCCAACAAACCACCGCGTGAACCGGTTTTAAGAATGGCAAAGAAACATAAGATCGCGACAAATAAGAAGATTAAACGATAACCAAGTTTCGTTTTAAGCAGATTTAATCCCCTTGCCAAGCAATATATAAAACCAAGAGACGCAAATATGGCAAGACCGTTCGGATCCGTTTCCAAAGCGGAAATACGCTCACCAGCTACGCCCGCGATAACTCCCTCGATGACCCTCGTCGACTTGGATTCAATAGAAAACATTTGAAACCCCATTAGTACAATTGACGTCATGCAAAAAATTCCCGCAAAGCGATTGAGCCGCCCACAGCAAGCTAAATTATAAGAAACCAAGACCATCCACCACATAAAAAAGGGACCAGCTATAATCATTAGATTATCAGAAAATGCACCGCTTGCAATATCCACCGCAATACCGATAAAAACATACCCTAGCAACATGAGGATGGCTCGCGGAACCTTCCCATAAAAGGTCCCCCAATGCACAAACGAAAAAGGAAGGAAAACCAGTGCCGCTAATTTTATGATGGAAGCTCCCATTATCGTGAAGAGGTTTTCGAATGGCAAGAGTAATATAACGACATAGAACAATACTTCCGTAAGCATTAGACGCGAGTCATAGTAATCTTGAGGCAGATGGATATAACGTTGCTGATTCATGTGT
>SESA01001166.1_pt1 | contig 14043 bp, 13 predicted proteins | sample 3171451 | NCBI WGS metagenome assembly SESA01 (sample SAMN06051862, study PRJNA518727) | freshwater metagenome | biome: subpolar coniferous forest; feature: holomictic lake; material: water; isolation source: holomictic Lake 227, 8 m depth | place: Canada: near Kenora, Ontario | collected...
CATCTTCAGCGCCATGCGTTTCGGCACCCAGCGGGATAATGGCTTCCTGAAGATAATCAGAACCTTGTACCTTGGCATTTTTGAGCAAAGGGCGGCCGGTGGCAGGAGAAAATGACTTTGGATTATGGCCTTCGCTGCCTGACTCCCATGCCGCAGTTGCGGGTGTTGTAAATGATTTTGAGCCGGCTTCCTGAACATTGGATTTGCCGGTGTAGCCAGGGCCGTTAGCGTAGTTTAGGGTGGTATAGGGCAAGCCCAACATATCAAGATTGGGACTGGTTGCGCCCGCGCTTTGAGTCAGTCCCAAAATGGGATTGCCGCGTTGAGGATAGCCGCCGATGGTGAAGGTGTGGCTATGGTCAGCGGTGACAATAATCAGGGTGTCATCGGGATTGGTCTTATTCAGTGCGGCTTGCACGGCGGCGGCCAATTGTTGGGTTTCGGTCAGCGCCCGATAGGCATTACCGGCATGGTGGGCATGATCGATACGTCCGCCTTCGACCATCAGAAAATAACCTTTATGATTTTTTTTCAGAATATCGATGGCTTTGGAGGTCATCTCGGTTAGCGATGGCTCACCGGCTTTGTCATGGGCGATACGGTCGGCTTCATAATGGACGTGCGAGGGTTCAAACAGACCTAATAAATGATCCGTGGTTTTAGGGTCTATCGCATCGAACTGCGCTTTATTCCAGACATAGCGGGCATTGCTGTGCTTGCTTAACCAGTCAGCAGTTAGGTCGCGTCCGTCTTTACGTTTACCTGCGATGCCGTATTCAGGATCCGTTGCCGACTTGGGAATAAAGCGCGTTCGTCCACCCCCTAAGGCAACATCAATACCGCCGTTGATATTGAAATCAACCAGTTGTGTGGCAATATCAGCAACCGTGGCACCGTCCGGTAAATCCGAGTCGCCTTCCCAGTCGCGATTTGCAGTGTGGGCATACGTTGCGGCCGGAGTTGCATGGGTGATACGGGCGGTGGATACGACGCCGGCAGACAGGCCGTGTTGCTTGGCTTGTTCTAAAATGGTAGCGAGTTTGTTGGCATTGACTGCTTCAGCGTTAGGTTCGCTATGGGCAACCAATTGATTGACGGACACGGAATGACCTATGGTTTTAACGCCGGTTACCATGGCTGTCATGGTCGGTGCGGAGTCTGCGGTTTGTTCATCGACGCTGTAAGTTTTTGATAATGCCAGATAAGGTAGTTTTTCAAAGCTTAAGGAATTTTCTTCGCCGTGTCCGCCTTTTTGTTGGCCGTCGTAAATTCGTGATGCGGTAATGGTGGAAATACCCATACCGTCACCGACAAACAAAATTACATTCTTTGCCCGCTTTGAGTTTGGATGCAACTGTTCGGCATCGATAACCGTTTGTCGTCCGGCGTTAAACCAGTCGTTTGGACCGGGTTCCGCTGCCTGTGCAACACCGGTGGTCATAATGGCGCTTAGGGTGGTAATGCCGAGTTTTTTTAGAAAATACATAGTGGATTATTTTGGATACGTTTATGAATGGGTGAAAACGTCTGTTGCCAGACAGAGTTGGGGCTGATAGCGACTGATATTTAGATATGTTTTAAAGTTGTGGCATTATCAATAAAGGCTTTATTAATGATCTTGGCTGTATATTCAAGGGCGATTTTCGTTGCTATTCTATGTTGAAATTAATCATGTTAAAGCGTGCTGCCACAGCGATTCTTGGTATTTATTGGGTGTAAAAAAACGATAAGAAGTTAGGTGAGCTAATCTCTTTGGCATGCAGGCAGAAAAAAATTTCTGCTATTTCATAACGTTGATGTATTTTATTCTGATGCCATGCAAAAACAAAGTTTTCCTGTAAAAATAAGGTTTGTAGTACGGAGCGTTTAAGCCATACAAAATTTATATCTTAATAACGGTATAAACGGTATATACTGTTATTTTTTATTTAAGTACGTAAGAGATATCATGATGACTACAGTAAAGCCAAAATCAAAAAAGACGGTAACCGATCCACTTCAAATTGATCTGTCTATTGAGAAAGTAGTCGTTAAAAAACCTTCAACAGAAAAATCAAGTGTCTCCATTGAAACTAAAGAAGGTGTTGAGGCCGTTGAAGTTGAAGCAAAAACGGATATTAAAAAAATAAAAAGTGCCAAGGTAAAAGTGATTAGGGATAGTTTTTCATTCCCGGAACAGGATTATCTGAAAATTTCACAACTCAAGAAAACCTGTCTGGCCGCAGGGATTCATGTCAAGAAAGGCGAGATTCTTCGCGCCGGACTTCATTTGCTGACACAATTATCGTTAGACGAGCTTAAGCTGGCTGTTGAACATGTTGAAAAAGTCCAAACCGGTCGGCCAACCGCTTCAAAAATTTAGTTATTAAAGAGACTTCCCCCTAGAAATTAACAGCCACAGAGGGTAAAAAATTGCCAGTATGCGTATTAATGGCTCTCTGTTGTAATTTTGTCAATGTTTTGTAAAGCTTTATGTTACTATGGTTTTTATTTTTTTGAGATAAAGAAGCCGTTATGACTGGTCTTAATAGTGACTCAGCGCAATATTTAATTAGTACCGTTTCAAAAAGGTCGGGGGTTAAGTCTGATCTTGTCAGAGCGTGGGAGCGTCGCTATCAGGCGGTAACACCTACGCGTACGGCAGGGGGGCATCGAGTTTATACCGATCAGGATATTGCCCGTTTAAAATTACTCAATCTGGCCACCGGTAATGGTCATAGTATCAGTCAAATTGCCCGGTTTTCGCTTGATGATCTAAAGAAGCTGACCAAAGACGAGGCGGGTGCAGTAACGCCTGAGTTGAATAGAAAGACGACTTCGGGCAGTGACAAGGTCTATCTTACCGAGGATTATATTGAAAAATGTTATGCCGCTGTTTTAGCTTTCGATGCCAGAATGCTGGAGTCGCATTTTGAAAACGCAATTGTAGAGTTGGGTACTGAAGTATTTATTGAGCACTTGTTGACGCCCTTGTTAACCAGAATTGGCGAGCGTTGGATATCAGGAGAACTGAGGCCGGTTCATGAGCACATGACTTCATCTGTTATTCGTTCATTGACCTATATTTTACGTAACAATAATCCCCGTGCAGTTAATGCGCCCCGGATGATTGTTAGTACACCTATTGGTCAATTACATGAATTGGGCGCTTTATTGGCGGCTATTATGGCTGAACTGAGTGGCTGGCAAGTGACTTATCTGGGCGCTAATCTGCCTGCTGAAGAAATTGCTGCCGGGGTTAAATATACCAACGCTTGTGCATTGACGCTGAGTCTCAGTTTCGCTACCGATGATCATGTTGTGGCGAAAGAGCTAAGGCGACTTAAAAAATTAGTGGGCAATAACGTCTCAATCATTGTCGGTGGAAGGGCGGCGAGTCATTTTCAAGGCGTTTTAAATGAGGTGGGTGTTTTAAATATTCAAGGTTATGCCCATTTTAGACAAATTCTGAATGAACTGGCGGCATAAAACCTGGAGCAAGAAAGCCGATAACGCGTTATAGTTAAATCGCATTGTTGAATTTGGGATAACATGACAGGATATATTGCTAATTTATTAATTATTAAAATCTGCTATGAGCTTTTGGAAAACAAAAAAACTGCCTGAAATGACGACCGAAGAATGGGAGTCATTGTGTGATAACTGTGGCAAATGTTGTTTACACAAGTTGGAGGATGAAGATTCCGGGGAAATAGTATTCACCAGCGTCGCTTGTAAACTCATCAATTTAACGAGCTGTCGCTGTACACGCTATAACGAACGTACCCAATTAGTTCCGGAATGTCTTAATTTAAAGCAAAACGACTTTACACAGTATCACTGGTTGCCTTCAACCTGTGCCTACCGTTTACTGAGCGAGAATAAAAAACTTCCTGCATGGCATCCCTTGGTATCGGGAAGTACTGCCAGTGTTAAAAAAGCGGGTGTTTCAATTAGAAGTTATGCGATAAAAGAATCAATGGCGGTAAATCTGGAAGACCATGTCATTGAATGGCTGGACTGATAAGTCACCCTTATTAAAATTAGAACACAGATGACACGGATTTGACTGATAGGACACTGATAAGAGAAGTTTCTAAATCTTATGTAATTATAAGGTCTTTTTGGGCTAAAAATAAAATCCGTTGAAACCCGTATAATCAGTGTCATCCATGTTCCATGATTTAAGCCTATATCTGCCGAGTAGTTACGCGCTTATTAAATCAGGGCTTAAGATTAATAACAATTCCCGCACCATCAACAGATTTTCGTTTTTCCAATTCCGGTTCCGGAGACATCAAAAATCCGCCTTTTAATTCTAGCGGTTGCGGCTTTTTTTTAGTCTCCGGGGCAAAAATATTAGTCACCAGGCTTTGTGCAACTGCTTTTTGGATATTGTTTTCATCGGTACTTTCAGAGGTATTAAATGGAACAGAAAGATCCAGCGGTTTTTCAAACTCGTTATGTTGGGAGGTGTTATCTTTATCAGTGCTGGTGGTATCTGTTGCCAAGGTTATTTTTTGCGGGTTTATTTTGACAGACAGCGTGTTGTTTTTTACCTTTGCCGGATCTGTGTCCAGTGTTTTTTTGATGTTTTCAGTTTCGGTTGTCTGGAGTTCACGTTCTGTTTTTTGGGTTTCTACAACGATCATAGTGTTATCAATGGTTTTGTTAAAACCACTTAGAAAAACCCATGAAACGGTTAGAAAACTTAATAAAAATAGCCGGTAATTTGTCATTTTAATTTTTCCACTTCAGTTATTAAATTAACCGAGTTAGTTGTAAAGCCCGATAAAGCGATTAGAGACATGACTTGAACAGGTAAGAGCAAAATAACCTGATTCAAAATAGAAGCTCGGATGATCTTAAAAAAGTAATCAATGAGTAATTTGATGTTAAACCATATCATAGTCCAGCTCCCATATACAAGGCACATTTTCTGCCAGGGTGCCAAAAAGATAGCGGATTGTTGCGGTTTGACAAGAAAAACAGGCCGCTAAAAGGCCGCCGATGTAGACGGAGCCGCGTAACGGTTAAGTCTTTCGTATTGTCCGGCCTTAATTCGGAAGCCATTCTCAAATAATGGATACTCAACCAATCATTTCAGTCCGATAACGATAAATCTTGATGTTGTCAGACCAGTAATCCTGAGGTAATCCTGCTTTTTGTTTTAAATGCTGCAAAAACTGCTCAGGTTCTGGTAGTTGCTCCCAAACCGAGGGCAAAAAAGTTCCTCGTCGCCGGCCTTCTTCCAATATTAAGCCGTCTATGCCAGGTTGTAGTTGGGTTATTAAGTCCTGTTCCGAGGTGAAGGTAACGGGTTCTGAGGGCGTAAGTATGGACAGGTGTATTTCCAGTTCATTAAATTCTTCATCTGCCAGTGGTGGGAAGCGGGGGTCTTTAAAGGCCGCTAAAAAAGCGTTTTCTGCAATATCTTCGGCCAGCGGCCTGACGGCTTCCAACATGCCAATACAGCCACGCAGTTGCTGGTGTTTTTGCAGGGTAACAAAAGTCGCACGCTTGATGGTTAATTCATCCGGAAAATCGGCGCTATTAATTGTTAAGGGTCTGCCTGTTTGCAAGCCATGCCGGATTGAGCTTTTTGCCAACTCCAGCAAGCGTTGTTGATGTTCTTTAGTCAATGACATAAGCGCCATACCCCACAACTCTGCTTTTATCGCCAGCGGTATCGCCGGAGTTACGCAGGTCGATTGTTTTTATGGTGAGTGATTTTTCCCGTGCCAGTTTTAACAAGCCACTGACGGGCACTTTACCGCAGGCGGAATCATCGGCGAGCTGTTCATATTGCAGGTGTTCTATGACTGCGCTGGTTGTTTTGTCGAGCTTTTTTGCGGCGGCATAATCGTGATAATGACTTAAGTCAGAACTGATAACAATCAAGGTTTCATCGCCGCCCCACAGCGCATCGATAACCTGGCTGACTTGTTCCGGTGATGCATCGCCAGCGACAATGGGCACAATTTTGAAGTCATCCAGCATTTCCTGTAAAAAAGGCAAATGGACTTCCAGGCTATGCTCGTAAGTGTGCGCCTCTTCAAGGTAATCGACAAAGGGTAGTTTGGCGATAGTTTTTACGGCTTCTTGATCGACAGTGATAGAACCTAACGGAGTAATGAATGCTTGCGCTTTACTTACGGCCAAGCCGCTAAAAGCGACGCGATGGGATGGACCAATGATAACAACCCGGTTAATCAGATTATGCGCTTTTTTTAAGCGGGCATAAGCGGTTGCGGCAACAGGGCCTGAATAAATGTAGCCGGCATGAGGCGCGATGATGGCTTTGGGTACCTTTGCACCGTTTTCAGCATCGTTTAAATAACTGTCCAGCATTTGATGTAATTGTATTGGATTGGCAGGGTAAAAAGAGCCTGCCACGGCGGGTTGTCTGTTCATGATCGTCTCCTTTATTTCCGGGTAACAAATTAATGGGGATCTTTGCAAAGCAACAGTAAATATTATAATCTATTAGCTAAACGACAGATACTTCATGTTAATAACGGACTGTGACAAGATGATTTGTTAACGGTTCCAGGAGAATGAAAATGACTGTTTTTATTACCCATGATACGGTGAAGACCAATTATTGGCATAAATTAGACGATGGCCGCGTTCAATGTGATCTTTGCCCGAGATTTTGCAAGCTGCACAAAGACCAGCGGGGCCTGTGCTTCGTCAGACAGAATCTGGATGATCAACTGGTTATGACCAGTTATGGTCGCTCCAGCGGTTTTGCCATTGATCCTATCGAAAAGAAACCGCTAAACCATTTTTTACCCGGAACCCCCGTATTCTCTTTTGGTACGGCGGGTTGTAATTTGGCCTGCAAGTTTTGCCAGAACTGGGATATCAGCAAGTCGCGAGAAATGGATACGCTGATGAGCAAGGCATCTCCTGATGCCATTGCTCAGGCCGCGTTGGACTATGGTTGTGACAGTGTTGCCTACACGTATAATGATCCGGTGGTTTTTCATGAATATGCGCTTGATACGGCCAAGGCTTGCCGAAGTTTTGGCATAAAATCAGTGGCGGTTTCTGCCGGTTATGTCTGCGCCGAACCCAGAGCTGAATTTTATCAATGGATGGATGCCGCCAACATTGATTTAAAAGCCTTTACCGAGCGTTTTTATTATCAGATAACAGGCGGGCATCTGGAACCCGTTTTGGAAACATTAAAATATATTAAACACGAAACTTCGGTTTGGCTGGAATTGACGACGTTAATTATTCCCGGTGAAAATGACTCGGAAGCAGAGCTGGAAGCCATGACCCAATGGGTGGTTGAGAATTTGGGAGCGGATGTACCCTTGCATTTTTCGGCATTTCATCCTGACTGGAAGATGTTTGATAAGCCGCCTACGCCGATTGTTTCTTTATTACTCGCAAGGCAAATTGCTTTAAAAAACGGGGTGCATTATGCTTACGTGGGCAATGTGCATGACAAGTCGGCAGACAGTACTTATTGCCACAGTTGCGGTCAGTTATTGATAGGCCGTGACTGGTACGAGTTGTCTGAATGGAATCTGGATGAATCTGGCTGTTGTCGTTTTTGCGGCGAACGTTGCGCGGGTGTATTTAATCCAAAACCCGGAAACTGGGGTGCAAAAAGAAAAAGCGTTATGATGCAATAAGCAGAGCCACGAAGCATACAATGCGTTAGCGTAATCTTTGTATCCTTCGTGATAATTAAAAATACCTGCCTAAACTAGAGCGAATCGCCGATTTCGGTTTTATAAAACGGCCACTTTTTAACGTGCAGATACTTTCTGATCGGTGACTTAATGACGGATACACACAGGGCAATAGAGAACAGGCACCAGACGGCGGCATATTCATTGGGATCTGTAGTCGTAATATCCGAAATAAAGGGGCCAATCAGATAATGGAAGCCCACAAAGCGCCATGAGCCATACATTAGCGGCATATAAAAAGCCACCAGAATATAGGTGAAGGCGTGCAAGCCCCAGTCAAAGCCAAACAACCATTTGACAGGATCAGACATGAGGCCGTTCAAAGGCATTTGCCAGGCAATATGCCAAGAGCCCGATGTTGAGCAAACACTGGGGCCGCAAAAACCTTCCACACCAATATTACAAGTGCCTGCCCAGCCAAATGGATACATTTTGATTAGCATGGCAACCGAACCGATTGCACAAATCGTATAAACGGTCGTGCGGATTTTTAATTTAACACTCACAGGAATAAAGTACATTGCCACCATGTTGACAAAAAATGGCTGAAAGGCGACGTGTAAATAACCCAAAAGCGTGAGTATCTGATTATTCGGATTATCACATAAATCAATATAGATGTAAGTTACTGCCTGTAATAACTCCATTAAGGCAAAATAAGTTAACGGAATCCAAAGCTCTTTGGATTCCCCTTGTTTAAGTGCAACATACGCTGCAGTACTAAGACCTGCGATGGCTAATACGCCTGACGCTTCCCCGCTCCAACACATAAAACTGTATCCTCTTTCTTTTATAATTATTAAATGCCGCTTATTGCAACAGTTTCTTCGTTGGCTTATTAACGTTGAAACATCAGTCATGTTTGTTGATTGTTAATAGTTCAATCAGCTTAACCTCGGGTATTGTATTACAAGTGGCGAGGGATTGATAAAGGCTTGTTAAAACATCCTGCCTGTTTGTGGCAAGTAGCGGATTTAACAACAGTCGTTAAAACTAGAAAAATCATTTGATCCACGAAAAACACGAAAAGCACGAAAATATCCAAAGGGATACAAAATTGTATCTCGTCACCTAAAGGGCATAGGTATCTACACAACTGTAACTAATAATAAAAACAATGGGTTACGATATGGGTAAGCTCCCTCTCCTGTTGGAGAAGGAGCAGTAGGACTTGTGTAGATACCTATGCATAAAGGGTGAACGACGGTGCAATGCAACATGCTAATTACTTTCGTGTCTTTCGTGGACTAACTGCGCTTTTTAGTTTAAAGCCCTTCTTGCGCCAAGTAATGAATGACCAAAGGGCAGTAAGCTATTTTTATGATGACTATTTTATAGGATGAGGTATGGCAGCAAATGCATCAAGGTCTTCTATGGCAGCAGCGGTACGACGTATGAGTTCATGGTTGCTTTTAAGATTCATCATGCCGCCAATCGCCAGTGTTACCAGCATGGCTTCAAAGGGATAGACAAGGTGAGCGCGATACCGTTGTAACAGAATAGCGGCATCAATATCTTCGATACCGTTATTCTCAAGACTTTGCGCATAAGTTGCAATCAGTCCCGCTTCATGACGTAGCCGGGTTTCAGGCTCAAGGGCGGTGGACAGAAAGTAAGCAATATCGCTTATGCCCTCGCCAAAGCGAACCAGTTGCCAATCGAGAAGACCCGGTTGGGACTGATTCCAGAATAGATTGCCGGGGTGGCAATCATGATGAATGAGTGTTTGTGGCGCATCGGTAAGAAAGCGCATGGCCTGTCGGCGATGACGGGCGTAATGAATTGCGCGAGCATGAAGTTTTGAGGGGACAAGATCGCCCGCTTTATGTAGCCCTCTTTTCATCAATGGAACCGCCATTGCGGTACCCAAAAAGTCTTCCAGACAACGAACCGGGCCGGCCAACCAAGGATAGGTATGATTAAGACTTTCTTTTTTCCAAAAGCAGGCATGAAAGCGGGCAAGCTCTTCTACAACCTGGGTGGCTTGATAAAATGTTAGCGCATCGCCCGCACTTCCCAGTAGAGCGCCACAACTGCTTACATCGGTAAGAACCAGTGTTGCGCCTCTGCCAAACCGGCTTTGTGCCGCCAGAAAATCTGGTACAGTAACCGATACCGACTGGGCGACTTCATTATAAAAGCGTACCTCCGTATGCAGCAGTCTGGGTAAAGCCGTGATTAATCTTGCTTGCCAAGCCAGCGATGGCAGCTTTACAAACCATTGTTCGGGCAACAGGGCGGGTTGATTGTGTTTCACTTTGACACGCACACGCGTTGTCGTCCCAATTTCAACAGAAATAATGTTTACACTGGAAACAATTATGTGGGTTGAGTGGTTATTAACCACGCGTTGAGCCCAGTCGATTGTTAAATCATTCGGGTGGCGAACAAGAATGTTCTGCATTATTTTAAAAATAACCTGGATGCGTAAAAATAGCAGCAGGTTGGAAAAAGGGAGAAGGTCAAATCTGACTGATTTTATAAGTCTGTCAGGTCTAATTCCGGTCTTTTTGTCGAAGGGCGCATTTATAGAAATCCAAATGCGCCTAATTTAGTCAGCTTATTAAATTCGCTTTCCTAAGGATTATAAGCATCCTTATCAATGTAAATATCGATAGGGTTTTTCGGGTTGATGGCAGCAACCGGTAAATCCTTACCTAAACGCCAGTCATTAACGGCTTCCTGTTTATTGGCACCCGTAATCAGAAAGATGAGTTGTTGTGTGTTGCTTAAGGCTTTTGCACTGATGGACACCCGTTCAGGCGGTGGTTTGGGTGAATTATAAACCGCATGAGCCAGTTCATCTTCAGGATGCTGATATCCCGGAAATAAACTGGCCGTATGACCATCTTCACCCATGCCCAACAAAACCATATCAAACGGAAGTGCACTCGCGACAATCTGCTGATATTTTTTTGCGGCTTGTTCCGGCCCCAGTTCAGCGGGAATTGTAAAAATCTGCGCCTCTGGAATAGCCACTTTTTCCAGAAAAACCCGGGTTGCCATCAGGCTGTTTCTATCAGTATGATCGACTGGCAAACAACGCTCGTCACCATAGTAGATAAACCATTTTGACCAATCGGCCTCTGCCTGAGCCAACAAGCGATACACTTTTTCAGGTGTGCCTCCACCGGCTAATACTATTTTAAAAATGCCACGTTCGGCAATGGCTTGATCAGCGGCCTTAAGAATTTGTTGGTAAGCGGCTACAGCCACCTGATCGGCTGTTTCCAGGTTATGCCAACGACTGTTATCTTGCATTTATTTACACTCCGGTGTTAAAGAACTGCGCCATGATTGAGCGCTTTTATCAAATAGGCGACTGTCTTCAGGTCCCCAAGAACCCGCTGGATAAGTGGCAATGTGGTCACGTTCAATTGCCCAGGTTTGCAGGATAGGGTCAACAATACGCCACGCATATTCGACTTCGTCAAAGCGCAGAAAGAGTGAACGGTCGCCTTTTAAAACATCCAGCAACAAATCTTCATAAGCGTCGATGGCTTTTTCATCTTCATTTCTAAAGCTGGCATCCAGGCTGCTGGTTCGTGTACTCATTTCCAGTCCGGGTTCTTTTACGGTCATTTCAATACGAATACATTCTTCCGGTTGTATGCCCAACAATATCCAGTTTTGGTTCATACATTGCACATTGGTATCTCTGAAAAATTGTAACGGCGGATGGCGAAAGCAGATAGAAATAGTCGATTGCGCTTGAGCCATACGTTTACCGGTACGCAAATACATAGGCACACCGCGCCACCGCCAGTTATCGACATACAGCTTCATGGACGCATAGGTTTCGGTCACGCTATTGGCGGGAATATTGTCTTCCTGTAAGTAGCCTTTGACCTTTTCGCCATTGATATGACCTTGGGAATATTGACCCCGAAAGGCATGACCATGCACGGCTTCTTTGGGAATGGGGCGGATGGATTTTAATACCTTAACTTTTTCATCCCGCAAGGATTCGGCTGCCATTGAGGCAGGGGGCTCCATGGTTACCAGGGTCAGTAATTGCAACAGGTGACTTTGCAACATATCACGCATGGCTCCGGCACCGTTATAATAATCAGCCCTGCTCTCTATGCCGATTTCTTCCGAATGAGTAATTTGAATATGATCGATGTAATTGCGGTTCCATAAAGGTTCCAGCATGACATTGGCAAAACGAAATACCAGCACATTTTGCACCATGCCTTTACCCAAATAATGATCAATACGGTAAATTTGATCTTCCGTTAAATAGCGGCTGATGCGTTTTTGTAGTGCCTCGGCGCTGTCCAGATCATAACCAAACGGTTTTTCAATAATGACACGACGCCAGCCGTCTTCTTCATCAAACAAATGATTGTTGCTTAACATCTCCATTACAGTACCAAAGTCGGCGGGACTGATAGACAGATAGAAGGCAATATTTTTAGAGAAATTCTTTTTCTCGTTAAGCAGTTCAGCCAGTTCTGAATAACACTGTGGCTGTTCGATATCGCCTTGATGATACTGTAAGCGATCACTAAAGCGTTGAAAAATTGCTTCATCAAAATCATCTTTGGATTTTTCCAAAATCATATCCCTGACTTCACTCAGCCATTTTGCCTGATCCCAAGGCCTTCGGCCAATGGCTAAAATACGCGTGCCGTGCGGTAGTCGCTTGGCTGCATCCAGATGATAAAGAGCGGGCATTAATTTAATTCTGGAAAGGTTGCCAGTGGCACCAAAAATAACGTAAGTACAAGGTTCGGCATGCATAAAGAAGGTCTCGGTAGATTGAGAAATGGAACACGGATGACGCGGATTAAACTGATAAACAAGGATTAAAAAGCGTAAGACAAGCTTGATTTCGGCTTATAAAAATACGTTTAAATCCGTCCGATTAGTGTCATCCGTGTTCTATTAGTGGTTAAACCGTATAAGTAGAAGACGCCGTTTTGCCGCCGTGTCCCGTCCAGTCGGTATGGAAAAACTCACCTCTGGGCTTGTCGGTGCGCTCATAAGTATGTGCACCAAAATAATCCCGTTGTGCCTGTAATAAATTGGCAGGCAATCTTTCCGTGCGATAGCCGTCGTAATACGCCAAGGCAGAAGAAAACGCCGGGGTAGGAATACCCAGTTCAATGCCTAAAATAACGGCTTTGCGCCAGCCGACATCGGCCTGTTTCATGGCGTTAACAAAGAAATCGGCCAACAGCAGATTTTCCAGTTCAGGATTGCCGGTGTACGCTTGTTTGATGTCATTTAAAAATTGGCTGCGAATAATACAACCGCCTCGCCACATTAAGGCAATTTCGCCATAATTAAGCGCCAGGTTATATTCCTTGGACGCTTCACGCATTAACCGAAAACCTTGCGCATAAGAAATAATCTTGGCGGCGTACAGAGCATCACGAATCGCATCAATCATGGTTTGTTTGTCGCCGGAAAAGGCTTGTGTACGTTTAGGCAATACCTGCGCGGCTTTAACCCGTTCTGATTTTTGAGCAGACAGGCAACGCGCAAAAACCGATTCACCAATCAAGGTTAAGGGAATACCCAAATCCAGCGCATTAATACCCGTCCACTTACCCGTGCCTTTTTGACCGGCCGTATCCAGGATTTTGTCCACCAAAGGCAAACCGTCTTCATCTTTGTACGCCAAAATATTGGCCGTAATTTCAATCAAATAAGAACTTAATGTGCCTTGATTCCACTCGGCAAATATCGCGTGCATTTCATCAGCGCTTAAGCCCAAACCTTGAGACAGCAATTGATAAGCCTCGCTAATCAACTGCATGTCACCGTATTCAATACCGTTATGTACCATCTTGACGTAATGACCCGCGCCATTATCACCGACCCATTCGCAGCAAGGATCGCCATCAACCTGCGCACTGATCGCCTGAAAAATAGGTTTAACCGTCGGCCAGGCCGCTTTATTGCCACCCGGCATAATGGAAGGGCCATGCCTTGCGCCTTCTTCGCCACCCGAAACACCGGTGCCGATGTAATTAAGATTTTTTTCTTTAAGGGCTGCCGTCCGGCGATTGGTGTCAGTAAACAGAGAATTACCCCCATCGACAATAATATCGCCAGCCGCTAACAGCGGTACCAGTTTGTCGATATATTGATCAACCACCTCACCCGCCTTAACCATTAACATAACAATACGCGGTACTTCCAGGCACTCAACCAATTCTTCAAGCGAATGTGTGCCAACTACTTGTGTGCCTTTTGCCGGCCCTTCCAAAAACTCATCCACTGTACTGGTAGTACGGTTAAAAACGGCGACTTTAAAACCGTGGTCATTCATATTAAGAACCAGGTTTTGTCCCATTACTGCCAGACCGATTAAACCAATGTTTGCTTTCATGTTTGCCTCTAT
>SESA01001172.1_pt1 | contig 14031 bp, 13 predicted proteins | sample 3171451 | NCBI WGS metagenome assembly SESA01 (sample SAMN06051862, study PRJNA518727) | freshwater metagenome | biome: subpolar coniferous forest; feature: holomictic lake; material: water; isolation source: holomictic Lake 227, 8 m depth | place: Canada: near Kenora, Ontario | collected...
GAGCGGCGGTGTCTATAAACCCCCGGTAGAGCGTGCCGACCCGAATCCGTACAAGGATTCCCGCGTCAGTCAAGTTGGCGCATGGCTCCAGGAGCGCTTTGCTGTCGTCATACCGGTAATCGATTACCTGAAGAAAAAGGAAGTTCCAAAACACCGCCTCTCATTTTGGTACTATTTTGGCGGCCTTGGCCTCTTTTTTTTCATGGTACAGATCGTTACTGGGTTGCTGCTGATGCAGTATTACAAACCAACGACGGCTGAGGCCTTTGCCTCATTTGTCTTTCTTCAGCGAGAGGTCTCTTTTGGCTGGCTTGTTCGCCAGATTCATGCATGGTCAGCGAACCTTATGGTACTGATGGTTTTTGTGCACATGTTCAGCTCCTTTTTCATGAAGTCCTACCGTAAACCACGTGAATTGATGTGGTTGACGGGTTCTGTGCTTTTTGTACTCACTCTCGGGTTTGGATTTACTGGCTATCTTCTTCCCTGGAACGAGATTGCATTCTTTGCTACCCAGGTTGGGACTGAAGTGCCCAAAGTTGCGCCAGGCGGTGCTTTTATCGTCAACGTTCTTCGTGGTGGCGAAGAGGTTACCGGTGAAACGCTTACCCGTATGTTCTCCATACACGTTGTACTGTTGCCAGGTCTTCTCCTGTTGCTCCTTTCAGCCCATCTGCTTCTTGTGCAGATTCTTGGTACCTCAGCGCCAATCGGCTATAAAGAGACTGGACGCATCAAAGGGTATGAGAAGTTTTTCCCCACCTTCCTCGCAAAGGATGCTATCGGATGGCTGATTGGGTTTGCCCTGATTCTCTATCTTTCAGTGTTTTTCCCGGGACCGATAGGGATTGAGGCCAATCCTCTTGCTCCTGCGCCTATGGGCATCAAGCCGGAATGGTATTTTTGGGCACAGTTCCTCATGCTTAAAGATTTCAGCTTCCCGAACGGCGAGCTTATAGCAATCATCGTTATTACTCTGGGTGCTGCGTTCTGGTTTCTGGTTCCATTTCTTGACCGTCGTGCCTCACAAGAGCAGAAAAGTCCTATATTTACCATCATAGGTCTGCTTTACCTTGCCGGTCTGGTCATCAACACCTATCGTGTTTTTGCCGAGTATGGCTGGTAAGTGAACTCTTCCGTTTTACACAACAAAAGCCCGGTTCGTGAACCGGGCTTTTGTTGTCTATAGTCCACTTGTAAAAATTGAGGCAGGGCTTGCGCGTGGATGTTCACCCTTGAATTCCCGTCACGTTGTACCGTGTTGCAAGGCACCATCCACTTGAGCTTTCTCCCGCAACAACTCTCCCATCTCATAGCCAGAAAGAAAAGCCAGCATGTCCAACTGTTCCGATGCCTCAACCCATTCGGCGATTGATGCTTCCAGCTCAGCAGCGCAGTCAGGTTTCTGCAGCAACTCCTGCAAGGCGAGCCAGGTCAAAAGGAGAGTGAAGCGGTGCTCACGGAACCAGTATTTCTGGTGACGCTGCTCCAGAAGCAACATGCGGCCAAGATGCGGCTGGTTGAACACAGAAAGTGCCTGTACAAGCGTGAGCAGGCGTACATCGAGTGTTTCATCCGGTGCGATTGCAGGTTTTGGGGTGATCATGCAGACAAGCAGGTCGGGCAGATAGTCGCCTGGAATGCCGATCATGCCCGAAGCAGGATAGATTGCCTTCAGCGCATCGTTCATCAGCCAGTCGTCAATGAGGTTTGACTGGAGTTCACCGGATGCCGCCACCATCTGCTGCAGGGCATCGAGCACAATCCATTGCCATGCAAGGGTCTCATACTCACCACTCTCTTTGCTGCCCAGACCGAGAGCGGTCTGCAGTTTTCGGGAATTCGGCTCTTTTTTCAGAAGAGCAGGAAAAAGGAGCGCCTGCCGATAAAGCTCAGCAGCTTGCGAAGCAAGGTTAAGGGGTACAACAAGCGGTTTTTCCATAAGTTCACTGAACTGCAGGGCAACGGTATCGAGCAAAGAGGCGATTGAGGTTTCAAACGACACACTATCGCTGTTTATCTGCGGCTCTTTTTCTAAAGCGAGACGTGGTTCTGGAGTGAGAGCGGCCGTTATCACTCTGTGCAGTGGCGAGAGGCTCATGGTGAGTGCAGCTCGCTCAATGGACAGGGTTCCACGCCCGTTGAGCTCTGCAGCAAGCCGGTCATAAGGCCTCAACCTGGAAGGGATGACCTCCCTGAAGTCGAGGAAGACGTTGTACTTGTAGCCGTCGAGGGCAACAAGGAGTCCATTGTCGGCAATTTCCCGGCAGGAACGGATAAACTCCATATTACTCGCATGATCCCTGAAAAGAACAAAGCTGTTCGCATCACGGCTGATGTTGAGTCCTTCAGAGAGCAGGCTCTGGCGGATTTCGCCATTCTGGCGGTACCCGACCGATGTTTTAATCCAGCCGGTAGTCTGCTCAAAGCAGTTGTTGAAAACGACAAGCGCTCTCTCCTGTCCAAGCCGGTTGGAATAGGCAAAAATATTTTCGTTTACCACCCCTTCCGGCGTGTAGAGATCATAGAGAAAAAAGTTCCGAACCTCAGCAAAGAGCGGACGCTTTTTCATGATAGGAAAGATCTCGTGGTAGTGACGCCAGACGAGATGCTCATCCGGCTGCTCATCATAATAGGCTTTGGCATACTCCATGCCGTACTTCTCGGTAAAGCCCTCTATCTGTCCGTGGCCGAACATCGGCAGGCCGGGCATGGTCAGCATCATCATGCAGACACCAAAATATTTGTCACCCCGCCCAAACTGCGCAATGGCCGTATCTTCGTCAGGGTTGTTCATGAAGTTGACATAGCGCTTGAGAATTTCAGGATCAAATTCAAGCGTGTTCTTGATCAGGTTGCGATAATCGGCATTATCCTCCTTTTTGAGCATGTGCATGAAGGCGCTGTTATAGACCCGGTGCATGCCCAGTGTGCGGACAAAATAGCCTTCGAGCATCCAGAACGCTTCAGCAAGCAGCAACGTATCGGGGACTTCAAGCTGAATGCGGTCAACGACCTCGCGCCAGAACTCCTCGGGTATGGCGGCATCGAATTCAGCCATGCTCATCGCATAAGCTGATCGTGAGGGTATGGCAGCGCTGTGGCCATGAAGCGGAAACCAGAGGCGCTGAATGTGCCGTTTCGCCAGCACCATGGCTGCGTCGAAACGGATAATGGGGAACATTCTTGCAACATGCAGGATTTGCTGAATAACCCCCTCGCGGACCTCTGCACTGAGAAAGTTCAACTGCGCAGTGTCGTTCCACGGCATAATGGTACCGTCATTGCCATGATAGATGTATCGCGTATCGCCACTCAGGTAATCAACCCGCTTGAAGGTGACTGCTGCGTCCGAACGGTTCCAGTAACCATCCTCCAGATAGATGCCGTAGCGCGGGTCACTGCTGAGGTTCGGACCGTGATAGGAGTAGTTGTAATAGGGCGCATTACCAGAGGAGAGGAACCAGTCAGGATTGTTGCGTACCAGCTCGGAATCCATTGCGGTGTGGTTTGGCACCATGTCACTGGCAAGACGGATGCCGCGCTGCCGCGCTCTCTGCATGAGGTTTTCATAGCCTTCATGACCACCGATATCGCCGGAAATTTCATATTTTTCAAGGGCATAAGCCGAAGCCTTCGCTTCAGGATTGCCCTGGAGCTGCTTGATTTTCTGTGAGGCATAGCTTCGCTGCCAGAGTCCTATCAGCCATAATGCCGTAAAACCGCGTTCAGCGATAAGGTCAAGTTCTGCATCAGGAATATCCTGCAGCCGGGTAATGGGGCGCCGGTAAAATTTGCTGAGCTGGTCAAGCCAGACATACGTGCTTTTGGCCAGCATGACCACTTCAGGCATCCATGATGAATCGAGGGAGTAATTGGCTGGGGCATTGGCATCATCCAGAGCGCTGTACTCCGGTACCCGGGCCTCTTTTTCAAATGCATAACCATCCTTGCGCAGTGCACGCTCCTGTGTAATGCGCTCAAAAAAGAGGTATTTGTCTTCATCCTCAATAAAGTTAATGGCATCCGCCACCAATCCCCATAAAGGCGACTCTTCAAGTAACTCTCCCCAGTTCATGCGAATGTAGCGAAGCTGTTCAAGAATTGAGGTTGGGGCATGTTTTATAGGGCGGGTGAGCAGTTCCGCAAGGTCGATGTTGTCACCTCCAACCGGTCCCATAGCCTGCATTGAGCTGCGCATGGTCATGATCAACTTCCGGTACGCAACCTCCCGGCTCAGTTTTTCGTCGGTCAAAAGATCGGAAAACTGTTCAAGAGCAGGATTCTGGTTATTGAGCCAGACAAGAAAAGACTCCTCAAGGAGATCGAGTTTGTTCTTCTTCTGCTTCAGCCACCCGGTTACTGTTTCGGCTCCGGTATAAATTTTCTGCGTTGGAAATGTCGACATAAACCGGGCCTGATACGCCTCCGATTGTTCAACGGAAAGCTCTCTGGTCAGCACTCCATAGACTCGCTCAAGAAAGTCCGGTTGCCGTAACGCTATGGCTTTTGTTATGAGAGTGTGAAAGAGCGCATGCAGCAGTTTCATGCCGTGGAACTGTGCTGGCAGCACAGGTTTGGCGTCGGCACCCTTCCGTTTTTTCAGAAAATCATTGATAATGGCACTCTGCCGCTCTGTTGTTTTGGTACTTTCCTGACCAGGGGAGGGTAACGAGAGGAATTCAGGGTCTGTCAATCCGAAAAGCTCTCTCGCATTTCTGTTGACATAAAAGTGCTCTTTGTTGAGCGCTACCGGAAGTTTTTGCTTGATTGTCATAGTAGGAAGGCAATACCGAGGCATTACGCTGGTTGATATTTTTGTGCAGCCCGATAGCATTGCCGGGCATGTTCACCTGTTGTGGAACAAAAAATACATGACTGTTGCCCGTTGGTGTTGCCCAGGCAGTGCGGTGCATGCACGGCTATATAATTTTTTTGTCGATATATCGCTGAAGGCAGGCAAACCCCAGCTCCTTTGCCGATCGGAGCGCTTCAAGCCCGATAACCGAAAGTGCACTTTCACCGCGCGACGGGGAGCGTTCCCTTTGAGTACAAGGAGCCGGAGTGATTGACGCAGAAGCACTTTTTGTACCCCGCACGCTCTTTCCAAAAAGCAACCCTGCCGCAAAAATAACGGTCATAACCGTAAACGGGTGTTTTTCGACAAGTTTAAGCGGCGAAAGCTCAGCCTCGACCTCCTCTTTCAGTTTTCGTGTACGCTCCTTGATCTGCGCTTCTCTGTCCGCAATACTCTTTTGGAGCTCTTCGATACGTGCCTGAACACCCTTTAACGGATCACTTGTTGGAGTCATGGAGCGATAAAAGAATTTTCTGAATCAGGTTTTTCAAAAATAATGGCTTGAATCTGGTGAAAAATACAAAGCATGAAAGAAAAAGCATGCTCACAATGAGATAACCGAGAAAGGGATGTCCCAGAAGCTCGCCCGCAAGCAGAGCCAAAGTGGTGATAAAGTAGCCTGCCCCGACAATAAGGATAACGCCAAAGATGATGGCCGTGGCCAGAAGAGAAATTTTCTCTGCCAGTTCAATCTTGAGCAGTTCAAACTTTGCTTCAACAATGGCAACCACGTCATCGTAAAGAGAGGTTGCCGTCTCTTCAACAAGTTCAGGAATGCCGGGACGTTTACGTTCTGAAGAGGCTGAGCCCCGCTCCTTTTCTGCCTGGCGCTTCATCATGTTTTTCACGTGCTCAATGCCTGTTATCGCCTTTTTTTTATGATCAGTCCAAACAAAAAGCCTGCACCCAGTGAAACGAGCATCGAACGTGCCGGATTGTTTTTGATATACTGCCTTGTTTTTTCAGTGCTTTCCAGCATCCACCCATAGGAATCACTCTCCCTGAAACAGGAAAGAGCCTCCGAGACGATTACGCCTGCATCTTTGAGTTGTTCCGGGATGTTTGCCTGTTTCTGCGCCTCCTCAGCCTTCTCGGCAGGCTCAACGCCATGTATGGTAACCTTGACTTCCTGTTCCATAAAAAAGTTCAAACTGATTATGTGTGTTATCCACCGCGATCCCCGATCCCCGATCCGAAAGAGTCTGCACGCAATATATAAAAACAATATGGTCTTTGCATCTCCCTCTTGCATCTCTTACTGCAGAAGCCGTCCTCCCTCTACATTGATGACCTGGCCGGTGATATAGTCGCTCTCAAGAAGAAAATTGATGGTTTTGACAATATCAAGCGGATCACCAGTACGGCGGAGCGCTATTTTGTTCATCATCTCCTCCTGTGGTTCCATCTCTTTTTTCGCATGCAGTGTGACCGTTCCCGGTGCCACAGAGTTCACAAGAACCGTCGGAGCAAATTCTTTCGCAAAGATTCTTGTCAAATGCTGTATGCCAGCTTTTGATACGGTGTATGGGGCAAAATTTCGCCAGACCAGATCAGCAGAAATATCGGTCATGGTAATGATGCGCGAGACGAACGGCTGTTTCTGCATGATTTTTGCAGCCTCCTGCATCGTAAAAAAGGTACCTTTCAGATTGGTATCAACCAGACTGTCCCACTCCTCTTCACTAACATCGGGAAGGGGAGTGCTGAAAAAATTTGAAGCGCTGGTAATAAGCAGGTCAAGTCGGTCAAACTGTTCACGGAAGGCCGCAAACGCGCTCATGATATCACCGGTTTTCGACACATCACAACGAACCATCTGCGATTCAGGGCTTATCCAGCGGATTTTTTCAAGGGTTTCGGCAGCTCTCCCTTCCGAAGTGTGCCAGGTAAAGAAGATTGTATACCCCTGACCAGCCACAGCAAGCGCAATCTCACTACCAAGTACACCTGACGCGCCAGTCATAAAGCATACCCTTTTGCCTGAAGGTGTCATCTTCTGCCTCTTTTAAATTTTTATCAACTCTGACGTTAAACATAAAGAGAAGCTAATAAGTTGACAGGAACCTTTTGGTTGCCAGGTCAAAAGGTTGTCAACGTTTTTCTGCGTTCGATGCTCTTGTCTGCCGTTGAAAAGGATTTTCGATCATGATCAGGCGAGTTTTCTGAACGAGGAAGCCTTGACTGCCGCAAAAAGGGTCGAGCCCACAGTAATCATCAGCTCCTCTGCGGCAGAACGGACAATTTCCGCGACAAGTTGTTCACCTCCGACTGAAAGCACGACGCCGACTCTGCCCTCCGACTCAAACATCTCAGCAACGGTACAGGCAAAAAGGTTTCTTGCGCTGATAGCTTCAGGATGCTTTTTGAACAGGATGATCTCTCGTGATGAGAGTTCGAACAGCGCCTCAGCGGCCTCTTTTCCCTCTGAGACAAGCAAGGTGTTTTTGCCCCACGGGTAAGCAAACAAGCCATGCACCTTAATCGGAACGGCCAGAGGGAGCAGATTGAGATAGCCCTTGGGATTCTGTGCCATTCTTTTTCTGGCAAGCTGATCGGGCGTTGTTTCATCGATGCAACGTCCATTTTCTATTTCAAGGATATGGTCGGTCATCAGTTGCATCTCCGTCATCGAATGCGAGATAAAGAGATAGGGAATGCCAAACTCCTCGCTCACACTTCTCAGATAGGGAATGATCTGAAACCGCAATGCATCATCAAGAGCGGAAAGAGGCTCATCCATAAGCAGGAGGCGCGGGTTTGCAAGGATCGCCCTGCCGAGAGCGACTCGCTGTTTTTCGCCACCGGAAAGATTTTCAACCCCGCGTTGTAAAAGTGGTTGCAGTTTAAGCAGCTTGATGAGTGTTTCAGGCTTGATACGGCGGTTTTCAGCGCGGCACCGCCTGTAGCCATAAAGCAGATTGGATTTGACGGAGAGATGGGGAAAAAGCATTGCCTGCTGAAAAACAATGGCAATGCGCCGACGCTCAGGGGAGAGATTTACTCCCATCGATGTGCTGAAAAGGCACTCATCATTCAGATAAATTTCGCCCTTGTCTGGCTGAAGAAGTCCTGAAATGAGATGCACGAGGGTTGACTTGCCGCTTCCGGACTCGCCGAAAATCCCGATTCGTTCGCCCGAAACCTCCCTCTTCACCTGCAGGCGGAAGCTGCCCTGTTTTTTTTCAGTATCAATTCGGAGCTTCACAATGCACTTCTCCGATCAAGTTTTTTGCCAAGCAGTTCATGAACAATAAGCACAACAACAGAAATCAGCACCGATACCAGGCAGAGCGAGAGTGCCATGGTTACACTTGAGGGTGAACTGGCATAATCGTAGATGGCCAACGGAATGGTTTGCGTGATGCCGGGAATATTGCCGGCAACAATGATGGTTGCGCCAAATTCACCAAGGCTCCGGGCAAACATAAGCGACGAACCGGCCATTATTCCCCGCAGGGAGAGCGGAAGAATAATGGTTGCAAGGGTATCGTACCATGCTGCACCGAGACTGCGGGATGCCTCAATAAGTTGCTGGTCAATCGACTCCATACCAAGCCGGATTGAACGTACCAGCAGGGGAAACCCTACCGTTGCCGATGCAATCACGGCAGCTTTCCAGGTGAAAATGATCGGGATGCCCGATGCATCGAGCAGTTTTCCGATCCTGCCGTTTTTGCCAAGCAGCAGCAAAAGAAAAAAACCTATGACCACCGGAGGGAGCGTGAGCGGGAGATTGACCAGCACTTCGAGCACCACTTTCCCTCTGAATTTCGTGAAAACGATCAGCCAGGAAAGGGCAAAGCCGAAAGGCAGTGCCAAAGCTGTTGCCATAAGCGCCACTTTCAGAGAGAGCCCTATGGCGGCAATATCTTCAGGTACAAGCATCATAACGTTTGAGGGGTATTCCTGCTTTTTCCGGGTTGTGCTTATTTGAGTTCAAAACCGTATTTGTGGAGAACCGATTTTGCCTCAGAGCCCTGCAAAAAGAGATAGAATGCCTTTGCCTCCTCATTTTGTGCGGCTTTTACCGTCAATGCCATCGGGTAGGTCACCCTTGGATAGAGTTTTTGCGGTACGACAAAAAGCAGTTTTGCTTTTTGCGCCAGCATGGCATCGGTACGGTAGATAAATCCGCCATCAACTTCTCCAAGTTCGGCATACATGAGGCACTCCCTGACATCCTTGGCCATCACAAGCTTGCCTGCAAGCTGTTTGTCTATACCAGCATTGGTAAAGGCAGTCATGGCATACTCACCTGCGGGCACACTCTTCGGGCTGCCAATGGCAATTTTGTCGAGTTTCAGCAAATCGTTCATCGAGGCCACCTTTTTGGTGGTTGTTCCGGCAAAAACCAGCGAGTTGCAAGCAAGCATTTTTGCGTTGGCACCGTCAACAAGATGTTTTCCTTTCAGATAATCCATCCACTGGTTGTTTGCAGCAATAAAGAGGTCAACCGGGGCACCATTTTCAATTTGACCGGCAAGTGTACCCGATGGGCCAAAATTTTTAATAAAAACAGCAGAAGGATGTTGGGTATGGTAACTCGCGCTTAGCTCATTGATAACCTCTTTCATGCTTGCCGCAACAGAGAGGTTCAGCTCCCCGGCTATTGCCGGAACAGCCATGATGAGTAATGCAAAACAGAGCAGCGTGATGCGTTTCATTGATCGTATCATGATGAGGGATGTTTTAGGGTTGCAGGATAGTGATTGAAGCCGCGATATCCGACGGCTTGCCAAAATAGACCGCCGAGAGCACCAGCATATCAACTCCGGTTTCTGCATAAACCGAGGCATTTTCGCCAGTAACGCCTCCGGAGGCTGAAATTTTGACTTCAGGTGCCACTCTGTGCAATTGCTCGACCAGCCGTGAAAGTGCTTCCGGCTGGAGCTTGTCAATCTGAACCACATCAACGCCAGCCGCAGCAATCAGCAACGCCTCCTCAGCGCTGTCGGCCTCAACAATAATTTTATGTTCAGGTGATTTAGCTTTCAGTTCGCTCACGGTTTGAAGAAAATGCTCAAGCCCGCCGCAGAAGGCGGTGTGCTGCCGAAAAACAAGCACCGATTCCGAAAGGCCAAGCCGGTGGGGGAGCGCACCACCAGCCATGATGGCCTTGATTGCAATCTTTTTAGTTCCCGGAAACGACTTGCGGGTTGTAACGACCGTAATGGAGCTATTAACCTCTTTTACGCGGTTAACGATCTTCCGTGTCCGTGTAGCAATACCGGAGGCATACTCAAGCAGATTCAGGGCCACTTTCCACCCTGCGTGAAGAGTGCCCGCAGAGCCATTGGCCGAGAGGATGGTAACGCCCGGCTCGACCGTCGTACCGCTTTGCAATAAAAAACTCACGGTTGCTCCGCATTTTTCGAGAATACGGGCCGCCTCCTCCGTGCAGCAGAGTGTTGTCGGTTCACGGCTTGTAAAAGTGATCTCCCCATGCAGATCGCCAATACCGAGCAGCAAGGTCGTCAGATCGCCGTAAGGGATGTCTTCCTCAATGAATCGTTCGATATCACGGTCAGGGAGTTGATAAAGCATGAGAAGTGTTGTTTTATCGTTAAGGTATTGTCTCTATTCTGCTGCTTTTAACATAAACCCTGCCAGTAAAAAAAATTGAATTCTGTCTTTTTTATCACGCAGTTATGCCTGTTTTTGGCAGTTCACGATCCGCTTGTCAGATTTCGTTTTTATTGGTAATATGGCGATTATAATAAAAAATTAAGGAAATTTAATAAATAAAACTTAATATTTTAATTTTTTATCGTTACCTTTGATGCTGTTTGTTACATCAATGTCGTTTTGTTGTTGGGCCATGCGCCAGACGTTATTGCTAGAGGTATCGCGAATCGTTATCCATTTTGGAATATAACGATTAATTTCTTTTCTGGAAATCTGCTGAGAAGGAGGTTAAAACACACACAACGGCTGTCTTGATGTGGTCGGAATAACAGGGTGTTGAATCGGATGAAGAGGATCGGGTCTCCATGGTCGATAAACGCAGGTAGCCAGGGAGTAAAACTCGTCGAATAGTTTTATTTGTGTTTTATTTTATTAATCGTACATTTACGATAAACTATAAGTCAAAAAGGTCTGTTATGAAGAGAACGTTGTCGGCACTTGAGTACAGCGGCGATGAAGAGGTCATGGCGTCGATTGCCAAGGCAATCAGTCATCCTGTCAGGATCAGGATTTTAAAGCTGCTTGCCAGTCAGCAGTGTTGCTTTACAGGGGAGCTGACGGAGATTATTCCCATGGCGCAGTCTACTATTTCGCAGCACCTCAAGGCACTGCTTGATTCCGGTTTGATTCAGGGCGAAATCAACCCGCCAAAAATCCGTTACTGTATTCATCGTGAAAACTGGCTGAAAGCCTACTCAATGTTTGGAGGTTTTTTTAACGCAGACCTGGAGTGTCGGTACGATTGCCACTGACCTTGCAATAGAATGACCGAGAAAGGGGGAGAAGGTAATGGGTTGCAAGCCTCCCTCAAGAGAAATGTTTTTTTATAATTGCCCATTTACAGATAAACAGATAAAACATAAAAACAATGAAAAAGGTAAAAATTCTTGGCAGCGGCTGCGCAACATGTAATCAGCTTGTCGAAGCGGTAAAAGCGGTTATTGCCGCCGAAGGTATTAACGCATCGGTTGAAAAAGTGGAGGATATTCAGCAGATCATGGCCTATAACGTCATTTCAACCCCTGCGCTTGTTGTCGATGAACAGGTTCTCTGTAAAGGGCGGGTTCCCTCTCGTGAAGAGATCAAGGAGCTTTTGATGGCAAAACCACAGGGGTGTTGTGGATCTCATGGCACAAAATCGTCGGGTGGTGGCTCTGGATGCTGCTGTTAAAAGGCAGCAGTGTCTGCTGTTGTGCCGGGTGTTTCCGGAAAGGCGTTTAAAAAGCAAGAACTAAAAGTAATCAAAACATGAAGCATGGTTCCCGGCAGCAACTTCCCAGGGCTTTTGGGAGAGAAAATGTACAATGGCTCTCCGGTGTCGCTGCCGGAGCAGTGCTGTGGATGCTGCTTTACCGTAATCTTGAGTGGTTTGCCTCACTCTCCCTTTACTTTTCCGGTATTACCCGCGCAAACCGTTTCGGAGAAGCGCTCTACTTTTTTCTCTATGAGGTACCAAAAGTGTTGCTGCTGCTCACGGCGGTGGTTTTTTTGATGGGGGTGGTGCACACCTTCATCTCTGCCGAGCGCACCCGGGCCCTGCTTTCGGGACGGCGTACCGGGGTCGGAAACGTCATGGCGGCCACTCTTGGTATTGTGACCCCCTTCTGCTCCTGCTCGGCGGTACCCCTTTTTATCGGTTTTCTCCAGGCGGGGGTACCGCTTGGTGTCACCTTCTCTTTTCTGATTGCAGCACCGATGATCAATGAGGTTGCGCTTGCCCTTCTCTTTGGCATGTTCGGCTGGAAGGTCGCCCTGCTTTATTCTGCCATGGGTATTGCTGTTGCCATTGTTGCCGGCATGATAATTGGCAAACTGCAAATGGAGCGTTTTCTGGAGGAGTGGGTGCAGAAACTGCAGGAGAGAGTGATCACCCCGGAAGTGGAGGGCGAGGACATGAGCATACACTTGCGCCTCCGCGAAGGGCTTTATCACGTTCGGGACATTGTTGGCAAGGTGTGGCTCTATATTGTGCTCGGCGTAGGGCTCGGTGCCGGAATTCATGGCTACGTGCCTGAAAACTTCATGGCATCGCTGATGGGCAAAAGCGTCTGGTGGTCGGTGCCCGTTGCGGTGCTGATCGGCGTTCCCATGTACTCCAACGCGGCGGGTATTCTCCCTGTTGTGGAGGCGCTGCTCGGCAAAGGAGCCGCCCTCGGAACGGTGATGGCCTTCATGATGAGCGTTATCGCCCTCTCTGCGCCAGAGATGATCATTCTCCGCAAGGTGCTCAAACCCCGCCTTATTGCCGTTTTTGCGGGAGTGGTGGCCGCAGGGATCATGCTCGTGGGCTTTGTCTTCAATCTCGTTTTATAACCAGCCGGGGAACTGTCAGTCAACCCATAGCGGCTCAAAACAACTCGACAAACAATGAAAAAATCCATCCTTATTCTCTGTACCGGAAACTCCTGCCGCAGCCAGATGGCCGAGGGCTTTCTCCGTTCATTTGACTCCTCACTCGAGGTTCATTCTGCGGGTACAAAGCCTGCTGCAGCAGTTCATCCTCTCGCCGTGCAGGTGATGCGCGAAGAGTGGGTCGATATCAGCCTGAACATGCCGAAAAGTGTTGATGCATTTCTTGGCAAAGCGTTTGACTATGTCATAACAGTCTGCGACGGGGCCAATGAATCCTGCCCGGTTTTTACCGGCAAGGTTGAGCACCGCATTCACATCGGCTTTGATGACCCGGCAGAGGCAGAGGGGACAAAAGAGGAGCAGCTTGCTATGTTCCGGCGCGTCCGCAACGAAATCAACCAGCGCTTCCGTCAGTTTTACAATGAAAATTTAATCGGGAAATAACGATGAGCACAGCCACAAAACAGTTGTCCTTTCTCGACCGCTACCTGACGCTCTGGATTTTTCTTGCCATGGGTCTCGGTGTGCTCTCCGGCTGGCTCTATCCCGCCATTCCGGGCTTCTGGAACCTTTTTCAGTCGGGCACCACAAATATGCTGATTGCCGCCGGGCTCATCATCATGATGTACCCGCCCCTCGCAAAGGTCAAATATGAGGAGCTTGGTGATGTGTTTCGCAACACCCGGGTGCTTGCCCTCTCGCTGGTGCAGAACTGGGTGATCGGCCCGATACTGATGTTCGTGCTCGCCGTCCTCCTCCTCTCCGACATGCCGCATTACATGGCAGGGCTCATCATGATCGGCCTTGCCCGCTGTATCGCCATGGTCATTGTCTGGAATGAGCTTGCCAAGGGAGATACCGAGTATGCCGCCGGGCTTGTCGCCTTCAACTCAATTTTTCAGGTACTTTTCTTTCCCCTTTATGCCTGGATTTTTTTGACGGTGCTGCCCAAATGGCTCGGTATCAGCTCCTTTGCCGTCAACATCTCCATCGCTGATATTGCCCTGTCGGTCTTCATCTATCTCGGCATACCCTTTATCGCCGGCTTTTTGACCCGCTTCTTCCTGCTGCGTCTGAAAGGAAAGGCGTGGTACGAAGGGGCCTTCATCCCTCGCATCAGCCCGCTGACGCTCATC
>SESA01001175.1_pt1 | contig 14019 bp, 17 predicted proteins | sample 3171451 | NCBI WGS metagenome assembly SESA01 (sample SAMN06051862, study PRJNA518727) | freshwater metagenome | biome: subpolar coniferous forest; feature: holomictic lake; material: water; isolation source: holomictic Lake 227, 8 m depth | place: Canada: near Kenora, Ontario | collected...
GGCCTGAACATTCGTGTTAATGCTGTTCTGGTTACTGACAATGGCCGCCTCTGCTTGGAAGGCCCTGTTGGTCTCAATCGTTACTTGTGATTGTAGGTTGGTGTCCCCTGCTATCCGATCAGCAATTTCCTCATTCAATTCAGTTGATGAGGCATAAACACCTGTGATAGATCCTGAAATAACCACCCGTGTCAGATATCCATCCTGTGAAAGGGCATTGATGGTCTCTCCTGCCCATCCTGAAACAAGACGAGTACGGAACAGCAGAATTCGATTCAGATCCTTTATCGTAACATCATTAGTGACAGATATGGCTAAATCATAGGGGTGAACTATACTGTTGTCTAAAATATGAACAAGTTCCCCGTCAAAACTCTGAACAAGTGTCGTCTGGTCGCTTTCGTAGACATAAAGAGTTCCCTTCACAACACTGTCATTTGTGCTGGTTGTGGAAAGGTTGTTGTGAATTGAAACAACACCAGCAGATAATGTACGTGGAGATTCATTGGTGTTAAGAGAGATTCCACCGAGGAACATGCCATTCGTACAGTTTACATACGTGTTGGTCCTTACAGAAGCACCGACAGAACTTGCAATCTTGGCCAGCCGTGAAACAGGATTGGTGTAAGGGCCCGCAAGACTCCCCCACACATAATAGGTGATTGCTTGTGAGGTCAGTTGTTCCGCCGTGTACCCTCTAACTGTAAGAGCATTGACGGTGTTGGTGTTCGCTGATGTCCAAGCAATCATTGAAGGGGATAGGAAGTCAGCCCCCATAAGGTGTACGGTCATCCATCCATTCACTGCGCTTGTGTGAACATACCCAATCTGCTGTTTAATACCCGCCGATGGAACGACATTAGTGACGGCACCTTCACCGACATACAAGGGAGCACCATTAGTCGCATAAGAAGTATTCAAGTAGGACTCTGTACGCCCAGCCACCATAACTCGTCCAACCCCTCCGTTCGTGATGCCCCCATTCTGAACCACAACACCATAACACGGCATTGTTGACGGGATACTTGCCTGACATCTTCCTATAATGTGGGTTGCCTGTGGCGATCTACCTAACTTAATGTAAACAGGAGTTCCGACAGCCATTGTTGTTCCACTATCATTGTATCCGTTAAAAATGCTGTCCATTGCAATCCTTATTGTGTTTCCACTTGAATCCTTGAAATAAGGCTGTTCCAATCCAGCATAAGGATTGACATACAGTCTCATGTGACCGACAGCAGGAAGTACTGTTTCGGTAGTGTCAGTCCCAATATCAATTCCTCCTCCAAGAAGAAGATCCCCGTTCCCATGAGCCAAAACATATCCAACAGTACCGTCAGAACCATCAGCCGTATAACGTTGTGGGTATACACTGGTTTGTGGGGCAAGGCTGGCCCAGAATGATTCAACATAGTCATTGGTAGTCGTAGCACTTCCTGTGAATGCCCTATCAACCTTAAGGTTAGGTGCTCTTACACGGCCTGTGGTATAATGAACACCACTTCCAGAGCGATATGACGGGGAGTTCTCGCTTGCCGCCAATATGACAGTACAATCATTCGTCAAATGGAAATTAATGGTGGGGATACAGCCCTTCAGGTCTACACTTCCGTTACCACCATTCATGTAACCAAGTTTGATCTTATTGATGTGATTTGGAGAGTCCGACAGATGAATGCGGGTCTGGCAAGAAATCATCTCCATGAAACTGTCAGTAGCCGCATCAGAGTAGCCAACGGAGATAGTGTCATTGGTGTCAACAACTCGCATTGTGTGAGAACCGCTATAATCTGTAAGGTGTAGTTTCCCCATATTTGAAGAATTGGTAGTTCCATAGTAAAGACAGCTTACTCCAACGCTTCCATCAGCAGTCGTAGTATTCCCCTCCACCCATGTCGTACCATACACCTCAAAATTGCCTCTTGTTCCTTTGATTGTAGATTTAACTGGTACATCGATGGACCACAAGGAATAAACAGCACAGGAACGAAGGGCCGCATACGCCTCATCCCCTCCAAGATCCACATAGATGGCTGGCTTATTGGTAGCATTTACAGAGATCAGAGCCAGTTCACAGCCAGTAATGTCAGTAATGGAAGACGGGAAGATAACCTGCCCGTTGACAATAGTAGAAGAGATATCACTACCACGGACACTTACAAACTCATGCATTGTCACAGTTTCATCGTAAGAGCCAACACTGATGGAAACCAAGAATCGCTTGTCGGCAGTGGCAACGACAGCACACGCATCGACAGCCGCCTGTATGGTCTTGAATGGAAGGCTTGACTTCTCTATACGTCCAGTGACATCATCTCCATTAACAGGGTCAACGTATGCCGTACCTGTTGATGCTTTGTTGCGTACGCTATCAACATATCCTTTACTGGAAGCTTGATCATCAGACACAGGATATCCCATGCCAGAAGGAAGTATCCCACCAGTCCCGTTCCCTGCCTGTAACACCTGTGCCAATGTAGGGGTGTTTGCAGTCCCTCCTGACGACAGTGTTCCTCTACGGATCATGAACCGCCTGTCAAGCCAGTAAGTCAAGTCATTACGTAAGCCAGCATCGTCCCCCTTGAACACATAAGCTGTACAAATAGGGATATAAGGAACGAAACTTGACGGGGTATCTGGGTCATTGCCAGCCAGTGCTTCCTCCTCACTTGCGAATTCCATGTCAGGCAGTACATATTGAAGGCTTCCTGACCCTGAAATAGATACAAACAATCCCCTGTACCATTTAGAAGCAGTACAGGATGTAATATCAGTCCCGTTGTCCCAAATCCCTATTGGAAACCTGTTGGTGGTGATCTTCGCCCAAAGACTGTTTGTGTGGGTGTAATACGTTAATAGCTGTAAAGTGTTGAAGTTGACAGGGGTATGTACGATACTGTCAGCCATATTGTGGTATTCCGTTCCACCATTGTGTATGATATTCGTTAGTGCTATGCCTGTAGGATAAACATTAAGACCCTCAACAATGATCGACGGCATGATCTGGGAGAAAGCTACGTCCTCTGATAGTAACTCGTCTCCGACTGCAATACCTGTTCCTTGATTGATAATACTACCGAAAGCAGTTGTAAAGGTTGCAATATAGATGTTCCCAGCCGCAGGAGGTCTCGTCCCAGTCGTCCATTGAACAAGCACGGTGTCATTCGTTGACCAATAAGCATAATTCACTGCATTGTCAACCAGTAACTTCGATCCTGAATTGAGATGAAAATACCCCATAGTCGGTTCATAAACATCCCCATCAGACCATGAAATAAGAAGGGAATTGGTAATAGATGTCTCAAATCGTGCATAATCACGTGCTAGCCCCCTATGAGCCGTGTCCTCAAAGTACTCCTCAAGAGTGTACCCACCGAGAGACCCTATCTTGCGGATACCCTCTGCCCCTAATGTCGTACTGTTAAGGGTAGGAAACTCTGCTGTGAAAGACCCTTCAAATGTAATGTTGGTGTTGGATGTTATCAGAACCCCGTTGGTCGGGTTCACCGTCAATGCTGGCCAATATTCGGCTCCGAACAATGGGATGGTTAAAAGACACAATGCGACTGTCAGCTTATTCATGTTTGATTTCCTCTTGATTATGGTTGGTCACTGGCTGGCCCTTGATCGACAGCCACGACTCTTGGTGAAGCCCCGTACCTGTCACTTCCCTGTGCAACAACTTCCACCCATTTGTTAGGGACTTCCGCCCCTGTGCTGTCCACCAGCTTAACCTTGCTTGAAAAGAAAGTGATGGCATTCTTGTTAAAGGCCCCTGTGCTTCCTAAATAGATCTTCTTAATCATGTTAATTCCCTCCTTTACTCGTCTGGTTTAAACAACAGAAGGGATCTCCTCAATAGACAATGATCCAGTGGTGGCATCTAATGATCGTACCCAGCACCCGACAGGGAGTGTTGAAAGGACAACGATCTCATATTGGCTTACAACCGTCCATGATTGTGTCGTTGGTTCAATAGGTGACATACAGAATGCCACCTTGCCAGTTGTAAGAACCTGAATGTTGTATTCGCTTGCAGAACTGTAATCCTCAATTGCGGATGTAAGATCGGACCAGTCCTCTGTTATTGTCACTTTGGGCTTGTGTGCCATAGTTAAATCTCCTCCATTAGCACCCCAATAAAAGGAATGCCTCTTAAAAGGAGGAAGTAATATCGAAATAAAAGAACCGCCAGTGAGTTCAGTCAGTGGCGGTCAAAAATAAACGATGTTGGTTCTTCTGACTATTTCAACCCCAAAAATCCTAGAATCTTCTCAAGGCCATACTTCTCAATGATGATGACAACAAAAATTCCTGCTAGGATTGGTGATTGCTTTCTCATATCATTCAACCATTTGATAGCTAATGTCCCAAACGTCTTAGGATCGTCCTCTTTGGCCTCTGCAACATCATGCGCCTCATGAACCTGCATACCTTTCGTACTCCCACAGTCATAACAGGTTGTACTCTTACCGTCATAAAAAGATTCCTTTGCAAACGAATCCTTGTACTCTGCAATCTTGGACCAGCATTGAGCCGCATGTTCCTTAATCTCCTGCCTGATGATTGCAGTGATGTTCTTCTCTGTTTCTGCCAGCTCTTCCCGTACTACGTTACGTATCTTCGATGGTAATCTGATTTCTGTCTTTACCTCATGAATGGCCGATTGAAGAAGAACCTTGGAAATGTCATCAATCTTGTCGGCAGACCCGTTAGCACATGCACGAGCTTGGAGGATTTTTTCCTGCTGAAACGTTTTCTCATCATATTGGAGGTCGGAATGCTCGATCTCGTCCATGATGTTTTTAACTTTCAATTCGGTGTCAGCGGATAATACTCCCATAAAAATGCTCCTTTGTAACAGTGTTTTTAAATTGGTTAATGTCTCTGTGCAAGTTGGAATGATTATCGAAAATATTTTTTTTATGGTTTAATCACTTCTCTGTGTAATAATAGCCAGAGTGATTATCCCTTACGGGCACAATGCTTTTCCGAACGGATATACCTTAAAAAGTCACAACAAACCACACCATAATATTTTTTTTATTGTGGGCACCCATCATGATGCCCAGCAGGACGGAGTACCACCCAGCAGGATCTTGCCGACGTGACCCAAACGATAAGCACCGTACAAAAATGTCACATTACGACAAATTTGTAAGGTGCTGGCTGGCTGGCAGAATTTTTTTTATTGGGTGCCTTCCATGGTGACAACGACAGGAAGGAGTCAACCCACTAACCACGACCAGCAACCACAACACCCAGCAGGATACCCAACAGGACAGGCACCGACAAGAGATTAGTATGTAACAATATCCATTGCACCATAACAATAAAAATGTTGAATAGAATGTTACATAGACCACCAACAGCATGGGCTACACCATAACGCACCCCACAGGAACCGACCCACAATGACGCAGGAAGAGCCCCACCACAGGCAAGGCAAAGAGACAGCTCCCAAGGACAGGCAAGCCAGCAGATGCACAGAAAGGGCAACAGGCAGGAGGATGGAAAGGCAGGAACCAGACGGAGAGACCACAGGCAGAATGAACCCGTAAAAGATAGCTCCTAAAAAAGATTGAAAAATAATCACTTTGGGCTTGCTATTGGAAGGGGTTTCTGGCATACTTGTCTTTACTTTAAGGGATTAAAGGACGAGAGGGGTTCCCGCAGTAGGCTCGATAGCCTGACATCCGATGGGCGATGTTAAGCCTTTCCAGTCCCAAGTAGATACGGGATGGCGATCATTGAAAACTGAATAGCGAGGACGGAAGACCTCCTCACGGAATAGGGAAACCACCCCCGACGGATGGACTAGACCCTATCAGGACGGAAAACCGAGTAATGTGGCTAAAGATAGTCCCAAGCCTATCGACTCCCTAAATGTGGGGAGGACTACAGAGGGGTTAAGTTAAAAGTCAAGCAAAAAATGGCAGGAGATCAAAACTATGACAAAGAACTACAATGTAGGACAAGGGCGCACTTTTGAAGTTAGTGTTAACGGAGACGGGCATACGCTGACTTTATTGCCGGAAGGAATACCAGCCCATGAGATACAAGAGAATGGAAGATGGAATGATTTAATCGAATTTGAACGGGAAGCAGAGAAAGGGACAGCTCTTTACAAGGCAATGAAACAAGCAAAGGAAACCGTTAAAAAGTTGACGCTTGAAAAGATGTTCAAAGTATAATCAACCAAAAGCCCCTCCCTGAAAAGAGGGGTTCACTCATGCAACCACAAGCCTTGTCCTAAGCCAAGGGACTCCGAGAGGAGGAATGCAGAAGGGTGAACTTTAACGACCAACAGGAGAAATCAAATGTACAGCTCAATAAAAATCGTAAACGGAAACTATGTTATCCACTTCTTAAGCCTTCTCACCGCCGATCAATTGGCAGGAATGAAGGGAGACATCCACGGAGGATACAACCAAGCACTTGCCAACGCGAAGCCCTTTGGAGGACGTAAGTTTAATAATAAGGCTTTTGGTGGGGGTATCGGATTCGACTATCAGGCAGACGCAGAGAAAGCCCTTGAAGCCTTCACGACATGCTGGGCATACACAGTTGACCACCCCGAGCACAAGATTGAATGGCTTGGTAAAATGACGCTTGCAGACAGCAGGAAGCACAGGAAGGAAGGAAGAACCGTATACACCTACCTTAATGAAGAGACCTACAACGAGATGAAGGCAAACGCACAGGCCTAAACCAACCGACACCCCAGACCATCAGGCGAGGGGTGTTTTAAGACACAATCATAGACGAAAGTCAAGACAAAAAGGAAACAAAATTCATGAATATGACAGCATTGAAGAAAACATTACCTCTTATGGTCGCAACATGGAGAGGGCAGAGTTAGAACTTGTATAGAATTAAATTCCTCACCAAGTCTTTATTCGCATTGGGGACTCTAAACTCCCAACAGAAACCAAGATTCAAACGAAAGGATTTGTATGTTTCGCCCGAAGGCTCATCAACGCCCGTGTAGCCACGGGCGGCATCAAATCCTCTCTCTCTTGAAGCCCTTTTGCTATCACTCTACAAAGGAGCAAGTTTGCGAGGGTTGCGTGGTGTCCGATTTGATCGGACGAATACGATTCTCCGAATCGTTTGGCGACACCCGACAACCCTGTCTTATCGCTCGAAATAGCATCACTTTCACAAACAGAATTAAATATCGAAAAATAAATTCTAACCAAAACAATAAAAAACTATGTTTACCTTAAACTGTTTAAAGACCCCAGAGATCAATTATTGGTCCTTGTATCCATGTTGATTGGAATACAGTATTGGCCAGCGTAAACAGTGGCAAGGCGATCAATTTGGACGAGTACTTTAAAATTGAAGACATGCCTTGTTTAACAGGTGTAAGAGTATAAGGAAAGGAACCGACAGACATGAAACGGAAGACAATCACGACAGGGAAGAATTGGAAGGAACTAGCAAAGGGGATCATCCTGCTATCCATTATGGTGTTACTTGTTTTGACGGGTGCCTTGTTGGAAGGACTTATTGAAAAGGGAGGGTTTTGAGATGGACATGACACAGATGGAAATCGTGACTACACAGCTTCAGAAGGTGAAACCACGGAGGTATGTTTTCGTTTATTGTTCAATGGCAGGACTGTTTAACTGTTTTGCTGGACACCTGCCACACGCCCACCAGAAACAGGAAAAGGGAGGATTCGCTTACAAGGTCAGCAGGGAAGCAGTGACAGCATTCAAAAGTTGTTTTCCAAAGGGGGAGATCCCAGAGATCAAAATCAGAGGGTAAACAACAAACCAGACAAGGAGATGCCAGCATGAACAAGCCACCGACAAGCCAAGACTACCATCAGGCCCAAGCAGGATGGAAGCCAGACAACAAGGACGACAAGCGGCCCATGAAACCCAAGGACATCGGGAAAGAGAATAGCATGAGACCCCAACCTATCAAAAACACTATGAGACCCAAGTAATTTTTTTTTTCAAAATGGGATGAAAACGGGAACCAGACCCCCACCCACCAGAATATTTTTTTATTATCAGGACTCAACAGGTGGAAGGATTGACTTGCAATGACAATCCTATAGTGGCAAGTCAATTTGTTAATGAACAAACCACCGAGCACCCACACCGAACAGAACCCCAACAGTATCCGCAACCTAACCGCAACCATCGACAGGCGTATCCGCAACCAATGGGGACAAAATTGGGACATTAGGGACATAGCACCCACCCAGCGGAGGCCCATCCCACATTCTAACACAGTATAGTCGATTGTGGTCAGTATGTCAAGAAGAAACCACCAGAAAAAAGTGAAAATAAATTCAGTTTTGGCTTGCAATGGCAGAGGCGTTCTAGTAAGATAGAGCCATCCCCACGGAAAGGGGACAACTTAAAGGATTAACAACATGAAATGGACATTACTCAAAAATCGAATCACAGGCGCGAGGTCAGCACGGAACAATAAGACGGGAGAGGTCATAACTGAAGAACTTGCCCCCGAAGCCTATGCCAAGATCCGTAAGAATGCTATCGCTTCAAACAACCGTAAGCAGAAGGACGATACTATGTCTTCCTTTGGTTTGGTTAAGTGCAAGGGTGCAGTATCTGGGAAGACCTATTGGGAATAACTACCACCAACCACACCCCCCTGTAGAAAGCCTATAGGGGATATACCACCGAGGAGGACAACATTATGCCATACGATTTAAACAACGAGGGGACAAAGATACACGCCAACCTTAAACAGGCCGAGGAGGATCTTGCCAAGGCAACCGAGGACAATGACAAGGGATTGATGGAATACTACCAAGAAGCAGTAGATTGCTGGACGGACTCCCTTAAACAGCTTCCTGCTATCAATTGGCTAGGATTGTGTCAGGACTAACGAGGAGACCACCCTATGAATTATATCCATGCAATGAAGGCATACGACACGACAGGAGGCCAAGAGGATTATGAAATTGTTGGTTGGATTGTCCTTGATGAAGACAGAGACGAGCCAGTATTAAGCATATACGAGGACGATAGACTTCCTTGCTGTGGAAGCAATTGGAGTTTAGAGGACACTGGATTAGTGGCTAGAGACGAAATACCCACCAACAAATACTTCCATGGCGACTACTATGGGAAAGGTGTTATCCGAACCAACTTTTAAACCCACCAGAATATTTTTTTCTAAACCACACCCAAATTAGAGCCAGTCCCCTAGTATAACAGAATTATAGCCTATTGTGGTCGAATAGTCAACGACAAAATGAAACAAAATTAAGAACCAGACAGGACAGACCCTATCGGAACATGGTGCGACAGGAAGTCACAGCGACAGAATGCCCATTATACATAGTGGTGTCTGAAAACGACCATGTTACTTCTATTGTAACACATTCCTATATGGTATGTCAAGAACAAAATGAATAAAGAAAATGAAAATAAATTCACTTTCACCCTTGACAAACACCAGCGGAACTGATAAGATTATCACATCAAAGACCCAATAGAGCAAACCAACAAACCAAGGAGATCAAACAAATGGACATTACAGTCACAAATCCAAAAACAGGCAAGCCCCAAGCGTTCGAGATTCGTATCCGTGAAATCAGCCATGTAAGAGCTGGAGAATTCGCAGGGGCATATTCTGATAATGAGGACTATATCCCGAACATCAGCAAGTTGACCGACCAGCTTGCAAAGATTGATAAGGCCACGTTCCACGACTTGGACTTTCACCCAATAACAGAAGAAGGGGCAATGCTAACCAGAGGGGAACGCTACAATAAGCACTACAGGGGAGGGGAGGAGTACCATTCACACAACAGCAGGACACCAGACGCAAACCCCTTTGTGATCCGTAAGCAGAACATTGACACCATGATTACAGGACACGGCAACGGATGGCAGAACAACCACAATGCAGTATACTTCACAGCAGACTATTCCACTAAGGGATTGACTGATGGACAGCGCGACACCCTTGCCACATGGTTCAGTGATCAGTTAGTTGCAAGTGTTGATGAAAAAGTGATGGCAGTTATTAAGAAGGACGCAAAGGAAGCGTTACTTGCATCTGCGAAGAAGGACATCCCCAAGATTATCGGATGGCTGAAGATGCTGGCAGACTTCAAAGGATAACCACCCCAAAATATTTTTTTCTAAATACTCCACTTGTCAATTGCTGGCAGGTGGAATATTTTTTTTTATTTTTCCCAATCCGTCCAATCACCCAGACCAGCAGGAACCAGACCAAGAAACCCCACCACCCCAAGACCTAGACAGTTAGAGGCCACCCAGCGAGCCACCACCCTATTGCCCCCGACCAACAAGACCAACAACCTATCCCCCTATCGGAACAGGAGCCAGACCAGTATTGGCTTGAACTAGAGACCTCAAGCCCATTATACCACAATTATAGGGGATTGCGGGATGGAAGTAAAGAAGAAAAGGAGTGATTAAATGTTTTTCGATATTTGTTGTTATGTGCAAAGGAGCACAATTATGAGAATAGCAAAGAATGAGAATGGGGTTAGAATGGCGGTCGAGTTGGACAAGGAAACGTACAACAAAAGCCTAACGTTGAGAACCAAGTATAGTATGAATATGTCATCCCTATGTCGTAATATGATATGTGAACTATACGCAAAATTGGAAGGAAAACAAGAAACGAAGTGATCGGATGGAGGATTTTTTATGTTTATGGATATTAATGACGTATTGAGTCAGAAACCTTATGGAGTGATCTACCTTTTGACGTGCAAGGTTAATGGTAAGGTGTATGTCGGACAGACTACAAATTTTTGGGATAGGATGGACAACTATAAGAAGTTGAGATGTAAACAACAAAGGAAAATTTACAATGCCATTAAGAAACATGGGTGGGAAAATTTTTCTTATGAGATTCTTGACATGACAATCAATGCAGAAATTTTGACCTTTTTGGAAGATTTTTATATGGAAACAATTGGAAGCCGTCAAGACGAAGTTGGGTATAACATCCAAGAGGCTGGTATTCACGGAAAGCATTCAAAAGAGACAAAACAGATAATGTCGAATTCACATAAAGGAAACAAATCTAACACAGGGAGAAAATTAACAGAAGAGCATAAGAAAAACATAGGAAAAGGTAGTAAAGGAAGAAAACATACCGAGGAGACAAAAGAACACTTAAGGAAAGTTAATATTGGCAGGAAACACACTGAAGAGACAAAGAAATTAATATCAAAAAACAAAAAAGGCAACACCTGTCACAAAGGTAAAAAACATTCAGAAGAAACCATATTAAGGCTTAAAGAGTCATGGAGGAAAAGGAAGCTATTAGGGGTAATTGTATCCGAAGAAACAAGGAAAAAGAGATCCGACTCATTGAAGGGCAATACTAATTCTAAAGGCTTCAAACACTCTACCGAAACTAGAAAAAGAATGTCCGAAGCTCATATTAAAAGGCACAAAGAAAGAAAGTTAAAAGAAGAGCAACTTTCGACTTGACCTTGACCGTTCAAAATAGTAAAGTGTGATTATCAAAAGACACAAAGGAGAATTACACTATGCAATTAACAAACTTAGAGACAGTCGGATCGAAAATAACAGCTTCAGGGGGTAAACATGACACGTTCGCAAGACGCAGATTGAATATTGCAAGGGGTAAGATTGCAAACATCACAGCCAAGGAGATTGAAGCAGGGCAAATCACACTTGAAACAATTGAAGCATTAACAACCCCTGTTTTGCTATATTCGACACAAATCACCCTTCATGGTGAATTGCCAGACATTAAAACCAAAAAGGATGCTTTGGGTTATTCGTCTATAATCGTTAATGGTAATGATACAATAGGGATTCGTTATACAGCGATTGACGCACAAAAGAAGAAGTATATCAGCCGTATGATTGATGCATGGTACAGTGACCACAAAGCTATTTGCCAAGTCAGTTCCCAATCCTTCATTGTCGCACGTCATTACGGATCATTTGACGGAACCCAGAAGGCAGAGTACTTTGAAGCAGTTGACAAGGCAACCAAGGACTTGCAGACCCTTCCCTTATGCTTCTATGGAAGTGCAGAGGTTGCCAAATATGCTATGTATGGCCGTATAGCCGTTTATGTTATCGCAACCATAGGAGCCATTTACCAGAAGGACGTGGAAACGATTGTGGAATGGTTCACAGGCCACACGGCAGAAGAGACAGCCAAGCACATTGAAGAGATGAAAGCACAGAGAGCTAAGGAGATGGAAGCCTACACCGCCAAGGCAGAAGCCGACAAGAAGGAATGGGACGCATTGAAAGCAGAAGCACAGGCCAAGCTACTCGACAGCGTTAAGGACAACCCACCCACAGGCTACCAAGGGGAAGGGCAGTACACTTACAAATTGATTGAGTGGACAAGCACCACCGAGCACCATGTTAAAGAGGGTACTATCACTTTCAAAATGGGAAGCAAGGAAATGAACGTGACAGCCGAAGGATGCAAAACAAAGAAGTATGCAGTTGAGAAAGTTGCAGACATCTTTAACCGTTCACCCCGATTGCTTTGGAAGATTGACACCAAGCCGACCAAGCCAGAGACCAAGAAGGAGACAGCCCAGAAGGTTACAGCCCCTTCACTAGTCGGAACGGACAAGGTTACAGTTAGGGAGAACACCGAGAAGGCAGGGGTTGAGATTGTATTCAATGGCAAACCAAGCGAACCAATACTACAGGCACTCAAAGCCAATGGATTCAGGTGGTCATTTAATGGCAAATTCTGGTATGCAAAAGCCAACCCGACCACCATGCAGTTTGCCCAATCACTTGCAAGCTAACGAAAATAATCCAATGAAAATGGTGATTCACGCTTGACTACAGCAATGGAATAGGTTATAGTATTGTTATCAAAGACACCAAAGGAGATTAAACAAATGAACAACCACAAACACACACCGACACCTTGGAAAGTAGGAGGCCTCAAAACATTAGTTGACCCACGAAATGGAGGGGTTATCGTGACGCAGGTTATTGAGACTTCACTTGGAGAGATTGAAGTATTGGACTTGACCAACGAACCGAGCCACAACGTTCAGTTGATGGTTACAGCCCCCAAAATGCTGGAGGCCTTGGAGTATTGCCAGAAGGTGATTGAGATTGCACGGAAGTACTTCCCCAAGTCAATTAAGAACTCCGATCGCTTCATGCTGGAGAATTGTTGTGCGACAGTTGGAAAGGCTATCCACGAAGCCACAGGAGGAAAATAACATGAAACGAGCCAAATTCTACATCGGATTGATTTGCCACCACAAGCAACTTGAAGGAGGAACGAGCACCACGAAGAGCAGAGAGGTGTTTAAATCAGTTGAGACCCCGACCAGATTAGACCATGGGGGGGAGTATGGGGCAGTTATTGGCCCCTTCAACACTAAGAGGGGAGCAGAGTATATGGAAACCCACCCATTTTGCATTGACGTAAGGACAGCGGAACTCAAAGCCAAGTATAACCCGAAAGGATAACCGAACATGCTACACCCGAAAGAGATCCACGCAATAAGGGCATACAATGCGGCAACCAACCCAGCAGTTTTAAGGACTGCCAAGGAGATTGAACGGCAGAGGCAACGAGCACGAGGAGCCAAAAACAGATTGACCCGAAGGGGATTGAAATTAGGGATTCACTATTTTGAATGGTCAAACGGAACCCTATCACCTTTTAATCCCCGATAGAACCACCCAGAATATTTTTTTTTAGAAACACCCCCTACCAATTCAAATAGGCAGGGGATTTTATTTTTTTTTTTCTTTTGCCTGATTCTTCCCGATTGTTCCACGTAGAACAATTCACCAAGGACACCACCAGAAGTTGTAACTAGCAGAACACCAACCAGTTACGCCCACCAGTCAGCTCCTATTATCTATTCACCTGCCAGCGTTCCCCATTGCCGTACTCTTCCACATAATCAATTAACTCGTGAAAACTGTAAAAACAAGCGATAGTGGATTATTATAGCATAAATCACGCCACAAGTCAAGATCCAAATGGTGAAAATAAATGAAAATAGTTTATCTT
>SESA01001177.1_pt1 | contig 14010 bp, 13 predicted proteins | sample 3171451 | NCBI WGS metagenome assembly SESA01 (sample SAMN06051862, study PRJNA518727) | freshwater metagenome | biome: subpolar coniferous forest; feature: holomictic lake; material: water; isolation source: holomictic Lake 227, 8 m depth | place: Canada: near Kenora, Ontario | collected...
TCTTGAATATGAGGAGAGCGAAGCATCATCCGCCCCTGAAGAACCACAGCCATCCTTCACGAATGGTCATCCATCACCGGAGGATACAGCCGATGTTGTGACGATTGCAGGAGAGGGAGAGATGAAGTGGAGCGATGAGGCTGAAACCATGCTCAAGAAGGTACCCTTCTTTGTCCGTAAAAAGGTGCGGAAGAACACCGAAACCTTTGCCAGGGGTAACGGTGACGTCATGATCTCCGTAGAGGTGTTCCGGCAAGCAAAAGAGTCGCTTGGCGGGTAAGATTTTTCCATCAATCAAATTCTCTGTTATCATTATGAGTTTAGTCTTAGCGGTATATGGCAAGGGCGGCATAGGAAAAAGCACCACAAGCGCCAATATCTCGGCGGCACTTGCCCTGAAAGGCGCCAAGGTACTGCAGATCGGTTGCGATCCCAAGCATGACAGCACATTCCCCATTACAGGAAAACTGCAAAAAACCGTTATTGAAGCTCTTGAAGAGGTTGATTTTCACCATGAGGAGCTGAGCGCAGAGGATATTATCGAAACAGGTTTTGCTGGTATAGATTGTCTGGAAGCGGGCGGTCCTCCTGCCGGGAGCGGCTGCGGCGGCTATGTTGTCGGCGAATCGGTTACCTTGCTCCAGGAACTCGGTCTGTACGAAAAATATGATGTGATCCTTTTTGATGTGCTCGGTGATGTTGTCTGTGGAGGCTTCAGCGCCCCGCTGAACTATGCCGACTATGCCATCATCATTGCCACCAACGATTTCGACAGTATTTTTGCGGCCAACCGCCTCTGTATGGCGATTCAGCAGAAAAGCGTTCGCTACAAGGTGAAGCTGGCCGGTATTGTTGCCAACCGTGTTGACTACACCACTGGCGGTGGCACCAACATGCTCGACCAGTTTGCTGAAAAAGTTGGCACAAGGCTCCTTGCCAAGGTACCCTACCATGAACTTATCCGCAAGAGCCGGTTTGCCGGTAAAACCATGTATGCCATGGACGATACACCCGACAAGGCGGAGTGCCTTGTGCCTTATAACGAAATTGCCGATTACCTCATTCAGGATAACCCCATTGCCTCAGTACCAGTACCAATCGGTGACAGGGAAATCTTCAAAATGGTCAATGGCTGGCAGTAGTTCTGGCTCTCACATTGAGATAAAAAAAGGCAGCTTTCGGGCTGCCTTTTTGCTGGAGTATTTTCTCAAATTTCACATTGATAGTGGCATCGTATACCTCCGTCCTTCTTGTTGATGTCGGGTTTGATCTTTGTTGACGGATTGACCAACTCTTGCAGGAGAGTGGTGAAGGTGCCAAGGTAGAAGTTTCCAACGACCGGATGGCTCGGGAAGGTTACCTTGACGGTTATTTCAGGCGGATGGTTCAGGGAGTAGGTGAATTCACCGCTACCGGCAAAGGTCCAGGCGTTTTTGCTGATGGCGAAGAGGAAAAGCCGAAAGGCCAGACGGTGCGGCAAAAGTTTCAGAAATTTCTGGAAGATAACCGGAATGCGCACCTTCAGAAGATAACGTGCGGTTCGTTCCCCAGCATCTTTGAGGATGACGGAAGTCTCACCGATCTCTTTTTGCAGCGCAATGACAAGGGAGTGAAATTTTGCCTCTTCTACCATCTCTTTCGGCAGGTTTCCAATAAGGTACCCTTGTCCGATTTTGCGGAGGAGTGTTTCAGATTTTGTTTTACCATAGAAAGCCTCAAGGGCAGCTACGGTCTGGATGATTGAATTCGGGCCTATTCTGGAAGATGTGTTCATCGTGAAATTTTAATGTTATTACTTGGACGTGATGATACGAATATCGATATGCTCTGTTGTCCATCCTGGACGTACGATTACCTTTTCCGAATAAAACCCGAACGCTTCGGCGGGTTGAAACGGCTCAATGGAACCTGGATTCCATTGTCGTTCTGCATTGGGTTTTTTTTCGTCGGCGGGTGTAAATGCGGTGATGGTATAGCTCCCGGGAGGGAGTTCCGGGAAGAGGTAGTGCAGTGCGCCGTTTTGTTCGCGAGATGCCGTTGTGCGGTATGATGCCGTCAAACTTGACGCCTCAACAACGACGTACTGCCCGGAGGCAATGCAGATACCCGAGATGGTTCCGGTTGCAGCAGGAGTTGTCGTCTTGTCGGTTGGTCTGGAGGGAGGCTTCTCGTTCTTGTGGGTTATTCCGGAAAATCTGAAAAGGAGGTCGGAAGAGCCTGTGGAAACAACGGCTTTACTGCAGAGGCCAATCTCCTCGGTTGCTGCGTTGAGGCACCGATCACCGTTTTGGTCGTTGAAAGCAACAATCCGGTAGAATCCTTTGGCCAGATGTTGCAACGAAAAGGAGCCTGAGCCATCCACCTGTGCCCAATAATCAGGCACTCTCTGCAGCAGGTTTCCGGTACCGGAGCTTGCAGGGCGTTCGGCAAAAGCAACTACAAGCGCATTCCGGGCTGGGGAACCCTCTCTCTCGATTACCGTTCCACTGATTGCTTCGTTATCAAGTACTGCGCCGGTCGAAAATGCCATGGTATAGGGGGCGGCAAAGGTGCGGCCATTGTTGTCCCTGAGCTTTTTATCGAGGGTGAGAATGTAGGTTCTCTGCTGTTCCAGGGGTTTGAACCCCTTTAGTTCCATTTTTCTTCCGGAAACAGCAATATCGTAGTCGCCGATGGATGGCGAAATGATGACGGTATTGAGCAGTTCCCGTATGGAAACGTCATGGTTGAATGTCAACTGAATTCTCTCCGTTGAAACCTGAACTGCTGATGGCGCAGGATCAGAAAAGAGCACCTGCAACGGAGTTGCATCAACAGGGCCGCCCGAAGGTGGACGATCGGAAGCGCAGCCGCTGGCAAGCCAAAGCAGGGCAATAAGGAAGAAATTTGTGATGCGGGAGGTACTCTGCATGAAAATCCTTTGGTTCCTTGGTGAGTGAGGCTTGATTGTATGTGACTGTGAAAATTCGTAAATTAGAAACTAATGTAGTTCTATGAAAGCTTTTCATGAAAAATTATAGATTGAGTGTCATATAGATGTCCAGACGAAATTTTAAAGTTCTTTATGTTTCCGGCGAAGTCTCTCCTTTTGTAAGGATCAGCCCTCTTGCTGATTTTATGGCATCATTCCCCCAAGCTATTGAGGAGGAAGGATTTGAGGCCCGCATCATGATGCCGAAGTACGGTACTATCAATGATCGTAAATTCCGGTTGCATGACGTTCTGCGTCTCTCCGACATTGAGGTCGATCTCAAGGAGAAAATCGATTTGCTGCATGTCAAGGTTACTGCGTTGCCTTCGAGCAAGATCCAGACCTACTTCCTGTATAACGAAAAATATTTTAAGCGTAACGGTCTTTTTACCGATAGAGACAATGGAAGTGATTTGAAAGGCAGTGCCGACAAGGTTGTTTTTTTCAATGTTGGTGTACTCGAGACCCTGCAACGGCTTGGTTGGAAACCAGATATCATTCATTGTCATGACTGGCATGCCGGTCTTATTCCCCTTTTGCTGAAAACGGTCTATGCCTCTCATGAGTTTTTCAAAGATGTAAAAACGGTTTTTACCGTCCATAATATTTATCGTCAGGGAATTCTTCCCTTCAAGGCATTTCAGAAGCTGCTTCCCGAGGAGGTATGCTCCGCCCTGCATCGCAATGACGACGAGGTTAATCTGCTCTATACCGGCGTTGAACATGCCGACCTTCTGACGACGACCTCGAAACTCTATGCCGAAGAGATTGTGCATGATGGCCTGAAGACCTACGGGCTTGGCCGTGTTCTTGAGGAGAATCAGGCAAAGTTTTATGGCATTGTAAACGGTATTGATATCCGGCAGTGGAACCCCGCGACGGACAAGCTCATCAAAAAACGGTACAGCAATGAGCATCGGGATGGCAAGCTTGATAACAAAAAAGCATTGCTCGAAGAGGCAGGTCTTCCGTACAGCGAAGGCGTGCCTGTGGTGGGGGTGATCATCAACTTTGACGAGTTTCAGGGAGCCGGGCTGCTGCAGCAGAGCCTTGAGCAGCTTGCATCACTTGATATTCAGCTTGTGATTAGTGGCTCAGGTGACAATAAGTACGAAAAAATTTTTCAGGATTTTGCCCTTGAGCATCCTGAGCAGGTGAGCTTTCACGGAGAATATTCCGACTCATTTTTTCACCTTGCCGTTGCGGGGCTCGATATTTTGCTTATGCCAGGCATGATTGAGTCATGCGGCATGATCCAGATGTTCGCTATGAATTACGGGACGATACCGGTTGCTTATGCCGGAGGAGGAATTGTAGAAACCATAGAGGAGTGTGCCGAAGAGAGTGGTTCCGGATTCATTTTTCATGACTATACCGCCGATTCGCTTGTTGGCAAACTTGAAGAGGCTCTTTCCAGTTTTCATGATGAGGAGAACTGGCAGCAGATTGTTACGACTGCCATGACCCGCGACTTTACCTGGAAAAAATCGGCTGAAGAGTATGATCAGTTGTATCGCGAACTTCTTGAACAATAGGCTGCTATGGAACAAAAAACCAGGGTGCTTTTTCTCGATAGGGATGGCACCATCAACCAGGACACAGGTTCATACGTTTTTTTGAAAGAACAGTTGAAGCTGATTGAGCGCTCCGACGAGGCTATTGCGCTTGCAAAGAGTGCCGGATTCCGGATTGTTATTGTGAGCAATCAGGCGGGGATTGCCAGAGGTATTGCTACGGTCAGTCAGGTTGAAGAGGTCAACCGTTATCTTAACGAGCTGCTTGCGCCCAAAAATGCCAGCTTTGACCGTTGCTATTACTGCCCCTTTCATCCCGAATACCCTCATCCGGAGTACGATCGTTTTGCAGATTTCCGCAAGCCTGCAACGGGGATGGTTGAACTGGCCATCAACGATTTTTTGAAAGAGGGGATTATTGTGGATCGAAGCGCTTCATTTTTTGTCGGAGATAAAACACTCGACGTTGAGTGTGGTCTGCGTGCCGGTCTACGCCCTGTGCTGGTTCGTACCGGTCACAATGAAGAGGCTCTTTGCAGGACGCGCAACATCATTCCCGAATTTGTGGCGGATGATCTCTATCAAGCAGTTACGGAGTATATTCTTGCCCTCTCCTGATCGGCATTTTCATCATCATTCCGGCATTTTCAGCTCATGCTGACCCTTTATCTGCATATCCCGTTCTGCAAGGCGCGCTGCACCTACTGTGATTTTTATCTGGTGACGGGTGGTGAGCAGATTGCGGCTTTTTTCAGTGCACTCTCCCTTGAAACCGCATCCCGCTCGGAGGAGCTGAAAGGGCAGGTCATCAGCGCCATTCATGTTGGTGGAGGTACACCGTCGATGGTACCTGTGCGTTATCTTGCCGGATGGCTTGAGGAGCTTGCGGCACTTTGCAGCTTCGTTCCTGATCTTGAGATAGCCCTTGAGGCCAATCCTGAAGATCTCAGCCTTGAAAAAATGGATGAGCTCAGGGCATTGGGGATAACGAGGCTGAGCATCGGAGTGCAGTCGTTTACCACCGAAAAGCTTCATGCGCTGAGCCGGGCACACACGGCACTTCAGTCGCGTCAGGTCACCGCTGAGGCACTCCGCCGCTTTCAGTCGGTAAGTGTTGACCTCATCTGCGGGGTTCCCGGAGAGAGCCGTTCCCTGTGGGAGGCCGACTTGCATGAGGCTCTCGCACTGCGCCCCCACCATCTTTCGCTCTATATGCTCTCGGTCGAGCCGAAAACAATCCTCCACCGCCAGGTAGCAAAGGGTCTCGTTACCGTTCCTGATGATGCACTGCAGGCTTCTCTCTATGAAGATGCACAGAGTGCACTGTCGCTTCAGGGCTACAGCCAGTACGAGGTCTCCAATTTCTCCCTGCCGGGCCACTATTCCCGCTACAACCTTGCCACATGGAAGCGGGAACCTTACCTTGGTTTCGGTCCTTCTGCGCACAGCTTTCTTGTTTCGCCGCAGCAGGAGATTCGTATGGCAAACGTTTCAAGCCTGACACGATATCTTGCTGCCCCGGCTGCCGCCATTATTTTTCGTGAAGAGCTTTCGGCTGAAGAGCGCTTTACTGAACAGGTATTTCTCACACTTCGAATAAACAGTGGTCTGGATGTTGATTTTTTGCGAAAAGGAAATAAATTAGGTCATACGCATTCACCCGCCATTGCCCGATTTTCAGAGGAGGGGTGGGTAGAGCAGCAAGAGGGGCGTCTGTATCTGACCCAAAAGGGTTTTTTGTTTGCTGATCTCATTGCTGAAGAGTTTATTTTCGGGTAATCCATTACTTCTGAGCACGTTTCATTTATGACATACCGGACGATCAACCGCACGCTTGCTGCCGTTCTTTTTTTTGTAGCCGAAATTTTATATCTCCGCACCATGGCTCCCACCTTCTCGTTCTGGGATTGCGGGGAGTTTATTGCCACAGCCTACACGCTCGGGATTCCTCATCCTCCAGGATCGCCATTTTTTCTGCTGCTCGGGCGTCTCTTTTCGATGGTTCCCTTTTTCAGTGATATCGGGGCCAGGGTCAACCTCATCAGCACTCTTGCAAGTGCCGCAACCATCATGCTGACCTACCTCATCACGGTAAGGCTGATCATGATGTACCGCAAAAGTGATCCTGACCTCTGGAGCCTGGCAGAGAAGGTTTCGGCCTACGGTGGTGCCGTTATCGGTGCCCTTGCCCTTGCCCTTTCCGACAGCTTCTGGTTTAACGCCGTTGAGGCGGAGGTCTACGCACTCTCCTCACTCTTTACAGCCCTGCTTCTCTGGCTTCTTCTTCGCTGGTACGAAGAGGAGCCCAAAGCGGGCCATGAACGGTGGCTGCTGCTCGTTATGTACATTATCGGCCTTTCGATTGGTGTACATCTTCTCAGCCTGCTTGCCGTTTTTGCCGTCGCGCTCGCTTACTACTTTAAAAAGCAGCAGGTTACCGTTCTATCGTTTCTTCTCCTCATTGTTGCCGCGTCCGGCCTCTTTTTCCTGATCTATATCGGCATTATCAAGGGCCTTCCGCTGTTGCTGCACTATACTTCATGGAGGGGATTTCTTCTCTTTCTCATCTTGCTCGGCACGGCTCTCTGGTATTCGCACATCCATCGTCATGCGCTCATGAACACCCTGTTGATGTCGCTTCTGCTTATCATTATCGGCTATACCTCCTACGGCATGATCTTCGTACGGGCGCAGACAGGACCGCCCATCAATGAAAATAACCCCTCATCGTCCGAGAGCTTTGTCTCCTACCTCAACCGCGATCAATACGGCGATATGCCGCTCTGGCCAAGGCGCTGGTCGCCCGAGCCGGTCCATCAGTACTTTTATCAGCAATATTCGAGTGATCTTGACTTTTTTGTCACCTACCAGATGAAGAAGATGTACTTCCGCTATTTTGGCTGGCAGTTCATCGGGCGCGAGCATGATATGGAGGGCGCCGGAGTTGACTGGTCGGTGCTTTGGGGTATTCCTTTTCTCGTGGGGCTGGTCGGAGCTATCACTCATTTCAGGCGTGAATGGAAGATGGGGCTGGTTGTGACCGCTCTTTTTGTACTGACCGGGGCTGCGCTTGTCATCTATCTTAACCAGACGGAACCTCAGCCGCGTGAGCGGGATTACAGTTACGTGGGCAGTTTTTTTGCCTTTGCCCTTTGGATAGGGATAGGGGTTGAAAGCATTTGGCAATGGCTTGGAACAAGATTGAAACTTGTCAGCAGCAGAAACCAGATGGTTCTTGCCGCGTTGACCGTCGTTACGGGCTTCATCCTCATCAATGGCAGAATGTTGTGGGCCAACTACAGGGTACATGACCGTTCAGGGAATTATGTGCCGTGGGACTGGGCCTGGAATTTGCTGCAGAGCTGTGAAAAAGATGCCATTCTCTTTACCAACGGCGACAACGATACCTTTCCCTTGTGGTATCTGCAGGAGGTTGAGCGCATCAGAACCGATGTTCGCGTCGTCAACCTGAGCCTCGCCAATACCGGCTGGTACCTCAACCAGTTGAAAAACAGCAGTCCACGGGGTGCAAAACCGGTCGCCTTCACCATGAGTGACGGCGAGATAGCCGATATCACCTATGTCCCCATTGACTCTGTTGATGCCGAGCTACCCTCATCCGCAGCCCGTCAGCAGCTCTTGCGAGAGGGTCGTCTTCATGGCGTTTCGTTACCCTCTGAACCGCTCGACACCATGAAATGGCCCCTGAAGCCAGGGCTCACCTACGACGGCCAAGGGTATCTGCGTCCGCAGGATATTGCGGTGTATGATATTGTCATGAGCAACTTTTCACTGCGCCCGATCTATTTTGCCCTCACGGTTGACCCCGAAAGCATGATCGGCCTTGAAAACTTTCTGCGTCTTGATGGTCTTGCCTACAAGGTGGTGCCGATTAAAAGTGCTGATCCGATGAGCTATGTCGATGCTTCGCTTCTCTACAGGAATCTGGTTGAGGTCTACCGTTACCGGAATCTCAATAATAGCCAGGTCACCCTCGAAGAGACCTCAAGAAGGCTTTGTGGCAACTATACACCACTTTTTGTCCGCCTTGCCCTTGACCTGGCTGCCGAGCCTGACGGAATTCTTTCAATACAGGGAGCTTTGGGAGCCGAACAGAGTGTTCAGCGCGGAACCCTTGCCTTGCAGGTACTTGATACCTCAGCCAGGCTTCTGCCTTTGGATCAGTATCCTCTCAATCCTGAACTTGCCGGTTCGGTCATTGCCCTTTATGTTCGTCTTGGCGAAAAGCAGAAAACCTCAGTGTATATTACTTATCTTGAGAAATTGGGTATTCATGCATCTCCGGCCACTGACCCTCGCCTTTTTTATGTACTTGCAAGGGCGTACCGGGATGTTGGCAGAAAGGAGGATGCAAAACGCATCATTGCATCGCTTGCAAGAGAGCTGAAACAACCAGGGCTGATTGACGAGTTTGAAACCATGAAGGAATAAAGACTATGCAAAGTACTATTCATCCAACCGCCGTGATTGGCCAGAGTGCCATTCTTGGAGAGGGCGTTACCGTCGGGCCCTATTCGGTGATTGAGGACGATGTTGAAATTGGTGATGGCACGGTGATATGGCCCCATGTTCATATCGCCTCAGGTGCACGAATCGGCAACTCATGCAAGATTCATTCAGGTGCTGTGCTCGCCAATGAACCACAGGACCTCAAGTTTTCAGGAGAAAAGACCTGGCTTTACGTTGGCGACAGGACCGTTATTCGTGAGTGTGTGACCCTCAACAGGGGAACAAAGGCAAGTGGTAAAACCATTATTGGCTCTGATAATCTGTTTATGGCCTATTCGCATGTCGGTCATGATTGTGTGATTGGTAATCATGTCGTTGTAGCCAATGGTGTCCCGTTTGGTGGCCATTGCGAGATTGGCGATCATGTTGTCGTCGGGGGGCTTGCAGCAGTGCACCAGTTTGTCCGAATCGGTCGCTTTTCAATGCTGGGGGGACTTTCCAGAGGAACGCTTGATATTCCTCCCTTTGTCATGGCCTCCGGGAGTGAAACCTGCCGTTACGAGGGCCTGAACGCTATTGGACTGAAACGGCGAGGCTTCACTTCCGAAAAGATAACCCTCATTAAAGATGCCTACCGGATTATTTTTCAATCAGGCCTTCTGCTTGCCAATGCTCTTGAAAAAGTAAAATCCGAACTTCCCCCGGAACCGGAAATTCTTGAGATTCTCGATTTTTTTGCTTCAGGAACGCATGGCAGGAAATTTATGAAGCCGTTTAAAAACTGATTATAAAAAGAACGAACTATGTCGCGATGGGCAATTGGCATTGATCTCGGGGGTACAGCAGTCAAGGCTGCGGTCGTTTGCGAAGAGAGAGGAATTGTGATCGACCGGACGATACTCACCGAAACAGCATCAGGCTCTGCCGGGATTATAGGGCAGCTTGCGGCACTTGTTGCCAGCCTGTATCGTCTTGCCTGTGCGACTCTTGCTCCTGCCGATTTTGCCGGTGTCGGAGTGGGAGCACCGGGTGCGGTTAATGCGGAGAGGGGAGTACTGAGTTATCCGCCGAACCTGCCGGGCTGGGGCATTGTTCCTTTGCGTGACGAACTGCAGAAGTTTTTGATTGAAAAAGAAGGACTTTCGGTTTCGGTTTTTCTTGACAATGATGCCAACGTTGCGGCTTTCGGTGAAGCGGTTTATGGCGCTGGCCGTGAGTTCCGTGATTTTCTCATGGTGACCCTTGGTACCGGTGTTGGTGGCGGGATTGTGCTGAACAGGAAACTCTATCGCGGCCCTCATGGCACTGCTGGCGAGGTCGGTTTTATGATCATTGATTTTGAGGCAACAACGCTTCATGCGGGAATACGTGGCACTCTTGAAAGCTCTATTGGCAAAAAGGGAATTGTCGATCTTGCGCGCCGGATGATTGCGGCAAATCCCTCTGGCTCGGTTGTTGGCAAACTGTGCAACAACGATTTTACAAAACTGTCGCCGATTCATCTTGAACGTGCAGCACTTAAGGGAGACCAGCTCTCTCTTGCTGTGTGGCAGCGGGTGGGCTCAATTCTCGGTGTTGGACTTGCCAATGTCACTGCCCTCATGGATATCAGAAAATTTGTGATCGGCGGAGGAATTGCCGCCGCAGGAAATCTGATTTTCGATCCTGCCCTTGACCAGCTCAGGCGATCGACGCTCCCTTCCATGCATGAAGGGCTTGAACTGGTTCCGGCGCTTCTCGGCAACAAGGCTGGCATGTATGGTGCCGCCGCACTCTGTTTCGGCGAACCATAACGAGAGCTTGCCATGCGTGAACACCTGCTTCATCTTCTCTTTCCCCATGTCTGTCTCCTCTGCCGCAAATTGCTGCTTCCAGGGGAAGAGTACTGCTGCAACTCCTGCCGGGCTGAATTTGACCCCTTCTGCACTCCTGTGGCAGCCGAAGAACTGCTGCGTAGAACCATTGCATCCCATTTTGGTGACACTTTCCTGTTCGAACGGGGTTGGTGCCGCTACCAGTTTCATAAAAAGAGCCCACTGCAGCAGGTGCTTCATGCCTTGAAGTACGAGGGACGCTTCAATCTTGGAAGAAGTTTAGGGCGTCAATTGGGCGAGTGGATGTTGAGCGAAGGGGGGGCCGGGGATATCGAGTGCATTGTGCCGGTTCCGCTCCATCCGCTGAAAAAAATCGAGCGTTCCTATAACCAATCCGAAAAAATTGCTGAAGGCATCGCCCAATCGTTGCAAAAACCGCTACGGAGGGAGCTTCTGGTCAGAAAACGATATACGGTGTCGCAGACCGGGCTCTCTGCCCTGGAAAGGAAAAAAAATCCCGAAGGAGCGTTTCTTGTTGCAAAAGGTTTTCGAGAGCGTCATCTGCTGCTTGTTGATGATGTGGTCACAACCGGCTCAACCATGGCGGCGGCCGCATCAGCACTGCGCCAGGGCGGGGCCGAAAAAATCTCTCTTGCCGCCGTAGCTTTAGCCATCAAGGAGTGAAACTGATCATGGAACTTTTTTATACTTTTCCAGAAAACATTGCTCTTGATAGCGGGCGCATAATTATTGATGGTGATGAGTTTCATCATCTTGTGCGGGTTCTGAGAAAAAAAACAGGAGAGGGGATTGTTGTTACGGATGGTGATGGTTTGCGTTGCGAGGCCAGAATTTCGGATATTGGAAAAAGCTCGCTTGCGTGCGAAATTCTTTGTCACAGCCGGGTTGAACGGCCAAAAACAAGGGTAACCGTTGCCCTCTCCCTGCTCAAGGCACCCCAGCGCTTCGACCTCTTTCTCGAAAAGGCTACCGAGCTTGGAGTATCGGCCATTATCCCCCTGATTTCGACCCGGACAATCTCCCAGCCATCAAGTGAAAAAGTGCAGGCCAAGCTCAAGCGGTGGAGAACCATTATGCTCTCAGCGGCCCGGCAGTCAAAACGGTACTACCTGCCCGAGATCAGTGAACCACTCCCGTTCAAAAAGGCTCTTGCGCTTCAGGGTTTCGATCTCAAGCTGATTCCCTATGAGCTCTCAGAGTCGCCTCCCCGGGTGCACTGTTTCACCAAAAATATCCTTTTTCTGATTGGTGGCGAAGGGGGGTTCACTGATGGCGAAATCGGTGAAGCCCGCGCCGCAGGTTTTGGTGAAATCTCTTTGGGAAAAACAATTCTCAGAGCCGAAACGGCCGGAATTTTTGCCGTCGCGTTTGTTCGTACACAGCTCCTTGCAGAAGAATGCACGGAGTGGTTTTAAGGCTTTACAAAGCTCATAAAAGCAACGATCATGAACAGCATAAAAGCAAACCAGCTCATTCTTCTTTTTCTTCTTCTGTTTATTTCGGTCACTTTTGTTGCCATGATCCGGTATTTCCTCATGGCTATTGTGCTGGCGGCCCTTTTTTCCGCACTCGCCATGCCGGTATTCAACCGTTTTGAGCGCTGGTTCAAGGGGCATAAAAGCCTGAGCGCCACCATGACCATCGGCACGCTGCTGCTTATGGTCTTTCTTCCCCTTGCAGTTCTTCTTGGAGTTGTTGCCCGGCAGGCAATCCGGATAAGCCGCATTGCCGTACCATGGGTGCAGCAGCAGATAGTGGAGCCAGGCGCATTCGACCAGCAGCTTCGATCCCTCTCCTTTTATCCCGAACTTGAACTCTATCGCTCAGATATTATTCAGAAAGCAGGAGAAATTGCCAGCAGCACCGGTTCAATCCTCTTCAACACCATCTCCTCGGCTACCATCTCAGCCGTCAGCGACCTCTTTCTCTTCTTTCTCTTTCTTTATACCATGTTCTTTTTTTTACGAGATGGCAAGCAACTCCTTGCGAAACTTCTCTCCTATCTTCCCCTGACGCAGAGTGACCAGAATCGACTGCTCGGCAAGTTTATTTCGGTGAGCAGGGCGACGATAAAAGGGAGTATGGTGGTTGGTATTGTGCAGGGCTCTCTTGCCGGTCTTGCGCTCCATTTTGCCGGTATCGAGAGTGCCGTCTTTTGGGGTACTGTCATGTCGATCATTTCGATTGTGCCTGTTCTTGGCCCCCCTCTGGTCTGGGTTCCGGCAGTTATCTATCTTGCCGCCACAGGGCAGTATCCCCAGGCCATCGGGGTTCTGCTCTTTTGCAGCATTGTTGTCGGCCAGATCGACAACATCATCCGCCCCATCCTCGTCGGGCGTGACACACAGATGCACGAGCTGCTTATTTTTTTTGGAACACTTGGCGGCATCGGCCTTTTCGGCCTTTTCGGCTTTATTCTCGGTCCCATTGTCGCGGCGCTCTTTATGACCATCTGGGAGATGTATGGAGAGACCTTCAGCGACTATCTGTCGGATATTAAAGGGGAAAACCCATCAGGCGAAGAGGAGGGGCCATAATATTCCGGTGCAACGTGGAAACAAAAAAAGCGACCTTGCGGGGCCGCTTTTTTGTTTACCGGGGATTTCAGTAAATCAGTTGCTTCTGACAACCTCTTCAGCCGCAAAGAAAAATCCAGCCTCGATGGCTGCATTCTCTTCTGAATCGGAACCGTGAACAATGTTCTCGCCCTTGCTGTCTGCATAAAGCTTGCGCACCGTGCCTGCATCAGCCTGCGCAGGATCGGTTGCGCCAATAAGCGTACGGAAGTCGGCAACAGCATTCTCCTTTTCAAGAATGATCGGCACACAGGGGCCTGACGACATAAACTCTACCAGTTCACCATAAAAAGGGCGCTCACGGTGTACAGCATAAAATTCACCGGCAGTTTCTGCGGTGAGCCTGATTTTTTTCATGGCCACAACACGGAAGCCAGCACGTTCGATTTGGTCGATAACAGCACCGATAAGCTGCTTTTTAACACAGTCCGGTTTCAGGATGGTAAGCGTTCTTTCCATTGTCTTTGTTTGTATTTGTAGTTCTTGAAGAAACAAGTTCGAGCGAAGATACAGAAACCCGCCCGATTATTGAAACTTGCGTGCATCTATTCGTCATTGCTGGCTTGCGGGGGGGGGGTTGCTCTTGTTGTCGGGGATGTGTGGTCGTGGTGGTGGATGGTGTGTTGGGGAAGCTGAACGCAGCA
>SESA01001178.1_pt1 | contig 14000 bp, 7 predicted proteins | sample 3171451 | NCBI WGS metagenome assembly SESA01 (sample SAMN06051862, study PRJNA518727) | freshwater metagenome | biome: subpolar coniferous forest; feature: holomictic lake; material: water; isolation source: holomictic Lake 227, 8 m depth | place: Canada: near Kenora, Ontario | collected 2013-06-25...
CTAGTGCCTCGTAACAAGGAAAATGGCGCATAGAGCGCCGGATTTTTATGCGTTACAAGGCACTATGGGCTTCCTCGTTCCCAATGACAACTTGGGAACGAGGGGGCTCTCTCCGCGTCTTTCTTCAGCTACGCCTTGCCGAGCAGGACTTTCCCTCCGCGGCTCCCTTGCAGGGCGCGGGTGACGGCTTCGCGGATTTCCGCAACCGGGTAAACGCGGTCGATGGGAGTCTGGAAAGCTCCCTTCTTGGCCAGTTCGAAGAGTTCGGCGAACATCGCGCGGCGGTCGGTTTCCGGCGCTTTTTCATACCACCGCGTCATCCAGAAACCGAGGAACTGGATATCTTTGAAAATGAGGAGGCCGGTGGGGATTTTCATCGGCTGGCGGCTCATCGCGCCAAAAGTAATCACCTTGCCGCCGTGGGCCAGGGCGTTGGCCACGCGCGTGGCGCTCTCGCCCCCCACGGAGTTGAGGCCGAGGAGGATTTTCGCGCCGCCGGTGCGGGCCTTGATTTGCTCCCTGGCGTTGTCGTCGTCCAGGAGCACGACGTCGCCCCCGGCGGCGGTCAGTTCCTCAATCAATTCCGGGCGGCGCACAAGGCTCACCGTGCGCAGGCCGATTTTTTGCGCGATGGCGATGACCGCGCGGCCGACGCCGGAGTTGCCCGCGTTTTGCACCACCCACGCGCCCGGCTGGGGGGCGACAAAATCATGCAGCATCCGCCAGGCGGTGCAGGGGTTGATCTTGATCATCGCGGCCTCGGCGTACGGAACGCCCTCGGGAACGAGGGTGAGCTTGTCCGCCTCCACAATCCCCCCCTCGCGCCAGGTGCCGTAGGCATGCGGGAGCAGGACGGCCTGGCCCGGCTGGAACCCGGTCACACCCGGCCCCACCTCGGCGACCGTGGCGGCTCCCTCGACGCCCGGGGTGGCGGGAAGGGGGTAGCGGACGGGGTATTTGCCTTCGATGGTGTTCAGGTCGGCCGGGTTGATCGGCGCGAGAACGTTCTCCACGCGCACCTGGCCCGGCCCGGGCGCGGACGCTGGGAGATCGACGACTTCGACGGTTTCGGCGGGAACGCCATATTGGCGGTAAACAACGGCTTTGGACATCATAAAAAGGGTTTCGACGAGCCGCCAGAGTCGCCTCAGAACCGGGGCCGGGTCAATCCGATTCCTGACGCTCGAAAAGGCTTGCACCAAGGCAGGGAACCCGCAAGTTTCCCTGGATGTCTCTTCATCGCCAAGGTCAACGCATGGCCCTGCAAGGGGTGGCCATCAATGTGGTGCTCGCGATTGTCAAGATCAGCGCCGGATTGATCGGGCATGCGTATGCCTTGATCGCGGACGGTGTGGAATCGATGCTGGACGTGGGGAGTTCCCTGATTATCTGGAGCGGGCTCAAAGTCGCCGAGAAACCGCCGGATGACGAGCACCCCTACGGCCACGGCAAGGCGGAGCCCATCGCCGGAATCGTGGTTTCCCTCTGCGTAATGGGCGCGGCCGTCGGGCTGGCCTACGAAAGCGTGCAGGGGCTCAAGGCGGCGCAACTGGTGATGCCCAAACCGTTCACGCTGGCGGTGCTGGTGGGGGTGGTGATCATCAAGGAATTCCTGTTCCGCCGCGTGGCCAAGCTCGGGAAAGAGGCCGACAGCACGGCGCTCAAGACGGAAGCCTGGCACCAGCGCAGCGACGCCATCACATCCGCAGCCGGGTTCATCGGCATTTCCATCGCGCTCATCGGAGGGCGCGGCTATGAGGCCGCCGACAAATGGGCCGCCCTTGCGGCTTGCGCGGTCATCGCCGCCAACGGCATCCTCTTGCTCATCCCGGCGTTCATGGAAATCATGGACACGGCGCCCGCCGAGGAAGTTCGGGGGCAATTCCGGGCCACGGCGCAGGCGGTGCCGGGGGTTCTGGCCATCGACAAATGCTTCGTGCGCAAGATGGGGCTGGAATACTACATTGATATCCATGTGCTGGTGCATGGAGAGCTAAGCGTGCGCGAAGGGCACCAGATCGCCCACGACGTGAAAGACTACTTGCGGGAAAAACACCCCACCGTCCGTGACGTGCTGGTACACATTGAACCGGACTAGAGCGTTTTTGGGTTATTTTGTCGCAATGATCTGAGAGCGCCGAGGGTTGATGCGGGGCTTTTTGAGCGCAGCGGCTGTATTTGTAAATACAGCCCAAGCGCAAAAAGACGCACAGCGACTCTCGCCGCCGAAGAGCATACGACAAAATAAACCGAAACCGCTCTAGCACCCTGTTACAAGGCACTGGCCACTTTCCCGTTGCCAGAAGGAAATTTCGCCGATACTGTCTCTCTCCCCAAACGGCGCGTTCGTCTAGTGGTTAGGACACAGCCCTCTCAAGGCTGGTGCACGGGTTCGACTCCCGTACGCGCTACCACTCTCAAATCTCTCTGAAAGTGGCTTAAATAAAGGCTCTGCGAGCGATTCCGCTCCTTAAATCGGCCAGCCCATTCGCACGCATAAAAACCGGTAAAATCGCGTTTTAGACCCTCACGGATGCCGTGGACTTATATTTGAAGCACCTTGAGGCAACCATGCGCGCTCCGTTTCCATCCAGCAGGCCATGACCGAGCTGATAGCAAACCGGAAAGCCAACGGAGCGAGCAAGAGCAAAACGGCCACGCGTCGCTTGGTGACGATCCAACCGAACTTGAAGGCATGGCTTGCGCCCTTCCGCGGCCTGATCCACCAACCACTCAATGGCAGCCTTGTGATTGAGGATCATTTGCCCTTCCCGTGCGTCCTTGCCTTCCGCGGCCTCTCCCATTTCAAGGAGACGTTCCGTTTCAAACAGCGAATAGGTGTTCCCCTCCAAGCGGCTGGAGTTCCACGAGAGATCAATCAGAAGGCGGCTCAAGATTTGCCGCACATAGGTGCCTGCCGGGCGTTCCGCTTCCGTTGAGCGTCCGATAGCGGCGAGATGTTCCCGGATGTTGGGAGTAAGGTATAAAGACTCGTTGGGGCGGTAAGTATCGAGAAATGCCCGGTTGTATCCGACTGGCTTACGGCTTTGGATCGGCTTTTGAACGGCACGCCTGACGGCCTGCGCCTCGCAGGAAACGGGGATTTGCGCTCCCTCTTTCGTCTCCGGTGCTTTCTTTGCGGAAAGTTCCGCATCTCCGGGACCAGCCAGGCGATAGCGCCGGTTTCTTGTTTCCCCTTCGACAAGGAGTTGATGCTGGCTGACCAAAAGCGCCAAGTGCCGTTGTAACGTGCGGCGGGGAAGGTTTATCTCCACGGCCTTTGAAATAGAGCGTTTTTGGGTTATTTTGTCGCAATGATCTGAGAGCGCCGAGGGTTGATGCGGGGCTTTTTGAGCGCAGCGGCTGTATTTGTAAATACAGCCCAAGCGCAAAAAGACGCACAGCGACTCTCGCCGCCGAATAGCATACGACAAAATAAACCGAAACCGCTCTAGCATCCAGCGAGGCTCCTTCGGGAAATCGGGATATCCCACGAAGAAGCGCCTCCAATGCGGCTGGTGGGATTTGCTTTGGCATTCCGGCTCTTTATATGGCGCAAATCAGCGTTTCGCGTCACTAAAATCGCCTGATGTGGCGCAAGTTGGAGATTCGCGCCATTACAACGGGAAACTTTTGGTTTGGCCGGGGGCGTTGATGCAGGTGGGAGGAAAACACAGGCTCAATCCGTAGCGAGGCCCGGCTTCAATCAGCGACTTCCCCACAATCCCCATTTTCCGGCCCGCTTCCCGGCTGCGACGTGGCGAACCCGCGCCGGGCATTCTCGCCGTGGATCGGGCCGGGGGGATTGTGGATAAGTCTGAGCGCCGCCCCGAAAAAATAGCTACAAAATGGGTCCGAAAATATTTTGAAAAGAAGATCGAAGCGGAAAGTTTCGCGCAGGTTAAAAACATATTCCCCTCATGGGGCGGGTTTTAATCCTTCCCACTTCACCACCCACGAACCGTCATCTGGAAAACCCGGGGCTGGCTGGGCGGGCGCGCCATCCCATCCCGCGGCCATCATCGCCACCGCCCAAAGAAGACCGCCGTTACCGGGCAGATACCAATGGCTGCAGAACCCATTTGGCGAGTATTCGTTGCGCGGCGTTGCTTGCAACAGCCAGTCCATGGCCTCCTTGGTTTTGCCCAGCCGCGCGGCCGTCATGGCCATCATCGGGTAATCACAGCCCCACAGATTTCCCTTCCACTCGCCGGATCGAATTTCCTTTGCGGCCCGTTCATACGTCTTTTCCATGATCGCCGGATCGATCATCGGTCCGCGTATGCATCCATATACCTCAAACCACGCGGGGCGAAGGAAACTGCCAGGGCTGGTTTGATTCCAGACGTCCGGGTGCGACTCCGCGTCGATGTAAACTCCGTCCTTTACCGGCGGGCGCGAGAGGTGCGTCAGGATATGATCCCATTTCGGGTCGCGCGGCTGGCCAAGGCGTTCGCGCCATTTCTGGGCGATCTCCAGGCTCATCGCCCAATAATTGAGTTCACTGGTTGAATTCCAAGATTGAAAACCCGAGTTCCCCTCCGCGCCGCTCATCACCGGGGGGCCGAGTATGTAACGGCCGCTGCTTTCATCCCACGCCACGAAATCCGCCATCATCGTGGCGGTTTCAAACAGAATTTTCTTCCATTGTTCCAGCGTCTCGTGTGTGGGCTTATCGCGGTAGGATAATTCGGCCCAATAGAACGGATGCGCATTCTGGGTCACACGGTTCGGCCCCCAAGCCCAGCTTTCCCATCGGCCAAACGGATCGGACATCTTGAGCCATTTGGCGCCTTTCCAGCCTTCGGCTTGAGCCTCGCGTTCCGCCGAGGGCAGCCCCACGTCCTGGAACCATTGAACCCAGCCTTTCACGCATTCCGGCCGCCCCCACAGCATGAAGTGGGCCCCATGCCACGCCGTCATTTCCAAGTGGAATTTACTCGCCCACATATCAAAGCCATGGAGCCCGATCTCGGGAGGAGGCATGGAGCCGGCTGAGTTCACCCGCATGAGGTACTGCGACAGAACGATCCGGCGCTCCAGTTCTTTCCAGCGTGGATCCTTGCTGCCGGACAAGTCCATCGCGCCGCCCGATGCCCAATAAGTCTTCCACATTCCCGCCGAAGCCGTCTTGGTCTCTTCGAACGAGGGCAGCTTGGGGGCTACGGGCTTGGCTGAAAAGGCGCACACGGCCGTCAGCGTGTCCCGCCCCCCGGCGGAGAGGCGATAACAATGGCGCTTCGAGTCCGACTGAACCTGGAAGGTTTCGCCATCGGACAATGCCGCCTGCAATGCCTCGCCTCCAAGCGTGTACGAAACCTTCATCTGCTTCCGCACCTTGGGGAGGAAATCTTTGATCCCAAAGTTACCGGAGGTCACCTTCATCGATAACCGATCATTCCTGATGGCCTTGGCGACTGCGCCAGTCACATCCACCCACGTCGTTTCGGCGCCATACTCGGCCTTGCCAATCACCAGCGGCTTTAGCGGCGACTCGGGAGCTGGATCGTGCAGCGCCGCCCCCTCCGACCACGCCAGCGCCACATGGTACTCCATCGCATCCACCTTGCGCTCGAAATCGGCCCGTTCGCCATCGGTTCGGGTCCGTTGGGTTATGTGGCTTTCGGGTTGGTCCCAGTCATTGCCCGCACGGGTCGGATAGGGAAAATCCAACGTCACGCTCAATTCCCCACTCGCAAGCAAGGGGGAAACAACCCGGACCGCCACCGTGTCCTGATCCGGGTGACAAACCGTTTCGACATGCACCGGCTTGCCATTCAACTCAAACTCGCTCACCAGCAAACCACTCCACAAATCCAGAGTCTGGCGGATATTTTTCAGGTTCTGGGGGGTCAATGGTACCGCCGCATCCTGTCCCGTCACAAAACGCAGCCGTCCCAGATTGGCGCGATGCGGATTATCATAGAGCCACTTGTCCAAGGCATTCTGGTCGCTCAGATAATACCGCTTCCGGCCATGGCTCATGAATTCCGTGCGTTTCCGGTCTTCCGGCTTCGTGCCATCCGGCAACGGCGCCTCATGCCAACCCCAGTTGGACAAGGTGTCTCCGCTAAAGCTTTGCAGTCCGGACACATCCGCATTAAAGGCAAAGTTACCGTTGCCTACCTGTAAGCCCCCTGTTTCGAACCGGCTCAGTTTTACATTATGCCGCGTCACCACCGCCTGCCGGTCAATCGGCACACACGGTTCCGAAGCCCAGCCCATCGATCCGGCCAGCAACCCGGCGAAGACAAGTTTTGTCGTCGAATTTTTAAGTCTCATATCGATAAGGCTCCATTCATTTACAGCTCAATCCACGAAAACGGCGCTGAGGACAGGACCTTGGGTATTCGTATCCTCCGTGCCCCCAGTTTCCTGAATGTCCACCAGCACGCTCCCACGGATCTTCCAGGTGAAATACTTGCCATTCTGGAAATCGCTGACGCTTCGCTCATCGAGCAACCGGCCATCCTGCGTCCGAAACCGCACGGTTTGCTCGCGCTTTTTCGCATTCCAATCCAGAAAATAGAACGTCACTGTCTGCGGTTCTCCTCCCAGATGCAGGGGGAAACTCAGCGGGCCATACCAGCAGCCTGCGATCCGCTTTTTCCCGTCGTCGCGCACCAGGGCCCGGGGATCCTCACATTCCCAATTCCAAGCCTTGCCAATGAGATGCCCCAGATCAACCCCGCTTTCGGCAGGGAATTTGGAATGCATCCCCGCAAACCAGTAACCGCCCTTGCCATATTTCGCCTGCCAATCGCCTTTCGTGGACTCATCCACCCCGGCAAAAGTCACCTCGGACGGCCGGACTGGCTTGGTGGTCACCGTCAGGCGGCTGTGTTCGTCGCGGCAGACCACCTTCCCGTCCTTGACCGACTCCAGCACGAGATACAAAGTTCGCTCCTCCGCCTCCGGCTTGGGCGCTTCAAACGCCACCTTCTGCGTGGAATGAAAGCCAGGCTCAATCTTGAACGGACCGACTGCGCCTTGGGCTGCCACTGGACCCGTGGGACTGTCCCAATGCGCCGACCAGTTCAGCAGGAACGTGTCGCCGGTTAATGCGTTATTAAACACCTCGATCTGCCGCTCAACCTTCTCGCCGGGCCCATAGACCGGGAAGCGATAGGGCCAGCCGACCTTGCCAGCTTTGGAGTTCTCCTTGATCGCCGGATTAAGTTCCAACAACCCGCGATCAATGACCAGATAAGGCTGCAGTGCCCACTGCACGGCTTGGACGATGGGCGAGCCCCAGCCATCCACGCCGTCGCGGCGATCTCCATAGTCGTTGCCCTTCCACGGATGCCGCTTTGCATTCATCCCCTCCAGGAAATTCGGCCAGAAATTCACCCAGCTCCACGGGGCAAAGTGAGCCCAATCGTTGAACCGCATGGCCAGGGCCTGGGTGGTATAATCAGCCATGCCGTCGGTGGCCCAGGCGCATTCGCCCATGCCGCGGATATGGTCGCCCCCTTTCATGATCGGGTCATAATGCTGCATAATGCAGGCGTGCCCGCTTTTCATGCCTTGGATCACACCGCTGGTACTAGAACCCTTAAGGAGCTCAAACACGCGGGGCCGGGTCGGGTCGGCCTCCACGGCGGCATCCACCAGCCAGCGCCATTCGTTTTTTGGACCGGTAATATCCTCCCAAAACGATTCATTCGCCAGCGAGTAACGGGCCACGCAGGGATGGTTGCGGGCCGCCCGGATCATTTCTTGGATTTGGAAACTGAAATTATTCTTGTCGAACTTGCTGGTGCCGTTGCCCCAGGAACCGCCTTCGGGAATGAGCATGTAGCCCGCCTCATCGGCCGTTTCCAGCATGTAGCGGGCCGGCGCGGCGCTGACGTGCAAGCGCATTGAGTTAAACCCCATTTTCTGGTAGCGCCTCCACGTTTCGGGACATCCTTTGAATTCCCCGTGCGGCGGCTGAAAACAGGGCGTCTCGGTCCAGCAATCGTACTCGCCGACCTGCCCGTAGGCGTTGCTGTCGCTGAAGCTGGTGAAGCGCACGCCGTTGACGGTGTAGTAGAATGGTCCCTCCTGATGTTCGACAAACCCGAAACGCTGCCGGCATTGGTGAACGACCTTGCCCTCTTGCGCCAGCGTCAGATTCAGCCAATGCAGCGTGGCTTGGTAGTCTTCCCGGAACGGGATGTTCGGCCACCAATAGCTTGCCGCTCCTAATGTCCAGGGGACGCCTCCAACCGTCACTTTCTGCACCTCGCCGGGGGCCAGGCGCACTATTCGATCCGGCAACGCCGGATACGGCCAGGTACGTTTATCCCAACTGGACAAGGCCCCTTTCAAGACCACCTCGCGCTCGGTGGCACTGCTGTTGGCTATCCAGACATCATACGCCAGAGACTTCCCGCTCACCGATGGCCGGATAAACACCTCCGCGATATGCACGGCCGGGTAGAGCACCAGCCGCACGTAGCCAGTCAGGCCATAGGGATACTTCGTGTGTCCTTCATAGGACTTGCTCATGCCCTTGTTGAAATCGAACCCGACGGGCACGTTCGGCACTTTGCCGTAATGGCATCGCGTGTACGCCTTCACCTTGAGCCGCTGCGTCTCGCCCGGCTTGGCCACGGCGGTCACATCGGCTTCGAATGGCGTCATCGGCGCGTGGTGCTCGGTGATCTTCTGATCATTCAGATACACCTCGGCCCCGTAGTTGCAGCCGCCAAAAAGGATCTTCACCACCTGCCCCTTGGCTTCGGCCGGAATCGTGATCTGTCGCTCATAGATCGCATAATCCTTCGCGTCTGCCGAAGGGATTTGCGGTGATTGCTGATCGGAGTTCCAACCGCCCGCCGTCACCTTGATCGGTCGCGGCGCGCCGCCGTCAATCGACAACGTCCAGTCGGTGTCCGATGCCAGATCGATTTCTTTCAGCGCGTCCGGCGCGTACCGGTACGCGGCCCAGGGGTTCTCCGACGCACCACTTGCATATCCCGCGCACAGCAGGAAGCTTACAATCAGGTTCAATATTTTGTTCATCATTTTATTCATTCCTTTTTTAATCCACAAAGATCCCGCTGAGGACGGCTTCCTTGCCGACGGGTGTCCCGGGCTCAATTTCCACGAGCACGCTGCCCTGCATTTTCCATGTGAAGTATTTGCCTTCCTGAAAGCCCTCCACCGTGCGCTGATCCAGCAACCGGCCATCGTGCGCGCTACGAACCCGCACGGCGAACTGACGCTGCTCCTTGCCGTCCAGTAAAAAATATAAGCTCACCTGCCGCGGGGTCTCGCCCAAGTTCAACGGCAGACAGAGATTGCCACGCTGCCAGCTGCGCCAATACCCGATAATCCGTTTCCCATCCCCCAGCACCAGCGCCCTGGGTTCCGTGCTTTCTTTGACCGCCACCCATTGCGAGATGTTTTGCTCCCCGAGATCAACCTGGCTTTCAACGGGAAAATTCGGCTTTTTCCCCGCCAGCAGGAAACCGGCTCTGCCATATTTCCCCCGCCAGTCTCCCTTGGTCGTTGCATCCTCGCCGACAAAGGCCGCCGTGGTTTGCGGCAACGGCTTGGCGGTCACGGTGAATCGGCTGCGCTCGTCATGATAAACGACCTTCCCGTCCTTGACCGACTCCAGCACCAGGAAAAGCGACCGCCGGGGCTGACCGGGGTTGGGCATGTCGAATGACACTTTCTGCGTCGCATGGAAGCCCGGCTCGATCCGGAACGGCCCGACCGATCCTTGCGCGGCCAGCGGGCCGCCCGCCCGGTCCCAATGCGCCGACCAGTTCAACGCGAGCATGTCGCCGGTCAAGGCGTTGTTGAAAACTTCGATCGGCCGTTCCAGCCGGCTTCCGGCGGAATAGGTCGGCACCCAATAAGGCCACTTGATGGTGCCGGATTTCGAATTCTCAGTGATCAGCTCGTTGGCATCCAACAGCCCACGATCCAGGACCAGATAGGGATGCAACGCCCACTGCACGGCCTCAACGATGGGCGAGCCCCAACCATCCACACCGTCCTTGCGATCGCCATAGTCATTTGACTTCCATGGATGCCGTTCCGCGTTCATCCCCTCCAGGAAGTTGGGCCAAAAATTCAGCCAGCTCCAGGGAGCGAAGTGCGCCCAGTCATTGAGCCGCATTGCCAGAACATAGGAGGTATAGTATGCCATGCCATCCGTGGCCCAGGCGCATTCGCCCATGCCGCGGATATGGTCACCGCTTTTGACATGCGGCATCATCTCGTAATGCCCCATCTGGTGAGCGTGACCTTTTTCCATACCGGACACCGCCCCGGTCTGCCCAGTATTAACCTCAAAGACATAGGGCCGCGTCGGATCGGCCTCCACGGCGGCATCGATCAGCCAGCGCCATTTATTTTCAGGACTTGCAACATCCCCCCCCAATGATTCATTCGCCAGCGAATAACGCGCGACGCAGGGATGGTTGCGGGTCGCCCGGATCGTTTCCTTGATTTGGAAACAGAAATTGGTCTTGTCGAACTTGCAGGTGCCGTTCCCCCAGCAACCGCCTTCGGGCACCAGCATGTAACCTGCCTCGTCGGCTGTTTCCAACATGTAGCGAGTGGGCACGCTGGTCGAAAGCCGCATGTTATTGAACCCGATCCGCTGGTAACGTTTCCACGTCTCCGCGCACCCCTTGAATCCGCCATGCGGCGACTGGAAGGCGGGCGTTTCGGTCCAGCAATCGTATTCGCCGATTTGGCCGTAACTGTTGCTGTCGCTGAAGCTGGTGAAACGCACTCCGTTGACGGTGTAGTAGAACGGTCCCTCCTGATACTCGACGAACCCGAAGCGTTGCCGGCTCTGGTGAACGACCTTGCCCGCTTGCTCCAGCGTCAGGGTCAGCCAATGCAGCCGGGCCTGATAGTCTTCCCGGAACGGGATATTCGGCCACCAATAGCTTTCAGGCCCCAATGTCCAAGGCACGCCTTCAATCGTCACTTTCTGCACCTCGCCGGGTTTGAGCCGGACGCTCCGGTCCGGCAGAGCAGGGTACGGCCAATCGCTTTTCTTTCCCCAAGGCGAGAGGGAGCCTTTCAAGACCACCTCGCGTTCATCCGCGCCGCCATTAGCAACCCAAACGTCATAAGCCAGGGATTTCCCGCTCACTGACGGACGGACAAAGACCTCCGCGATATGCACGCTCGGGTAGAGCGCCAACCGTACGTAGCCTGTCAGGCCATACGCATATTTCGCACAGCCGTCGTGGTATTTGTGTTGTTTCATCCCCTTGTTAAAATCAAACCCGACGGGCACGTTCGGCCGGTCCCCGTAATGAAAGCGCGTGTACCCTTTCACCTTGAGCCGCTGCGTCTCGCCCGGCTTGGCCACGGCAGTCACATCGGCTTCGAACGGGGTCATCGGCGCGTGATGCTCTGTAATCTTCTGGTCATCGAGATACACCTCCGCCCCGTAATTGCAGCCACCGAAAAGAATCTTCACTACCTGGCCCTTGGCTTCGGCGGGGATCGTGATCTGGCGCTCGTAGATCGCATAATCCTTCACGTCTGCCGAAGGGATCTGCGGCTCCTGCTGGTCGGAGTTCCAGCCGCCTGCCGTCACCTTGATCGGTCGCGGCGCGCCGCCATCGACCGACAACGTCCAGTCCTTGTCCGAGGCAAAGTCCAGCTCCCGCAGCGCGTCCGGCGCATACCGGTACGCGGCCCAGGGATTAGGCTCCGCCGCCCCACTTGCATATCCAGCGCATAGCAGGACGCTCACAATCAATATCAATTTCTTTTTCATCATGTTCACTTTCTTAGGTCTTTCTTAGGTCTTTCTTAATCAATTCCCATGCCTCCGGCTCAATCCACGAAAACCCCGCTGAAGACGGCGAATTTCCCCGCCTTCTGTTTCATCTCCACCTTGACGCGGCCCTGCATTGTCCAGCTCAGATACTTGCCCTGCTGGAACCCGCCCACGGTGCGCTCGTCGAGCACCCGGCCGTCCACAGCGCGCATCGACACGGTTTGCTCGCGCTTGCCTGCATCATCCCAATCCAGGAAATAGAACGACACCTTCCGCGGCGCAGGGCCCACATCCACCACAAAGCTCAGATCGCCCCACCAGTAGCACGCGCTCCGTTTCCCGCCGTCGTCCGCCAGTGCCTGCGGTTCTGTCGGTTTCTGTGCCCAGCTCCCCCAGCTAAAATGCATCAGATCGGTCCCGAAATAAGCGGATAATCTCGGTCCTCTGCCTGCAAGCCAGGATCCTTCCTTGCCGTACTTGCCCTGCCAGTCGCCCCGGGTTGTTTCGTCCGCCCCAACGAAAGCCGCCACACTCGCGGGAATTGTCTTGGTGGTCACCGTCAGTCGGCTGTGCTCGTCATGGCACACGACTTTACCGTCCTTGACCGACTCCAGAACCAGATACAAAGTCCGCTCCTCCCGGTCCGGCTTGGGCGCTTCAAACGCCACGGTCTGCGTGGTATGAAAGCCGGCCTCGATCTTGAACGGCCCGACCGCTCCTCGGCCAACCTCAGGACCCGCTGGGCTGTCCCAATGCGCCGACCAGTTCAGGGTAAATGTGCCGCCAGCCAGCGCGTTATTGAACACCTCAATGGGCCGTTCGATCTTCGCGCCGGGCGCATAGACCGGCGTCCGGTAAGGCCAGCCGACCTTGCCAACCTTGGAACTTTCCGTGATCCGCGGATTGAGTTCCAACAAACCGCGATCGATCACTAGATACGGATGCAGCGCCCATTGGACCGCCTGGACGATGGGCGATCCCCAGCCATCCACGCCATCGTGACGGTCTCCGTAGTTGTTCGATAGCCAGGGATGGCGCGCAGTGTTCATCCCCTCCAAGAAATTCGGCCAAAAATTGACCCAACTCCAGGGGGCGAAATGCGCCCAATCCTTCAGCCGCATCTCCAGTGCCTGATAGGCGAACGGAGCCATGCCGTCGGTGGTCCAGGCGCATTCGCCCATGCCGCGCAAATGACCTTCATCCCGAACGACCGGCATGTAGTGTTCCATCAGGAAAGCGTGGCCGCTGTTCATGCCCGTCACCCGCCCGGTCAGGTTGGGATTAACCTCGCAGACCAGAGGGCGAGTCGCATCCACCTCCAGCGCGGAATCAATCAGCCACCGCCATTCATTTTTCGGGCTGGCGAAATCCTTTGGCAGGGACTCGTTGCATGTCGAGTAGCGGGCTACGCTAGGATGGTTCCGCGCCACCCGGATCAAGGCTTGGAGTTGGGCACCAAAGTTCGACTTGTCGAATTTGCAAGTGTTGTTACCCCAGGAACCGCCTTCGGGAATCAGCATGTAACCTGCCTCGTCGGCCGTCTCAAGCATATAAGGAGTCGGCACGCTGGTGGACAACCGCATCGAGTTGAACCCGATCCGTTGGTAGCGTTTCCATGTCTCCGGACAGCCCTTGAACTCCCCATGTAGCCCATTGACTGCGCTCAGGGCAGGCGGCTGGAAACAAGGCGTTTCCGTCCAGCAATCATATTCCCCCACCTGGCCGAAGCTATTAGTGTCGCTGAAGCTGGTGAAACGCACGCCGTTGACAGTGTAGTAGAACGGCCCCTCTTGATACTCGACGAACCCGAAACGCTGTTGCCGTTGGTGAAGGACTTTGCCATCCTGAGCCAGCGTCAGCTTCAACCAATGCAGCGTGGCAGAATAATCCTCCCGGAACGGGATATTCGGCCACCAATAGCTTTCAGGTCCCAATGTCCAGGGCACGCCTTCAATCGTAATCTTCTGTACCTCACCAGGTTTGAGCCGGACGATCCGGTCCGGCAACGCCGGATAGGACCAGCATTGCTTTCCCCAAGACGAGAGTGTGCCATTCAAGACCACCTCACATTCAGTGGCGCTGCCATTGGCAACCCAGACATCATAGGCTAGGGATTTCCCGCTCACTGACGGACGGACAAAGAGCTCCCTGATATGCACGCTCGGGTAGAGCGCCAACCGTACGTAGCCGGTCAGGCCATACGCATACTTGGTATCCCAACGCGTTTTACCGCACATCCCCTTGTTGAAGTCGA
>SESA01001179.1_pt1 | contig 13982 bp, 10 predicted proteins | sample 3171451 | NCBI WGS metagenome assembly SESA01 (sample SAMN06051862, study PRJNA518727) | freshwater metagenome | biome: subpolar coniferous forest; feature: holomictic lake; material: water; isolation source: holomictic Lake 227, 8 m depth | place: Canada: near Kenora, Ontario | collected...
GACGCCCAAAGTAGAGGCCGCATTCATGACTCAAAATATAGGCATAGTCATTACGTTGCTCAAGCTTCGCAACATGATCAATCACCTTCATCTGAATCGGAAAGTAAGCAATATCCAATAAGGCCTGAGCAAACATCATGCAGACCATGAATAAAATAACAGCCATGGAATTAAATAACACACCATTCAAGACGGCACCAAGTGCAAAGAGCCAAATGCCCGCACCAAAAATCTTCATCCGATGTTCTGGCTTTGCATGTCGACCGATCACATACATGAGCAGAGCCGAGAGGAGTGCGCCCACGCTCTGAACCGTCCCCAGCGCGCCTTCCTCTCCCTTCATGACATGCATGATCAACATGGCGGGCGCCGTGACAATAAAACCCTGTACCATACCCTTGAAGGAAGCCAGCACCAGAAGCTTATTCCAAAGTGCATTAAACTTGAAGTAGACGAATTTGGGCAATTTCGGGCTCTCAAAATTGCCGCGCAGAATAATGCATGCGGCAACCGCCGTCAGCACCATCACCAGGAAGGTCACCATGCGATAGGCTGTGTTCACATCTGCCGTGGCAAACAATTTTGGGGAGACCGCAATCGCCCAGCCGACAAGCAAGGGGACGAAGACGCTACAGAAGGTTCCCATAAAGGATTCGAGTCCCTGATAATAATTGCGGTTCTCATCGGTCGTACTTTTCAAAACCAAATAATTACGGTTCGACCAGAAGAGCCCCGCAGCACCGCCCATCAGCAGACCTGCAACAGCAATGCCTGTATTGTCCAACGACTTGATGGAGGTCATGACAAACATCGATATTCCGCTCAAGAACATTCCTGCTGCATAAAGCCAGGACCCCTTCATCCGGTTGAGCAGATAGCCGTTCAGCCAGGCCGTGACAGGAATACCTGTATAGATCATAAGCTGGTAAAGAACGACCTTACCGACATCCTGCGAATTACGCATGATGTATGAGCCCACAAAGACATTCATCACCGGCATCACAAACGCATAGAGCATAAATGCCGACAACAAAATCCGCACATTCTTGGACTGGCTCTTAAAAACCTCGAGTTCTTTTTTTAACATAATTAAACACCTAAGCTCTTCAGGATTTCTTTGATCGACAGCTTTGCACCGCAGATGACCTCATCCGCTGCGCCATAGTACATCGTCACCGTATCGCCATCCACAATGTGTCCATTTGTAAAAATCACTTCGCCAAAAAATCCGCAGGTCTCATACGTGAGTGTCGGCTCCATAAGCGGTGCGTCCGAACGGGCAATCACCTTTGTCGGGGCATTCAAGTCCAGCAGAATGGCTCCCAAACAATAGCGATGCTTCTGGGTCGCGCCATGATAAATCAGGAGCCAGCCCTTGTCAGTCTTGATCGGCGAACAGCCCGCACCCACACGCGCCGCATCCCATTTACCAGGACGCGTATGTGCGATGCAGGTATGATGCCCCCAGTGGAGCAGATCCGGCGACGAGGCTAGCCAGATGAAGTTTCCGCCCAACTCCGTGCCGCTCGGACGGTGCAGACACCAGTACTTGCCGCCCACCTTCTCCTCAAACAACGCGCAATCCTTATTGTGAGGCGGAATAATCATACCATGACGCACAAACGTACGCCAGTCTTTGGTGCTGATCATGCCTACACCGACCCCGCTCTCAGAGACTTCCGTGAAGGTTAGATAGAAGGTTCCATCGATCTTCGCCACGCGGCAATCCTCGATGCCGAAGGTCTCCAGCGACCCTAAGCCTGTGATCATGCGCGGTTTCTCATCGGGTTCATAGAAATGGATACCATCATCTGAACAGATCAGGCGCAAATGCGAGATCGTCGAAAGATAGGTCACGCCCTTGTAAGTCACCAGGCGCGCATCAGACAGATCCAAGTCAGGATCAGTGTTGTCAAAGGTCAAAATTTTCAGCTTGCCGTTCTCATCAAAGATCGGAAAAGTCGTCTTGCCGGGGGTCTGGGGCGGACGCTCACAGACGCGCACAATCAGCCACGTCTTGCCTTCAAACATGAAGGCCCCCGGGTTGATCGTGCATTCAATCTTCATCCCTTCCATCGAGGGTTTCAGCATCGCTGGCTTAATAATCGGATTATCTTCAAAACGCGTAACCATGTTTATCTCCTTATCGGGACTCCGCAGAGGAAGTTCCCACCATTTCCACAACGTGACCGATCTTGGCGTTGACCGGCTTCATTTTCCCTTTTTCCCCGAACAGCACCTTGCCATCGGCACACTTTAAATCAACCCGCTTCCCTCGGATCAGCAGCCCTGCCACACCGCTGTCCTGCGTATAGGTCAAGGCGACTGTTGGCGTACCGCGATCATACTTATAGCCATTCATCAGCATCGTAAAGTCAATGATCATGCTCGAGCCGAACAACGATGGACGTACACCATCCGCACGAAAATTGTCACCCACATATTGTTCAGCAAAGGGTGCTCCAGCACGTACGATATCACGTATGCACGCTTCCATCAAACCACGGGCCCGTTCAGGATAACCCTGTTTCAGCAACCCATAAACCGTATAACTCATATCCGGATATTTCGGCATTCCGAAACCTGCAAAATTCGCATCCGTATTATAGCACTTATCAAATTTCGCCAAGGTGCTCTTGAGATAATCGCCTTGGAGCATCCCGTCCATATAGAACGCCGTCGTCACCCAAGCCGCATGATCCTGCTGATTCGGGACAGGTCCGCTTCCGCACCAATTTTGTACGGGCGGGGTTGTCGGGGTCTTCCAAAACCATTTCTGGGATTCCTTGTAGAACGCTGCACGTTTATCCTGCCACAACTTCGCCTCTTCGGGCTTCCCGATGAGCGTTGCAACATCCGCAAGGTGCTCCATGTCAATAATCGCGGAAAAGACAAACTCCGCATCCTTCCACAACGGGTTTGGTTTAAAGTTGCCATAGACCCAATGCGAAATCTTCATACGCCACTCCATATAGCGGCAGAGCGCGGGATACGTTTCCTTCAACAGGTCACGGTCGCCTGTCAGACGATAGAGTATCATGGCCGTCTGAGCCTTGCGCGACGGCAAGCTCTCGCCTCCCAGCATGCCTTCCTGATCCACCAAGGACATCAAACCCTTAAAAGACTCCACCGCTGTCTTCGGATCAATGAATGCATAGAATTGAGTGCCAAGAAAACTTTCCCACGCTGCAGAGAAGGGCGCACGCTTTTCACCTTCATCCCATAACGAAGGCTTGCCTGCGGCCAACTGCGGATAAGGATAACACTTCTTATCTGCTGGTATCACATTTTGAATGGTAAAGACCCATGCCTTGTAATAGGCTTGGCGTATGCCCTCTGCGGTTACGCCTTTGGGGTTGACCGTCTTCAGCAAATCCGTTGTATCGGGTTCAGGAATGACCTGTAATAACCGATCCCAGCGTTCGGTTCGCTTCGCCAAAATGGCATCCAGCACCCGCGCCTCCGCAAACCCATGTACATGCGAAAGCAACTCTGCGTCGGACTCCTCTGATTCAGCAAACTTGACCACAACGTTCACACAGCCACGCGGATATGAATATGGATCAATTTTAAAACTCCACCAAGCACCTTCTATAGGCTTCCTTCCTGAGGCAAGCCCGCCCCAAGCCGCTTCGCTCACGCCTCGACAGGTTAGTGGTCGAAATCCAGCAGGCGGGGATATAAGTTCAAAAGTTCCCGGCGCATCCAGTTCGATTGCATACCGGATCGCCCCATTCCGAACCAACAAGCGTTTACCCTTGACCTCCGCCGCGCCTTGAAACCGACCCGTCACAACAAACGATGACGTTTGTCCAGTAAAGCGCATCTGACGCACAAGCGTCTCCTCGTCCGCAAGGAATTCTTGCCCCTGTACTTCGGAGCCATTCGCATAACGCCCAACAAAGCCCAACGCATGGGGAGCCCACGTCGTAGAATAGGTCTGCGCTAAGGAGCCCTCTGGATCCTTCACAGCCGCGACCATTCCCGTTGCGCTCGCCCGATAGAGCATCAACAGTTCAGGCACAGCGCGACTGAAGCGCGAGTTCGCCTTAGGACTCGTATCATTCTTCTCCGTCGAAAGCCAGGCGGCATGAAGAGGTAGATTTGCCGCCGTGCCATACACGCAAGCGGAATTCGTACTCTTGAAGTCAAAAAAGTTCAACACGATGCGCGAGTGGGGCAAACTCAAATCCCTGCGCTGGTGCGCATCGCTCTCCATCAGTTCTTGACTCTTAGGAGGTTGCGCGCAGATCCCCCCTGCGACAATAAGTGTGGCCACATAAAATAATAATCGTATCATAGTAAAGTCCTTGTTCTAAATTGCAGATACTATATCTCTTTTTTCAAAAAACTTCCATGCCTTTTCGTGCAAATCACTTGCTTTTTCGTGCAGCCGAGTGGTGGGGCAGTAGCAGTAGGCAGTGGCAGTAGGCAGTGGCAGTGGCAGTAGGCAGTGGCAGTGGCAGTAGGCAGTGGCAGTAGGCAGTAGCAGTAGCAGTAGGCAGTGGCAGTAGGCAGTGGCAGTAGGCAGTGGCAGTAGGCAGTGGCAGTAGGCAGTAGGCAGTGGCAGTAGGCAGTGGCAGTAGGCAGTAGGCAGTAGGCAGTGGCAGTAGGCAGTGGCAGTAAGCAGTGAATAGCCCCGGGAACAAACTGATGGGGAACTTTTTGCATCGAATAACGCGAACCCTTCGAATGAATACGAACATCCAATATCGAACGTCCAACGTCGAATTTTAATAAGGCAATAACGCAATAAGGCAATAACGCAATTCCATTGAAGTTACAAGCACGTTACGCCCCTATTGCAGCATTGTAGGACGATTTTTCGCATTCCTGCATTTCTACGCTTGTCTTATGACCCTGAAATTGTGTATATTTATTTACCTTTTTACAAGAAAGAGGATTACGAAAACTATGGCAGTTATATTAGGATTACCCAAAGGAAGTCTTCAGGACGCGACCTTTAACATGATGAAAAAGGCCGGCTTTAACGTTTCATGCGGCTCACGCTCGTATGTACCGTCCATTGACGACCCGTCAATCCGCTGTCGTCTGATCCGTCCGCAGGAGATTTCACGTTATGTCGAGCTGGGCCTGCTGGATGCCGGCATCACGGGTTTTGACTGGATCTACGAGAACGGGTCTGATGTTGTGGAAGTCTCTGAGATGTGCTATTCAAAGGCCACATCGAATCCGGTTCGCTGGGTACTCGCCGTCCCCAATGACTCACCGTTCCAAAGCGTTAAGGATTTGCAAGGCAAGCGCATTGCGACCGAAGCAGTCGGCTTGACGAAACGTTATTTAGAGCAACACAATGTCACGGCTGAAGTTGAATTCTCCTGGGGTGCGACGGAAGTCAAAGCTCCAGAACTCGTTGACGCCATCGTTGAACTCACTGAAACCGGTTCTTCGTTGAAGGCAAACAATCTCCGTATCCTTGACACCATTTTAACCTCAACAACCCGCTTCATCGCGAACAAGAAGGCTTGGGAAGATCCAGAGAAGCGCGCCAAGATCGAACAGATCGCCATGCTTCTTCAGGGGGCGCTTGCCGCAGAATCCCGCGTCCTGATTAAGTTGAACGTATCTGAAAAAGATTTAGCAGCCGTTGTCGGTATTCTGCCGGCACTCCATTCCCCAACCATCAACAAGATCTTTGGGGATGATAACTGGTACGCAGTCGAGTCTGTCGTGGCCGAGAAAGTAGTTCGCGACATCATCCCCCTAATGTGTCAAGCCGGAGCGACGGGAATCATTGAATTACCGTTGAATAAAGTCATTTTTTAAAACTGCAACAGTACGGAACTGAAGCAAAATATCGAGAATAAAACAAGGAGAGAGAATGGGATCAATCAAGAAAAAACGCCGTGCAAAAATGTCCAAGCACAAATATCGTAAACGCCTGAAGGCTAATCGACACAAGAACAAGTAAGGCGAGGCGTTTTTAGCGCTACCTACCCGCACAGGCGTTACCATGTACATGGCATCGCCTGTGTTGTGTTTTTTTCCACGGGTTATACATGACAAGCCGTGCTGAACATTTAAAGGAATCTACAAAAATTCTCGTAGGAATTTTTAGGTTATCTATTGCCTTCTGCCTGTTAACGGCGTGCAGTTGGTTGACGGGCTGTTCAACAACCCAGTCGTCTCTCAAGCAAAACGATGAGGTTGCCCATCTTGCAGGTGCAGAGGCACTGTTATCCAAAGCCCTCACACTTGCCACTGAAGAGAACGCCAACACCAATGCCATCAACACTGCCATTGCAGAAGCCTTGCGCTTGGCCAATCATCTGGCACCCGACAACACGAATATTCTTGAACGGGCTATGTTTTGTCTGGTCAGCCGTCGACTTTATAACGATGCTTATCAACTCACACAAAATTATCTGACCCGCAATCCCGAAGCCCGTTCCATACGCTATGCTGCGGCGTGTTGCGCAGATGCCGCAGGCAAGACGGATCTCGCTGCTCAAGCGTGTGAAAAACTCTACGCGATTGATCCTGACGACCGTGAAATTGAAGAGACGCTCATACGCCTCTATTTCTATTCCAATCAAGGTGCACGAGCCTTACAAATGATTCAAACCGCTTATGAGCGCCATCCGGATCAGGCAAGCCTTGCCCTGCCATCAAAATGGGCCGTTCATTTTATCACGCGAGATAAAGATTTTTTGCGCGGACTCCATTGTCTGAATATTGCACTCGCTCAGAATCATCACCCAGCCTCCGTGCGCTCTGCGCTTTTGACCTTGGCAGGTGAATGTTACCTGCAAACTAAACAACCGAACACGGCTATCACCAACTTGCTTGCCGCCTACGAAACTGACGTAAACAATCTTCAGCCCATCCAGCGCCTCAGCGTCGTCGCCATCGCCTATCCAGCGACGACAAACATCCTGCAGGAACTTGCAACTGACTGTCAGCACTCGAAACCCGTCTTAAGCGCCCTCTTAAGCGCTGTCTTGGAACAATCTGCCGACAACAAGACCGCCGCCATCGAGAGTTTACGTCGCGCGCATGAAGCGAGTATGGTCGCAGGTTATTTTCCGCCTGAAGGACTTTACCTTTGGCGCATTACCCTGTTGGATCTCGCCCAGCGTTCTGCTGAAGCGATTCCTATCCTGAAGAACGCGCTCACTGTCCATCGCTCCTCCGTTCAACTCAAGAACACCCTTGCCTACATGTGGGCGGAACAAGGTACGAATTTGGAAGAGGCCTCCAAGCTGATCAATGAAGTGCTACAAAGCGTACCCAATAACGCTGCCTATCTCGATACAAAAGGCTGGATCCTCTTTAAGATGAAACGTCCGTATGATGCCCTTCAATATTTGCTGAAGGCAGCGGAACTCGACAAAGATCCCGTCGTGTTCGATCATGCTGGCGATGCGCTTGCCGCAACAGGCATGCAAGCCGAAGCTGAAGAATTCTGGAAGAAGAGTTTTGAGCTCGACCCTAAGCCAGTCGTTGAAAAGAAATTTAAAAAGTAACAGCGCACATTAAAAATGCGACAATTGTAAAAAAGATGATGGCTTCTGTATTATCGAATGATGCCGCCTTCGACTGGTCTGAGGCAGAACGACTTGCTGCATTGCCCGCTTTTAATATCTTAAGCGAAATGCAGGATCTAAAGAAGGAGGTCCAACGGGGACTCGAAATCTAAAGATGACCGTTTTCTGACATGGGAAGAATGGCAGTCAAAACGTCAAGCATTGCGTGAGCAGACACGTCGTGTAGGTCCGGCCATCACGCGCCGCAAGGAGAGTTCTTCCGACCCACGCCTCCGCGCCGCATTCAATGGCAAGCGTGCCCCTAACAACTAAATCACTTCGAATTCTTCTGCGCTGCACGCTCCTTCATCGTCAAAACAGTAGTTGGGGGACGTGCATAGATATATATCGACAGGCTGCAAGCTAAAGCCCCAGCGGCATTAGCGCACATGTCCAGAAATTCCATCGAGCGGCTGGTGGTAAAGAGATTTTGACAGACCTCCATGGCGGCACCATACAGTGTCACAAAAAAAACAATCCCTAAGATCGTTGAGAGGTGCCCTCTGCGGTCACGCGGAAGGGCATACATATATGTGGCCGTCAATATGGCATACATAAGAGCATGAATGATTTTGTCGATGCCAAGGATTGGAGGCAATGGCTCCAGTGCCTGCTTAAAGCAATGGGCTGGCAACAACGACAAAAAAGCGATGAGCGTCGCCATCACAACGACGGGCACGAAACGTAGAACGGATTGAGGGGTTAACGTCATGTAGGTCAAAGTATAAATTTTCGGCGTGGCAAAGACAACAGCTAAATAACCATTTCAGAGTTGAACTCGCAATAGTCCGTAACCAAGATATGAATATAATTAAAAAAATTGCCAGACAAATGCAACTTATGATAAAGTTCAAACAATTCTTATTTACAGAAACATGGTATTAACAAGTGTATTTTGTTCCGTAAACCGACAGACGAAAGGTAGTCCAGAATGAACCCCATCAGTCAACCTGACTTCATGCCGATCGCCCCATTGCGAGCTCTGCAGCTTCAACGTCTACAAGACTTGGTCAAGCATGTCTATACCCATGTCCCATTGACGCGTAAGCGGATGGATGAGCGCGGTGTACGTCCCGAGCATATCAAGACGCTCAAGGATATCGCCTTGCTACCCTTCATGCTAAAAACCGATCTCCGCGACGAATATCCGTTTGGTCTTTTCGCCTCGCCGATGGATGATATTGTTCGCTTCCATTGCTCCAGTGGTACGACCGGTAAGCCCATCGTCATCGGCAACACCCAAGCCGATATTGATATCTGGACCAGTGGCGTAGCACGTAGTCTCGCCATGTCCGGCGTGACCAAGTCCGATGTGATTCAAATCACTTACGGCTATGGCCTCTTCACGGGCGGACTCGGCTTGCACTATGGCGCAGAGGCGCTGGGATGCGCCGTGCTCCCGATCTCCGGCGGTAACACGGATCGCCAACTTATGCTCATGAAGGATTTTGGTGTGACCGTCATCGCCTGCACACCCAGCTACTTCTTGCACCTCATTGACGAGGGCATGAAGAAGGGCCTCGACTTCCGTAAAGACATGAAACTCAAGCACGGTATCTTCGGTGCCGAACCCTGGACCGAAGGGATGCGCGACAAGATCGAATCCATTACCGGCATCCGTGCGCATGATATTTATGGGCTCACCGAAATCAGTGGACCGGGTGTCGCGAACGACTGCGAATTTCGACGTGGCTTGCACGTTTTCGAGGATCACTTCTACCCTGAAATCGTGGATCCTGAAACACTTGAGCCTGTACCTGACGGCGAAAAGGGAGAACTGATTTTCACGACGCTCACCCGCCGGGGTACCCCAATGTTGCGTTATCGGACGCGTGACCTTTCCCGTATTCATGCAGAGCCTTGTCCCTGTGGACGTACCATTCGCACCATCGAACGTATCAGCGCGCGTTCAGACGACATGCTCATCATCCGTGGCGTCAATGTCTTCCCATCGCAGATCGAAGAGGCCTTGCTTTCTGTTGAATCCGTCATGCCGCATTATCACATCTTTGTTTCCAAGGACGGCGACCTCGATATGCTCGAAGTCAAAGTGGAGGTCACGCCAGAAACATTCAGCGACGATATCAAATCGCTTGAAAAACTGCGTGCCAATATCGGTCATGCTGTCCAACGCATCATCAACATCAGCGCCAAGATTACCCTGGCTGAACCGCACAGCCTCCCGCGCAGTGAAGGAAAGCTTCGCCGCGTCACCGATACACGTAACACCTAAAGGAGCGTCTATGAAAATCCAACAAATTTCATTATTTCTTGAAAACAAGCCGGGGCATCTGAACGCAATCTGCCGTACCTTGGCTGAGGCAAAAATTAACATCCTTACGCTCTCGTTGGCCGACACCCAACAATTCGGCATCGTGCGCCTGATCGTTAAGGAGTGGGAACGCGCGAAGATCATTTTGGAACAGGCCGGGTATGTTGCCAATTTGCGCGAGGTCGTGGCCGTAACAGTAGCCGACCGTCCAGGCGGCATGGCCGAGCTTCTCGATGTCATCGGCAAAAGTGGCGTGAACATTGAATACATGTATGCCTTCACCTTCCATCATGGGCAAGAGGCTGTGCTTGTCTTCCGCTTTGATGATCCCGATAAAGCCATCACCGCTCTCACTGCCGCTGGTCGTAGCCCTATTGATGTCATCTCCCTCTTCGCTTAACTCTGCTTACGCACTTATGTTTCAGGTGCGCCGGACGTTGATTTGGGTGCATCTTCGATTCGTTGCAACCCTTGGGCGTATAGGCTCGCCTGTACAGTGAGTGACCTGTCCGCCGTCTCGTCCGCAGTAGGCATCGCGTAGGTGGAATCCTTGGCGAAGGCAGAAGTGTGATGTCTATAGCTGGTCCGGAAGCTACCGGACCAGTGTACAGGCGAGGACGCCTATACGCCCAACCTATCTGTCCAGTCAACAGGTCAATGAATCGCACCCGTTGATTTATATCTTGCAAATAGAAGTTGCATGATCCGCGAGAATAGAATAACGTAATCGCATGCCAAAGCTGTTTAGTCTGAGCTGTTGCTCAAAAATGGAGTAAATAATGAAGACAACATGGACCCTGTTAGCAAGTGTTTGTTTATTTGGATCCTATGCGATGTGCGCGGAGGAGAAGGCGGATCAGCCTTTCATCAGCAGTATGTCTCTCGGTGCAGGCATCACCCACCACGATGACATTTCCATTTATCGTTTAGCGGTGCGAAAAGATGTGGATTACAAAGCCTTTGAAAATCCAACAGGTTGGTTGTCCGGATATTTCGAAGCCTCTTTAGGGTGTTGGAGCAAACGGGATGACCAAGTGTACGTCGGCGCCATCTCGCCTGTCTTTGTTTACTATTTTGGCGAACCAACATGGCTAGCACAACCCTATATTGAGGCGGGAATTGGCGTTTCCTGCGTATCAAAAACGAAAATCGAGTCGCGCGATTTATCAACGGCGTTTCAATTTGAAGATCGAGTCGGTATTGGCGTCAAAATCAAATATGTCGATGTCAGTTTCCGATATATGCATTATTCCAATGCGTCCATCTCGAAACCGAATGACGGAATGGACATCTTCATCGCTACCGTGGGGTATCGTTTCTAGCCGCCTGTTTAGGGGCGGCTCCGCCCTTTCGTCTTAATCTCCTCGAGCTTTGCGGACATCTCGGCCACGATGTCGGGATGCGCATGGGCGATATTTGTCGTCTCACTCAAATCCGTGGCAAGGTTGTAGAGCTGGCCGGCGAGGGGTGGCAGATCATTCTCCGCAACCTTTTCAGCCGGGTGCTCAACTGTAGCCTTACGCTTGACCTTACCCTTTTTTCCTCCGCCATTGCCGGGAATGAATTTCCATTGGCCATGTCGAAGCGCGAGTGCGTTGCCGCCATTATCTTGTTCGACCAGATAGTCGCGGCAGGGCTTGTCCGTCTTCTCGCCAAGAAGCGCAGGCAGGACATTGAAGCTGTCGGGTGCGTCCGCAGGGGCGAGAGGTTGTCCGGTCAGCGCCGCGAAACTCGCCAGCAGATCCACCTGGCAGACCAGTTCGCCGGAGGTTCCTGGCTTGATACGGGCGGGCCAGCGCGTAATAAAGGGCAGCCGCGTGCCGCCTTCCCAGATCGACCCTTTGGTGCCGCGCAGCACGCCGTTGAACAGATGGCCGTTGTTGGCTTCGATGGAGCCGATGCCGTGCACCGTGTCGGGACCGTTGTTGTCGAGGACGCCGCCATTATCGCTGGAGAGGATGACGAGCGTGTTGTCGGCCAGTTTCAACTCATCAAGCTTGGCGAGCACCTGGCCGACGGTCCAATCGAACTCGACAATCACATCGCCTCGGACGCCGCATTGGCTCGCGCCGCGAAACTTCGGGTTCGGCGCGCGCGGCACATGGATGTTGTGCGTGGCCACTTCGAGGAAGAAGGGTCCATCCTTATGTTGTTCGATGAAGGCGCAGCTCTTCGAAGCAATGACGGTTGAAATGTTTTCGTCATCCCAGAGGGCCGCTTTGCCGCCGACCTGCTCGCCGATGCGCGGGATGCCCTTGATGAAGGAACGCGGCTCGCCGCGTTTGACCGAGTAATCAAGTTTGATCGGGTCAGCAGGGTCGAGATTGACGACCCGATGATTCTCAACCCAGACACACGGCGTACGGTCACCAGTCGCCGGCATGATCCACGCGTAGTCGAAGCCGAGTTCCAACGGACCTGGCTTGATCTCGGTGTTATAATCCGTAGGCGAGGTACCCAGCCCGAGGTGCCATTTTCCGACAATGCCCGTGCTATAGCTTGCGCGCTTCAAGAGCGACGGCACTGTGGTACGTTCTGGCTCGATGAGCAAGCCTTCAATGCCAGAGGCAATGCCCGTGCCCTTTTTACGGAACGCATATTGGCCTGTCAGGAAGGCATAACGCGAGGGCGTGCAGACCGAGGCCATCGAATGCGCATCTGTAAACCGCAGGCCCTGAGAAGCAAGGCGGTCCACGTTCGGCGTTTTGACCTTGGTAGCGCCATAACAGCCTAAATCGCCGTAGCCGACGTCATCAGCGAGGATAAAGATGATGTTAGGCTTGGAAGAAGCCTTTTCAGCGGCCTGCAAAAAAATAGGCAGCGTGGTCAACAGCAGGGTGATCAGTCGTTTCATAGTCTCGGTTCCTTTCAATCGCTTCGGTTTGTGTTCAGCTACTATTGTTTCGCTTTTTTCTTATTTCCCTTTTTCCGGGTTGCTTCATTCTTGGGCTTGTCTTGCGGACTGGGAACGACATTGGCGCGTGTGGCCCAAGCGTTCCAGAGAGCAATCATTTGCTGGACGCGTTCAACCTGTACCGAGGCAAGATTATTCATCTCGGTGCGGTCAGACTTGAGGTCGTAAAGTTCCCACGCGCCGTTGCGTCCACGGCGGACGAGTTTCCAGTCGCCGACACGCACGGCTGCGTTGCCTTCATGCTCCCAATAGATCGCCTCGCGCTCAATCGGCTGGTTGACAAAAGCGATACGCAGGCTGCGGCCTTCCATGGGTTGAATGGTTTTTCCCTTGTACGCTTTGGGGTAGGTCGCGCCGCCGAAGTCTGCGACTGTGGCCATGATGTCCACCAGATGGCCGGGCTGGGTGCGGAATTCACCCTTCGCTGAAATGCCGGCAGGGTAATGCGCGATCAACGGTGTGCTCACGCCCCCTTCGTGATTGAAATGCTTATAGAGGCGATTGGGCGTGTTCTCTAGATTAGCCCAGGACTCTCCGCAGAAGACAGTGCTGCCAGGTGCGCCCGGATTGTCGCCATTCATTTTGCCATTGGGGCCGCCCTCGGAATTGCCGCCATTGTCACTCATGAAGAGGATCAGCGTGTTGTCCAGTTCGCCACGCTGTTTCAGTGCGGCGACGAGATCGCCTATGGACTTATCCATGTGCCAAACGCATGCGGCATAGATGGCCATGATATTGTCGAAACGCTCCTTCTCCGCAGCCGTGAGCGAAGCCCATGGCTTGACATCATTGGCGCGCGGTGTGAGCTTCCAAGCGGGATCGATCAGTCCCATCGCCTTCTGCCGGTCGTAACGCGCGGCACGCAAGGTGTCCCAGCCATTGGTGTAGATGCCATGACGGAACTTAGCGATGTCCTCCGCAGGTGCCTGAAGCGGGAAGTGCGGCGCATTGTGCGCGAGATAGAGGAAGAAGGGTTTCTTTTCCGCCAATGCCTCATCAATAAATTTGATTCCGTACTGGGTCCACAGATCGGTAGTATACCAGTTCTTGGGCAGGCTGGGATCATCATTGGCCAGCTCTTTGCCATTCAGGAACAATTTAGCCCTTTCCCCTACGCCATAATAAAATCCACCGGCAGGCGCATTGATACTGCGGTCAAAGCCACGCTCCCAGGGGACCACTCCTTGATCCTGACCCACATGCCATTTGCCGCTCATGGCCGTGAAATAACCTGCTGGCTTCAACACCT
>SESA01001181.1_pt1 | contig 13971 bp, 16 predicted proteins | sample 3171451 | NCBI WGS metagenome assembly SESA01 (sample SAMN06051862, study PRJNA518727) | freshwater metagenome | biome: subpolar coniferous forest; feature: holomictic lake; material: water; isolation source: holomictic Lake 227, 8 m depth | place: Canada: near Kenora, Ontario | collected...
CTTCATGATTCTTTTAATATCCGGGCGGGTAGGTTTACTCACTTCCATATTTTGATTTGATCTCAAATTATTTTGAGAACGGATATTTTAAACCCTATAAAAACCCATATGCGAAATCGGAGTAACGACCAATGGCACTGAAACACCCGGATGGACCGGAAATCAGACAGAAGGATATCTCCATCGATCCTATCTTCGTTCAGGAAGGCAGAACGCAGATTCCCCGTCATGAGATGTCGGAAGATGAGATGGATCCTGACCTCGCATACCAAATCATTCATGATGAATTAATGCTCGATGGGAATGCACGGCTCAACCTTGCCACCTTTGTCGGGACATGGATGGAGCCCCAGGCGCAGAAACTCGCTTCTGAAACCTACGACAAGAATATGATCGACAAGGATGAGTATCCCGCCACCGCAGAGATCGAGATGCGGTGCGTGAACATCCTAAGCCGGCTCTGGAACTCTCCCGATAACGATCAGGCAACCGGGTGCTCCACCACCGGTTCAAGCGAGGCATGCATGCTGGGAGCGCTCGCGCTCAAACGCCGCTGGCAGCACAAGCGCAAAGCTGAAGGCAAACCCACCGATAAACCGAACATCGTGATGGGAATTGATGTTCAGGTCTGCTGGGAGAAATTTGCCAACTACTGGGATGTCGAGATGCGGCTTGTACCTATGGAAGGAAACCGTCTCCATCTCTCCGCCGAGGAAGCAGTCAAGCTCTGCGATGAGAATACGATCGGTGTGGTTGCGGTTCTTGGCGTGACATTCGATGGTTCGTATGAACCCGTTAAGGAGATCTGTGACGCTCTTGATGATTTACAGAAGAGGACTGGGCTTGATATCAATGTGCATGTCGATGGCGCATCCGGTGCAATGGTCGCCCCGTTTATCGACAAGGATGTTGTCTGGGACTTCCGCTTACCCCGCGTGGCATCCATCAATACATCGGGTCACAAATATGGTCTTGTTTACCCTGGTGTAGGTTGGATTATCTGGAGGGATGCAGCAGCACTTCCGGGAGATCTCATCTTCTGGGTGAACTACTTAGGTTCCAATATGCCCACGTTTGCCCTCAACTTTTCACGCCCCGGTTCGCAAATCATATTGCAGTATTACAACTTCCTGCGCCTGGGCATTGAAGGGTATACCCGGGTACAGTCATCCCTTCGGGATGTAGCAATGACCCTTGCAGAGAATATTTCCGGGCTGGGACCGTTTGAATTGATCACAAAGGGGGATGAACTCCCGGTTTTTGCCTTCAAACTCAAGGACGAGATCAAAAATTATACTGTCTTTGATGTATCTGATGCATTGCGTTCACGCGGGTGGCTGGTCCCAGCATATACTATGCCAAAGAACCGCGAAGATCTTGCTGTCCTTCGCATTGTTGTCCGGCAGGGATTCACGCATGATCTCGCAGATATGTTAATTGCAGATATGAAACGACAACTGCCCAACCTTGAGAAACAGCACATGCCCATGATCGACAAGGACTCAGGGACCAGCTTCCACCATTAGGAGAATGAGTCACTATGTCACAAGAAGAGAAAAAACAAAATAACACACCGGCACCAATGAAGGCTATCAGCTGGGTCACTATGGCACTGCTGACAACGTGTGCGGTTGCAAGCATCCGTGGCCTTCCAGCCATGGCACCCTATGGTCTTGCCTCCATTCTGCTCTATATCGTCCCTGCAATTGTCTTCCTTGTCCCAACTGCGCTGATTGCAGCGGAACTGGCAAGCAGCTGGGAGGGAGGAGTGTTCGGGTGGGTCAAAGCCGCGTACGGGGATCGTGCAGGTTTCTTTGCCATCTGGCAACAATGGATCCAGAATGTAGTCTGGTTCCCGGCACAACTCGCATTCTTTGCAACAGCCCTTGCGTACATCTTTGACCGGAACCTTGCGAACAGCGGGTTCTTTATCGGGATCGTCATCCTGGTGGTCTTTTGGATATCCACCTTTATCGCCTTTAAGGGAGTTGCTGCCTTCAGTGCGATCGGAAGCAAGGGGCTGGTTGTTGGAACAATTATTCCGGTTGTCGTCCTTGTTGTGATGGCGATATATTTCGTTACCACTGGAGGGCACTCAGATATGCCAACCAATGCAGTCTCAGACTGGATACCGGCACTCGCCGGTCTCTCGGGTATTGTCCTTATCATCAGTAACTTCCTCTCGTATGCAGGAATGGAGATGAATGCGGTACATGTGACGGATATGAAGAATCCGGCTAAAGAGTTCCCCAAGGCAATCCTCCTTGCGTCAGCCCTGATCCTGCTCATATTCATACCCGGTACCCTTGCCATATCCATTGCAGTCCCGTCAGCAAACATTGGCCTTACCACCGGGGTGATGCAGGCTTTGGATGTATTCTTCAATCACATCGGAATTCCCTATGGTGTGAATATTCTCGCTGCCCTGATCGTGATCGGCATACTTGCCTCGGTTGTCACCTGGATTCCCGGGCCCAGCCGGGGTCTCCTGATGGTTGGACAAGCGGGTTACCTGCCTCCCTGGTTCCAGAAGACGAATGAAGCAGGCATGCAGGTCAATATCATGATTGTGCAGGGCATCATCGTCTCCCTCCTCGCTATTTTCTTTGCGTTCTTACCCTCGGTCAGTTCGGCTTTCTGGATCCTGTCAGCGATGGCAGTCCAGCTGTACCTGATCATGTATGTGCTGATGTTCATGTCAGCACTGCGCCTGCGGAAGATCGCACCCGAGGTCAAACGCGGGTTCCGGGTTCCCTGTATGACCCTTGTCGGCGTCATCGGCATCATCGCCAGCATAGCGGCATTCTTCATCGGGTTTGTCGAACCGACCGGTATGGGGATGCGATCGGGCACATATGCAGGCATCCTGATAGTAGGAATTGTAATCCTCGGTATCTGCCCTCTGATCATCTATCACTTCCGCAAACCGGAATGGAACCAGAACAAGCCGCAGAATCAGAAGTCATAAATAATAATATTTTTTCTTCTAGTTCCCACAAAGGAAGATTGGGGATAGAAAAATAAATCGATTTTTTTAAACGGCTCTTGCCATTTTCATGCCGCTCTATGCAAGTGATCCGTTGGTGTCATATCCATTCCCGGCATCTATAACAAAAAGCGCGTGTTTTATGGGACGTCCACTTTCAAAAAAGTCTCCCGGTCAATTTCCATCCTGTAAAAATCCACCAGTTTTCCATTGATCTCTTCAGTGCATTCACCGTTATTTTTGAAATGCAACTTTTCATATAATTTTTTCGCACGGGGATTGTTTTTTCGAACAATCAGCCATATGCGGGAAATCTCTGTGGAGGAAAATCCCTGTATCAATGTGAGAGTCGCAAGGGTCTTTCCGAGTCCCATCCCGAGTTTATCAGGATGAATCGCGATACGGAATTCAGCAGAACCCCCTTCTTCTTTTGACAGGATTGAAAAACCAATCAACTCATCCCGATCCTCAGCGATCATTATTTCAGTCCCCGTTTTTGTACTGTAATGATCGAGCCATCCCCCATCGCGCAGGGCATAATCCAGTTCGGCGAATTCCGGAGGGTATTGTGGGCTGGATTTTATGATCTGAATATCTTCAATTTTCAGCATACGCAACTTGAGCATGGACAATCTCAATTATTGATGGGATAGTTATATTCTGGTAACTAAACTTCTGGTTCAGGTAGTTTGATGATACGTTTCATTTTAATCGTGTCGGTTTGATTTCTGTTGTTGTATCACACTGTACACTTCTCTAAATAGTGAAATAAGCATGTTGTTGAATTATCTATCGACACACGTTTTCGTTTCATAACCGTAATAATATTGTATATTGTTCACCTCCTGGCTATTGGAAGTAGTCAGGGTGTTCATTCTCTCACTCCGAAATGCACAAACCTGTCCTCAGTGCGATTACCTGCACGGACAGACTTTCGAATCAATACGTAACCCTTGCCCGTGCAGAACAATTCAGACTACATCCATCGTGCTCGCTCTCCTGCATAATGGAAACTGATGATCAGTTCCTGAGCCATAGCAGAATCAGTAAGATATTTACCTTTCCAAGGATAGGTTATCCACTATGAAAGAAGTAAGGTTAACCATCAAGAAGCGGGCATTCCCGAGTCAGGGACGAGTGCGCCTCAATATTGCGCACCTGCCCGAACTGGGAATACATGAAGGGGATCACGTAGATCTGGTCAACGAAACCACAAAAAAATCTGTCACTGCTACGGTAATTGCCGATACAATGGTACGGGAAGGTCATGTACGGGTGAGTGAAGAGGACTTAAAGACGATCGGCCTTAACGATGACGATGATGTCCTTGTCAGAAAAACCCCGCCTCTTCAGGAAAAGATCAAAAAGGCGGCAGCAGATGCCAGCAAATCGCTCTCAAAGGGTGTCGGCAAACTGGATGAGACGGTGAAAAAGACCACAGTGGATGTAAAGGCAGGCGCAGCAAAAACTGCCGACACCGTGAAAAAAGAGACAAAGAAAGCCTCCGAAGAAGCTGGAAAAGCAGCAGACATTATGAAAAAAGAGACAAAGAAGGCCTCCGATAAAGTTGGAAAAGCTGCGGCAAAAACCGTCAAAGAAGTTAAAAAAACGGTAAAGAAGGTAATCGGTCCTAAAGATGAACTGTAGTACCAGAAAAAGCAAAAAAACGAAAATGGGGTGAAAAAAACAAATGGCCACAGAAGCAGTAATCACCGACACAGTTGTCACCGGGATCCTTATTGTTCTCGCAATGCTGATCATCTACCTCATTATCCGGGAGATCCGCATCATGAAGACTGCCAATCGCACAACTGAGCTTGAACTGGAAAAGGACAAACTCAAACTTTTAAAGGCTCACGAAGAGTCAAAGGTCTTCTCTTTTACCCGGCTCTCGACTGAGCAGACAGCCGAGATAAAAAATGTTGAAGATGATAACACGAGCCTTGAAACAAACATCTACGCAAAGGAAAAACTTATTGAAACGCGGTTAAACCGGCTCGAAAACCTGGTAAAAACCAGAAAACTGGATAATCTTTTAGGAAATATTTCTGAACAGGAGAAGAAGGTGAAATAAAACCATGTACCCGGTTATCAACCCGAATCCGAACCAGAACGCGACAGGAGGTTCGTTCTGGGATCAGTTCTCCCACATACCCGGAACGATCGAATCCCGGATCCCTACGCTCGACAAATCGCTGGATGTATATTTTGACAAGAACTTTTCAGCCATCATCGAGGAATGGGATCTTGTAACCGACAGCGATCTCTACAAGCTGGAAACCCGGCTTGCAACTGTGAGCAATGAGATCAGCAGTCTTTATGCCGGAAAGATGAAGATCGAAGCTCGTGCGAAAAAGTTAGATGACCTGATCTCTTCTCTGGAGAAATCGCTATGATCGGCATGAACAATTACCTGAATGCGTATGTTGACCGGCGAATGAAATATATTGTTGACGAATGGGATCTCTCCACCCGAACGGATCTTATGGATTTTACTGACCGCCTCGGGGCTATCGAACAGGAGATTCCACAGCTGAAATCTTTTGAGCAGACGGCTTCAGATAAACTCACCGAACTTGAAAACCGTGCGGGCAAACTTAAAGGGAGGGTCTGAAATGGAGCTACTGGAATTTATCATCATTGTTGTCTGCCTGTGTGCAATCATTTTCCTGATCTATTACTTTATCCGGGGCGCAAAAGGGGACTTCTCGCTCGCCCGTCCGGTTGAGAGCCGGGTGGACGAGTACCTTGACCGCAGGTTCCAGAGCATGGTTGAGGAGTGGCAGCTGGTCTCCCATCCAAAACTCCAGCAGTTCAAGGAAAAGCACTACAAGGAGATCGAAAACGATGAAGTGCGCCTCGCTGAATTAAAGAAATATGAATCCGGGATGCAGACCACACTCTCAAACCTGGAGGCACGTCTTGACACTGTGGAAAAAGAATTTGCCCAGAAAGGAACCGCCAAAAAGTAAGGATTCACCCGATCTCCTCTCCGATCTTAAAAAAGAGATTACGGTGATGCGAAAGCAGGGGGAACCTCCCTTAAAGGATCCGCATAGCTTTGCCCAGTACATGTGCGATCTCTGCTCTACGCCTCACCCGGTCTCTGATCTCCGCCAGTGCGTTCTCTGTGGGCGCTGGGCGTGCGATGCCTGCTGGAAGGATGAGTTCTATACCTGCAAGTCATGTGCAGGGATCATAAAAATGCACCAGATGAAAGGTAAAGATTAGGCCTTTCATACTTTTTTCACTCAGCCAATCTGTAGTCCCCGACCAGTTCCATTCTACCAAATGGATAAACCGATACTCATGAGATTTTTTCTGTGCGCCTGGGATGCATTGCTGCATCAGGCCTGTCAGTTCCTCATAGGTATGAACACGAACAGGATCATTGCGTTGCCGGTATTTATCCGGAACATCTGATGGCCACTTTTTTTGCGGGCTCGGTTCATAGCAGCAGTGAGCCCCAAAAAAACAACCGGGAAAAATTATTGAAAATACATAACCAGAAAATTTTACTATGTTTAATGCCTTTACAACTAAAAGCAGTAAATCACATATCGACACGGTGACACAATTGGCTGATGGCACAATTAACACAAAACCCCAGAATGATCTGCCCTTCACGCAGATCATCAGGGACGAACTATCGACAGTTCAAAAAAACCGTGCTGAACTGATGATCCCGACTGGTCATAAGGGTATACATTTTTTTGTCCTTCTGGTATGTGTTCTTACCAATTTAATCTTCTTTTTAGTCCGCCCCGATTATTTCGGGCTGTTTATTGCGGCCAGCTTCTACCTCAACATGTTCTATTTTATCTCCCTTCTTATACCGACAAACTTCCAGAACGCCAATCTCCCGACAGCGGATCTTTCACGGTTTCATACGTGGCTAAAAGAGATTGGGGTAACCTCAGGCACCACCCGGTTTACCCGGTTATTCATCAACGCACTCTTCTTAAACAGCCGGACCCTGTCGCTGGGAATCGGGCTGATCTTCTCTATTGATATTGTTTTTGCTCTCCTCCATTTTACACGGGGACTTCCGCTCAGAACCACGATCATTGTCATCACCCAGTGTGCCATCATTGTCATCTTTTACCTGCTGGTCTGGAAGATGGAACCCTTCTCAAAGTCCTATGTAAATAAAGTAGAAGACGCAAAACGCACCCTACGCAGGCGGAAACTACCACCCCAACTGGTTACGGCCGTGTTCATCTTTGGTTTTTTGTTAGCAATATTCCTGTTTCTGACCACCATGATTTATCTGCCGGGTGTTACATTAACCGCCTTTTTAAACCAGTCAGAGCTGACCGAGCTCGGGCACCTGTTCAGCCTTCTTGCCATCCTTGCCATCAGCCAGTATTTCATTATCCGGTATATCCACGGTTTTACCAGCAGGACAATGGCAGATCGGATCTTTACCTTCAAGGAACAATCCTTGCAAGAGCTCCTTGACCGTGAGAATAAAGTCCCTGAAAGTTCCGATCCCAAAGAAAATCCCCTTGAGACGAGTGCCCTCCTGCTGGAATCAAAAATCTTTATCCTAAAGCGGAATTCTCTTGCAGGGGCATTTCCGGTCTTTGTTGTCGATCTTGATTTCTCGGTGATGATGGACAGCACGACCTTAACCGCAATCAAGGGATATATTGTTGAGAGAAAACAATGAAGGGGTCCGGGGTTTTTACAGTTTTTTAAAACAAAAAACTCTGGCACAATACTGATGATGAAATGACTATCCGTCCCCCACAACCTTCAATCACAATCCATTTGGGATCTCTGAAATGAAAACCACAGGATTTTTCTTAAAAATAGCAATAACCGGGCTCATCCTCCTGATAATCCCCTTTGCCTCTGCTCTTCCTTCCGGCACCACCACCTACTCCTTTGTCCACATATCAGACACCCAGAATCTGGCCACTCATTACCCGGACACCTATAATTTCACCTTCTCATACCTTGAATCAATAAAAACCCAATACAATATCTCGGCCATCATCCTTACCGGAGATCTTGTGAATACCTGGGATAAAAAATCCGAGTGGAACGCGTATTCACATGCACGGAATATGACAAACATCTCCCTGTACGTAACGGCCGGCAACCATGACACGAACTATGGAAAGAATTACAAATATTATTCCCTGTATACGGGTGAGCAGAAGGGCAATTACGCAACTGCGTTAAATGATTTCGATTTTGTGGGCATTAACTATGTAGACACATCCCTTTCGTCTCAGGAATTTACCGCGCTGCGTCAGGCCATATTTAACAGGTCTCATAATTTCACCATCATCGCTACGCACTACTACATGGGAAAATCCGGCACGCTCTCGACCCTTGGAAAAGATATCGACCGGCAGTTAATTGTGCAGCCAACCCTCATCCTTGCCGGACATGTGCACGGGGAACTCATCCGGGTTAAAAACATCAGCGGATTTCCGGTGATCGAGGATCTGACCGATTACCAGAATGGTGAACCGGGGGAACCAAAAAATCAGAATTATTCGGCGGGGACGTTCTATACGGTGACTGTGGTGGACGGACGGGTAGCAAAGATCATTTCAGAGACAATCCATATCTTCCCGGAACAATCGTTTGAGAAAAAAAGGGTTCTCTATGACATTACCGGACAATTTTCCGGTAATGTGCCAGCCTCAGTACCGCAGGAAAGTCTCAAACCGGAACTTCCCGCGTGCGTGATGCCATGTGACTCGGGGGAGCCGGCGGATCAGGGATTCCAATTGCCAGATGCGAGTGAACTTTTAACTTCTTTTAAATGCGTGATAATACCCGGCTCATGTTCTGGCACTAGAACATCACCATCCCCTTTATGAGCACCTGCCATGAGGATCGAACCGCAGGAATAAATTTGTAGTTTTTTTGGTTTTCTTGTATCAGTCTCCCGGAACTAAAGCCGCCAGCCGGAATCCCTGTTCGAATCCAGTGCAGAAAAAAATCCCATACTATTTAATAATCAAAAATGAAATGAACCGCATGGAAAACTGTACTATTTGTGGAGTCTCAAAGGCCCAGATCGCGGGAATGATAGGAGCAGTCCTTCTAATCATTGGATGTTTTGTTCCGTTATTTTCCGTTACGGTTCCAATTCTCGGAACCCATTCGGTCACGTTTATGACAGCCGGCTTAAACATTTACGGGGGGGCGTTGATCCTCACCGCGATTGTCATCATTGGTCTCCTCTTTGCAAAGATGGTTAAGGAAGCCCAGGGTGCCGGGATAGCAGTCTTCCTCACGATCCTTGTCTTTTTTGTGGATGCGGTTGGTGGGTATAACGGGATCAAGGATATGGGAGCGATTGCATCGTTTGCAGCAGGCTTTTTTTCCTTTGGTTATGCCTGGATTGTTCTTCTGGTTGGCGCAATCCTTGTGGTTGCAGCGCCGTATGTGGACCGCTTGTTCCCGGCCAAGTGATTTTTTTAATTATTGATAATCAGACAAAAATCAAAATAAAGTCAAACCTTTTTTTTTAATGTATTAAAAACCAGATAAATCAGATACCGGATCACTTGAGGTGACCTGGTCCATGTCATGACCCTAAAAATGTCAATCCGGCGGCATTCCAGCCCCCGATTGCCCGGAACCGGAATTTTTCGACCGGCCTGTTAGGCGGGTTTTTAGGGGTGTTTTTCCGGATGTTCCTGTTTTAGGCTTTATACGGGATTCCGGAGATTTTGCACGGGAGAAAACCGGCCTGTCTGGAGCTGTTTGGATTGAGGATCGGGTGGATGGGTTGAGTAAACGATTGGCGGGGGTTTTGGGAAGTGAGAGGGCAGTTTTGGATCCCTGTTTTACCGGTGTCAATTTCGGGAGTTCACCAAATCAGAAATCTGATCACCTGCTATGACCTGGTCCATGTCATGACCCTAAAAATGTCAATCCGGCGGCATTCCAGCCCCCGATTGCCCGGAACCGGAATTTTTCGACCGGCCTGTTAGGCGGGTTTTTAGGGGTGTTTTTCCGGATGTTCCTGTTTTAGGCTTTATACGGGATTCCGGAGATTTTGCACGGGAGAAAACCGGCCTGTCTGGAGCTGTTTGGATTGAGGATCGGGTGGATGGGTTGAGTAAACGATTGGCGGGGGTTTTGGGAAGTGAGAGGGCAGTTTTGGATCCCGGTTTTACCGGTGTCAATTCTGTTCCCTTGCAGAAATCCGGCAGATGCCCGGAAAAACATATCCTTTAATTCATAAAAACGAAAAGCAAAGCATGGAAAACTGTAGTATTTGTGGAGCATCAAAAGCCCAGATTGTGGGAATCATCGGGGCGGTTCTTCTCTTCATCGGATGTTTCGTTCCATTATATTCGGTCAGCCTGATTGGACAAACCCTGATGACGGTCACATTTTTAACCACCGGATTTGCGATATCAGGGTGGGCGTTGATCATCATTGCCCTTCTGGCTATCGTCCTCCTTGTTATGAAAAAGTGCCCGGAAGCGCAGGGTCTTGGTGCGGCTGCTCTGGTCATGCTCCTTGTTTTTATCTCAATGGGCATGTCCAGTATTAACGATATTAAAAATATCGCAATTATTGGAAAGCTTGCAGCCGATTCTGTCAGCCTTGGATACGCCTGGTTCATTCTCTTTGCTGGTGCCATCCTCATGGTCATTGCGCCGTACGTTGACTGCCTGGGAAAAACCAAGTAATAATTCCCAGCCTGCTGAGAAAAAAATTATTCTTTTTTTAAGTAACGACTGACTGCGGATATCTGAAATTTATCCGATGATTCGGAGATTTTTAAAAAACCACTGTTGAATAGCCGCCGTCTGTCCTGAAAGTTTGTGGTGAAAAATTAACGGTTCAAAAGTGGATGCAAACACGGCGACTCCCCGTCCCATGAATCATGAGCCGGGATCTCCTTTCTGACCCGCACGTTCTCGGGAGCGTTCACTCTGGCTACAGGTTCACAACATTCAGAGTAGTGAAAATATCATCATAAGCCATGACATGATGAAAAGAAAAAAAGATTTTTGGACCCCGGTAAGCGGGATACGACTTCCGGTTTAGAACGCGATGACCGCCTCGCCTTTCTTCATGAACAGACCGGCAACGATGCTGATGATACCAATGAAGAGACAGTAGATGCCCACCAGCAGGATTAAGACAAGCGATCCCTCTTTTGGGAGCGGGGCAAAGCCTATCAGGATACCGAATAAAACGGAGAAGAACCCGCTGATGCCCAGCAGGACCCGGAATGGCAGATCCTTTAAGGAGTATGCAATGGCCAGTTCCGCAATACCCGTGACGATCGCCCATGCAGCGATAAGGAGAGTTAAGGCAACGAACATCGCAAACGGCGACATGAACATGAGGAGTGCAATGATCACACCGATGACCGAGAGGATCAGCACACCCCAGTGCACCTTGCCGTCCTCGCTGAGGGAGATTGCACCAGTGACAAGCGAGATGATCAATAAGAAGATCCCGATGATATAGGCAAAGACTGCCTGCATCCCCACGGGAAGCGTAAAGCAGAGTATACCGATGATCACAGCAAAAATACCGCGGGCCAGAAGTCCGCCTTTTGTGAGAATTTCAGGTTCCATATATAATCAACATCGATTAACGATGGCATGAGATTTAATTATTTGGCTCTGTACGCGAAAAAGAAAATTTATAAGATTTTTTATGAGGGCTCTTAAAAAAAACGATTAACCCGCCCTCACGCTGATTGCCATATCCGCAATCATACGGTAAACTTGTGCCGTCTTAGACTGGGTCCACCGATCAAACACCAGTACCTGGAACGGCTGCCAGATCGTCACCCAGCAGAAGATCACCAGCACGTTCTCTACGACTTCAGAGATGGGGTTTCCCTTGAACTGGGAACAGATGGCAATACCGATAAATGAGGGAATACATACAGCGATTGTCAACCGGAACTCACGGAGCCCAACCATCTGCGTAAGTTTCATTTCCCGCTGCACCTCAACTGCCCGCAGCTGGAAATGGGACCGGATGGCAGAGATGATCGTGGTCTGCCGGTCCGGTGTCATCTCGGATGCCGGGATCACGATCTCAAGATGGTTGCACATCTCAGCATGATCTCCTTTCGGCACAGCAAGGACTTGATGAAAGATCTCGGTCTCAGCACGGTCTGATAACTCCCGGTTATTCTCGGGCGTTGGATCATCAGAGTCATAGAAATGAGCGATCGTCCGGAACGTTACCGATGCACCATTTTTTTTCTGCTCGTTGTTTTGCATTTATCATCATCCCATTATTGTCAGTCCCTTTTGAGCCAGCCCAGATTGAAGTACACCCATGCAGTCAGCACCATCACGAGTCCCACGATCGTGACCATCTGCAACAGGGTTGCCGGCCACGGGTTACCGATCAGGTTCATGCCTAAAAGACCCCCGACAATGGCCGGGACCATGGTAAGTGCGGTGAGGACTGCGAGGATCTTCATCACCCGGTTCATTGAAAACGATGTTGTGTTTAAGTAGAAATCAACCATCCACGCAAAGGAGTCAGAGACATGCTGGGTGTTATCCGAGAGCAGGGAGCACCGGTCGATCAAGGAACGGAGTCTTCCCTCCTCCGGTGTGTCTTTCCCGGAAATTTCCTGTATATTATCGCAGCACTCTTCCAACGCGGTTTTGGTGTGGAGCAGTCCTGACGTGATCCTGCTCAGTGCCTTCTGGTCCGTGTACATCATGGTTAAGAAGTTTGAGGGAAGCCGGTTCATAGGCTGTGCTTCAAGGTAGACCAGCTGTTCTTCCGCTGCCAGGATCAGGTCTTCAATCGTGCCCATCTCATCCCGCACAATGAGATAGAGGATACCCGGACCTGTCAAGGCGATATCTTCAGTCCCCGCAGTTATAGCCACCTTGTCAATTACCGGCAGCGTGTTTCGGGCAAAGGTCATCACGCTCTCACGGTCATAGGCCACCAGTACGCCATCCCATGAGAACTGCCATGTGCTGCCGGTGCCCGGTTCCCGCACGAGCCGTGGAAGCTTGACAAAGATCGTGGTAATTTTCCCGCTAATCTCCGCCCGTGTGTAGGCATGTTCCCGGAGTTTCGCATCCAGAAGGTAGGCAGGGATACCGGAGATCCGGGAAAGTGTGGAAAAGTCTTCCCGGCTTAAACCCGAGAAATCGAGCCACTGACCGTTCCGGTCGAGACTGGTTGCCGTACTACTGATTGTTACTGACTGCCAGACCGGTGTTGACTGTTTGGAACCGGCAGCCGGTGCCGGTATGGCAAGGGAAAGAGAACGGACCCGCATCCCGGTCCCTTTTCCCTCATCATCCAGGTCGGAAATTTTTTGTGCGAAATGCTGGCTGACCTTTCTTCCCCCACGAAAGAGGATCTGCGCTGCCTGCATCACGCGGAGCACCCGGAAATAACTGGCGATCCCGTACCCTGCACCGATGACCATTGCAATTGCCGGTACACCGATGATGATCAAATCAAGAATATTCCAGGGTGAGGTGAAATGCTTCCACTTATCTTCTGCAACGATGAGACGACATACGTACTCGAGGATGAAGAATATCCAGATGGCGACATCAAGAATGGAGAGAAAGGATATGATGGCGGCAGGGAGGCTGGCAAAATCAGAAAGGAGAAGGATTGGGATGAGCAGGAGGGCAAGTGTCCCCATAACCTGCTCGCAGAAGACATCATTTACGATCTGCCGCAGCTGGACTCCCCGCTCCTTTCGGCCAATCTCTTCCCAGTCCTGCCAGGGGGTGATGCGTATGCTGGTGTTGACCGGTCCATGGGGCTTATGCAGCTCAGAGAGCATGGAGTTTTGTTCGTCTTCCGGTTTGGGGGGCATGGCGGTCTGTCCGATACTGGCGATATGTGCTTTGTATGAACGATCGTCATCGCCCTTTTGATTTATAAATACCGTTTCTCCCGTTTCGTTTATCCGGTTGATCCTGCCTGCAGGTACCTGTTGCCGGTGCCAGGTCCGGATTTATATGAAGGGAGCCGCCATATGTTTCCCC
>SESA01001183.1_pt1 | contig 13939 bp, 8 predicted proteins | sample 3171451 | NCBI WGS metagenome assembly SESA01 (sample SAMN06051862, study PRJNA518727) | freshwater metagenome | biome: subpolar coniferous forest; feature: holomictic lake; material: water; isolation source: holomictic Lake 227, 8 m depth | place: Canada: near Kenora, Ontario | collected 2013-06-25...
GGTCGTTTGTAGGCCGAGGCTGGAGTTGTTCAAGTCCCGTGCGGTAAAATGGTTCGACCTCGGGCCAGTCGCCACCACCTTGCTCATTCTCCCGTGCCTGCTTCGCTTCCATTGATCATCCGCGAGCTCGGCGGCACCGGCGCCCCGCTGGTCGTGCTGCATGGCCTGCTCGGTTCATCGCGCAACTGGCAGTCCGCTGGCGTGGCGCTCGCGGAGCGCGGTCACCGCGTGCTGGCGCCGGATTTGCGTAATCATGGCTCGTCGCCTTGGGCAGACGACTGCTCCTATGCGGCCCTGGCCCGTGATGTCGTCGCGATGCTCGAACGCCTCGCCCTCGGCCCCGTGCACCTCGTTGGACATAGCATGGGCGGCAAGGCCGCGATGCGCCTCGTCATGGACCGCCCTGATCTCGTCGCTCGCCTGACGGTCGTGGACATCGCCCCCCGCGCCTATTCCGACCGCGTACGCGTCGAGTTCGCCGCCATGAACGCCCTCGACCTCTCCGCGGTGAAATCGCGTAAAGATGCGGAGGAGAAACTTGCCGCGCAGGTGCCCGAGTGGGGCATGCGCCAGTTCATCCTCACTAATCTGAGTCAAGACGTCGACGGCCGCTGGCGCTGGACTGTTAATCGCGAGGCGCTGACGCACTCGTTGCCCGAGATCCTCGGCAATCCGCTGGCTGTTGGCGAAGTCTGGAGCGGCTCGACGCGTTTCCTGCGTGGCGGGAAATCGAATTACATCCGCGATGAAGATGTCGCCTTGATTCGCGTGCATTTCCCCCAGGCCGATGTCGTCACGCTACCTGATAGTGGGCACAACCCGCATTTCGAGGCGCGGGCGGGCTTCGTCGAGGCGGCGTTGGCTTAACGCTTAGGCTTTCGGTCTAACCATTCGCCGAAGCGGTTCAAGCCGAGGGCGATCCAGACCAGGATCATGCCCGCCGCCGCTGCGCCCGTGATCAAGATGAATTTTGCGGACTCTTTGCTGAGCCACCACGGGGCATCCCGGCTGGCGGGCGCGGCCGTCACGATCAGCGGCGATTCGTCTTCCGCGACCATCATGATCCAGCGAGGCTTCGCGGCCGGTTTCGTTTCATCCACCAGCCAGAGAATGAACGTGTGCGGGCTCATCTCTGGAACGCGCAGGACGAATTTAGGATTCTCCGGGGTCCAGGTCCATTCGGCAACCTCGAGCTTGTAGGACTTCGCAAGTTCTTCCGGCGTGTGGCCGAGCGGGGCGGTCGGGTCTAATTTCTGCTCGGAGGTGAAGGCGGGCTCGCCTGCCGCCTTCATCAGGGGGACGGTGTCGTTCCCCGAGGATAGTAGGAAGAAGTTGTTCGCGGCCTCCGTCAGTTGGGTGCGGTTTTGAATCGTGAAGTTGGCCTCGATGTCGGCCGTCACGCGCAGCACGCACGAGCCGTCCGCCCGCAAGGTGAGTTTGGCGAGGAGTAGCTCGCCGTTATGGGCGCAAACGAGCAAGGGGAGCAGTAACGCTCCCCCTGTCAGGACCAGCTTTTTCAGGGTGCGAATCACTTACGATCCCAGCGTAGCACGCGGCCGAAAGTATTCCACTCCGTTTCGAGGATATTGCCCTGGCCGTCGAAGGTGATGCCGTGGGGCGAGGTCACGACGCCTTCGCGCCAGGCGGCGGGCTTTACGCCAGGGGTGTTAGTTTCCTTCTTCGTGCCGTTCGCGCCCGTGTTGTCGTTGACCCCCATCGAGGCGACCATCGCGCCTTCCTTATTCCAGACCGACACGCGGCCGGCGATTTCAGCGACGCACATCAGGTCGCCGTGGAAAGAGGCAGAGGAGGGGTTGCGCAGGCCGGTGTTGGCGATCATCTGTGGGTTGCCGCCGTCGAGGTCGAGGTGGAACATGCGGTTGTTGCCGCGGTCGAGGCAGAGCAGGCGGACCGGCGAGAAACGGGTGTCGATGAAGATCTTATGGGTGTTGGCGAAGGCTTTGCCGTCCACCATCTGGGTGGGGCCGCCGAAGACCTTCTTGAAGGCGCCCGTCTTATCGAAGACGAAGATCCAGCTCTTGCCGTAGCCGTCGACGATATAGATGTCGCCGTTGGGAGCCACGTCGCAGTTGGTGAGTTTGAGGGCGTTCACGTCGTTGCCCTTCTTGTCCTTGGCCTTGCCTTTGTCCGCCGGGAAGGCGTCGGGCTTGATTTCCATGACGATCGTACCGTCGAGCTTGGCCTTGATGAAGCGCTGCTCGCCGAGGACGGCGCCGAAAATGAATTCACCTTCTGAGGTCGGGCGGATGACGAAACCATGGAGCGACATCGGCAGGGGGAGGGTCTTCACGTATTTGCCGTCCTTGCCGTAGACCTGGAGGCCGGCGTCCTTTTCCTGGACGCTGACGTAGATGAGGCCGGCGGAGTCGACGGCGATCTCGCCGTGGCCGTTGCCGATCTGTTCCTTGCCGGGAGGCGTACCGAGGAAGTTGGGCACAAAGTCATATTTAACTTCGGCGGCTTGGGCGAGGGAGCACACGGCGAGGAGGGCGAGGAGGCGGAGGGAGGACATCAGCGGGATTGGGGTTGGGTTAGGGGTAGGGACAGGTTTAGCAGGTGGCAAACGGATTTCGGCAAGGTTTCTAAGGATTTCGGCATCTCTCTGGGGTTGTGTCCTTCGGGCACCGTCCCTAGCCCTGTCTCCACCCCCACCATCGCTCCCATGAAATCCCTCCGTCTGCTCGCGGCTTTCGCCGCCCTCATCGTCTCGGCCTCCGCCGCCGATATCAAAATGGAGTCCGCCTTCAACGGCAAGGACCTCACCGGTTGGCAGAACGCCCAGAACAACGAGTTCTGGAAGGTCGTCGACGGCGTGCTCGTCGGCGAGAACAACGCCGCCAAGAAAGGCAACATGCTCTACACCGAAAAGGCCTACGCCGATGCCGTCATCGAGTGCGAGGTCCGCTTCTCGGGGAACATTGATAGCGGCATTATGATGCGCAAGGACGCCAAGGGTAAGAAAGATATCCAGATGCAGATCGGCGTTTCTCGCTCTCTCAAGAAGGACATGACCTGCTCGATCTACGCCCCCGTGGGCAAGATTGGGTATCCCGAGTCCGGTCAGTGCAAGAAGCTCGAGCAGCTTTGGAAGAAGGATGCTTGGAATAAGGTCCGTTATCAGGCCAAGGGCGACACCTACACCGTCTGGCTCAACGGCGAGCAGGTCGTGGAATATGTCGATGCGAGTTGCCCCGCCGCCTACGCCATCGGTCTGCAAATCCACCCGGGCGTGGAAATGAAGGTCGAATACCGCAACATCACCATCGGCGAGATCAAGTAAGTCCGCCGTCCATCATCGCATACAGGCGCGGCTTCGGCTGCGCCTTTTTTGCGCCTCGTCACTTCTTCGCAGGTTCCGCGGGGGCCTCGATGGTCGTTTCGACCTTCTCGAGGACGCCGGTCTTCTCGTTCAGCACGTAGCGGCTGATGACCGTGGCGCGGAGCTTTTCTTGTTCCTTTTCACGGATCACGGGGGCCTCGGTCAGTTTGGCGAGGTGCTTGTCGCGCCAGGCTTGGTGGGCCTTCTCGTCCGAAATCCATTCGCTTAGGCGGAAGGCGAGCGGCGGCTTGGCCACGGCGGGCGTCTTAGCGTCAGGAATGGCAGGCAGGCTGGCGGTAAGATTGCCGGAAGGAGGAGTCGGTTGGCCGTTGCCGTTGAGGCCTTTGATCACGCCAGGGGCGGCATCGGCGTCGGCGATCTTCGTCTCCTTGAGAGACTGTGCGAGTCGGCCGCGGGCGGCTTCGACGGCGGCGTGAAGTTTATTCCGCTCTGTGATCTCCGCGCGCGTGAGCAGGCCTTGCAGATCTTTGCCGGCTGCGACTCCGAGGCGCTGGCGCAGGGCTTGGTCGAAACTTTTTTCGGCTGCGACGGCCCGGGTGAGCGCCGCCAGAGGGTTTGAGACTTGCGGGCGAAGCGTCGTTTGGGCGGCGGGCTTCTCATCCGCTTTGGTCGGTTTTGCGGACTTGGTCGTAGCCTGCTTGGCGGGGGGGATTTTCTCGGCGGCAGCGGGTGCGGCCGAAGGTTGATAGGAAGGGCCGCCGGGAGAACTGAGCGTGCGGGAAACTTTTTCACGGCCGGCGTCGACGGCGTCGCGCAGCTGCCGGGCCTTCGCGCTGTCGGCTTCGTCGAGTGGACCATCGTGTTTCTTCTGGAAGGCTTTCTCTGCTTCAACCGCCACGGCCAGCGCGGTCATGTCGGCCTCGAGGCGTTGTGCCGAGTATGGCACGACCGGTTCGTAAACGGCGGTCTTCTTCGAAGAGCTCTTCTTGCCCTCGCTGCTGTTCTTGCCACCGGCAGGGGTGCTGTCCGTGGCGGACTTCGGGGGGCTTTCTTCTTTGCTCGAAAACGGATTCAGCGAGGACCACGAAGGCATCCAGGTGAACCAACCCGACGACTCTTTCTTCGTGGCGGCGGGGCTGGGGCTGTCTTCCGCGGCGGTGCCGGTGGATTCGGCGGACTTGCAGCCGACGAGCATAATCATCCCCGCGGCGAGGAGCCAGACGGGGAGGATGCCTCGGGCTTTCATCGGCGAGACCGGGTTACTGCGAAAGGATGGACATTGCCGCCATCACCGGCGGGCCGGCCTTGGGGTCGAAGCGGGCGTTCATCGTGAACTTGGCGTCGCGGGCCGAAGGGATGGATTTCTCCACGAGCACCTGCTGGGCGCCGGGAGACTTGTCGTCGCTGAGGGCGCCGCGCATGCGTTCCACCATCGCGTCGTAGTCGAGCGTATCGACGCAACGGTTGATGAGCTTCCAGCCTAGGTCGGCGTCTTTGGGCGGGGTGATCTTGGCGATGACCGCGAGCGGATCGCGGGGCGAACCTTCGGTGAAGCGATCGAACTGATAGAGGTATTTACCCCCAAGTACCAAGGAGTCATTGCCGGCGGTGCGGAGGGAGAGCAGCATCTCGAAATCGAGCGACGGCTGCAGCTGTTCGTAACGTTGGCGGGTCGTGTCGCTCATCGGCAGCCGACGGAAAAAGCGGTTGGCATCGAGCCAGAGGGTCAGTGCACCGGGTTGGTTATTGGCGTAGGCTGGGAGGCGGTCGCGCAGTTTTTCGCCAGGGCGTAGCGGGCGCTGTTCCGGGCGCAGTAGGCACTGGCGGATTTCCTGTTCCACACAAGGGGCGTGAGGATTGCCTTCGAACTCAACTAAGATGATGGCGGTCCGGTTCGTCAGACCAAAGGTAAAAAACCCGCCTTCAGGGTCCATGTAACGGCCCTCCCCATGTTTGATCATCGAGCGACTTCGGGTGAGGTTCGATGGCGGTCGCCCGGTCTCGCCGCGGAGGGCGTTATTCATCTGGTCGGCGATGCGTGAGAGCGCGGCTTCGGCGATGGAAGGGTCGGTCACGCGAATGACCGCGCCGCAGAGCATCGCCGGGTGCTCCGTGCTGGCCGAGGCGCCGATGGTGCTGGGAAACTTGGCGAACGCGTAGATTTCAGAATGGGCGTCGAGGCCGTTCTTCAGGAGTTCCGCGAAGGCGGCGGACATGCCCTTACCGCCGGTGCGTTCGAGCCATTCCGGAAAAGCCTTGGTGCTTTTCTGGCGAAGATCGTCGGGCCGAAAGGTGACCACGGCGAAACTGTCTCCTGGGATGACGCTCGCGGTGCCGACGTTCGAGTGCGCGTTCTGCGTGTTACGTTCGGTGACCCAGACCCAGGCGAGGATGAGGGCGAGCACCGAAGTCAGGATTGCGACGACGGTGATCTCCCAGGCGGCCCAGGGGCGGGCGGTGCGCGCGGCGCCCGCGGCGGAGGAAGAGGCGGAGCCCCTTTCGTTGCGGCTTTTCTTGCGGCCTTGGACGGCCATGTTGAAGGCGACGACGAGCGTGACGGCGAGCGGATCGAAGACAGCGACGAGCGCCAGCATCAGCCATTTTACGACGTCGTCGGCTTCGGCGTCAAAGGCGCGGGCCACGAAGCGGTAGGAGCCGATGTCGGAGGCGGCAATCTGGTCGCGCAGGTCATGGATTTGCTTGTTGCGATCGGCGATGGTCGTGTGGAGCTTCGCGATTTCGGCGTCGCTCATGGTGACCTTGCCCTGGCCCTGTTCCTGCAGGTTCGCGAGCTGCTTCTCGAGGTCGGCGATGGTGGCGGCCCCGGTCTTGCGGAGGTCCTTCTCTTCGGCGTCCACGCGTGCGAGTTCGTCGGCGAACTGTTGGCGGAGGGCGGAGACTTCCTTGCCGCTGTCGGTGTTGAGGCGGGATTGTTCGGTGCGGAGGGCGGAGATGCGGGAGTTCGAATCGTTGCGGACGCGTTCGATGCGGGCGCCGGAATCGGCCAGCTTGGCTGTGATGGCGTCGCGCTCGGGCTTCTGCTGTTCGCGCAGTTCCTGACCCTTCTTCACGTTATCCTTGTCGAAGAAGATATACTGGCTGGTGGTGCCCTGAGCGGTGTAGGCCGTCACGGCCTGGTCGAGGACCTTGATGCGTTCATTGAGGCCGGCGATGGTGGCTTCTTCGGAGGCGAGGGATTTACCGGCGGAGGCCTCTTCGGCGGCGATGGATTTGGCGATCGTGGCGGATTGCTCGCTGGCGCGCTGCGTCGGGGCGGAGAGATCGGCGGAGCGGCGGTCATTGATCGCTTTACGCTGTTCCTGCAGGCGGGTGAGGGAGGCGTTGAGGGACTCGTTGGCCTGCGTCAGGCGGGTCTGGGCCTTAGCGAGGTCTTCGCGGCTGGCGGTGCTGATGCGGGAATTCTTGCCGCGGGAGTCATCGATCTGGTGCTGGACTTCGACGATCTCTTTTTCGATGGCCGCGATTTCCAGTTCATTGCGTTGAATCTGGGTCGTCGTCTTCTCGTAGGCGCGGGCGAGGTAGCCGTAGTTACCGAGCGAGGTGATCGCGATCAGCACCAGCACCGCGAGGGTGAGGTAGAAGCGGAGCACGCCGTTGACCAGGTCCCAGTAGCGGTAGAGGAACGAGGCGGCGACGAGCTTGCCGACTTCTAGGGAGGCGGCCATCACCATGACCGGTACTTCGGAGCCGACAAAGAGCAGGCCGAGTCCGCGGACGGAGAAGAAGGCCGAGCAACCGGCGATGTAGAGCGCCGAGGCGATCAGGATGAGCCGGAAGCCCCAGGTCAGGCTCTTTGGTTCCTCGGCGGCGGAGGCATCTTGTGTGGTCATGGGGAAGGAAGCGGGGTGTACGGCCCTTTCTACTTTAACTCCGTAGGGCTGTCAAAAGGTAGATTGGACCAAAACAGTCATATAAATTAATATAAGAGCGATTTCCGTCTTATAAGCATGGCGCTCCCCTATTAACTACATTTGAGCATTTTATTCGCAACCTCCCGGCCATCCTCCTGTCTTAAACGCAACCCCGACCGAACTATGAAGCTCCATCGTAACTGTGAAGGCAATCACCCCGACGTTCTCTCTGCGCTGAGTCGCCGCGAGTTCATGCAAATTGGCATGATTGGCTCCCTTGGCCTCAGCCTCCCCAGCATGCTTCGCCTCCAGGCGGCCGAGATGCCAAAGGTCGAGTCGTTCAACGCGATGGCCGACTCCATCATTCATATTTATCTGCCGGGCGGCATGGCGCAGCACGAGTCGTGGGATCCGAAGCCTTTCGCCTCCCCTGACTACCGCGGCCCGTACACGCCGATCAAGACCTCGGTCCCCGGCGAATATGTCGGCGAAAAGTTCGTCAACATCGCGAAAATCATGAACAAGCTCACCGTCGTCCGCTCGATGACGCACGGTGAAGCCGCCCACGAGCGTGGCACGCATAACATGTTCACGGGCTACCGTCCGAGCCCTGCGATCAAGTTCCCCAGCTTTGGTTCCATCATCTCGCACGAGCAGGGCAGCCGCAACAATCTGCCTCCTTACGTCGTCGTCCCGAGCCAGAGCATCCCGGAGCAGGGCACCGGCTACATGAGCAGCGCCTTCGGTCCTTTCGCGCTCGGCAGCGACCCGGCCGACAAGGGTTTCGCCGTTCGCGATTTGCTCGCGCCGAAGGATGTCACCACCCAGCGCTTCGACCGCCGCCGCAACATGCTGGCCGCCGTGGACGAACATTTCCGCGCCTCCGAAAAATCCGACGCCATCGGTGCAATGGACAGCTTCCAGCAGGCCGCCTACGGTCTTGTCAGCAGCGCCAAGGCCCGCGAGGCCTTCGACCTCAGCAAGGAATCCGACAAGCTGCGCGATGAGTACGGCCGCAATACCGCCGGTCAGCGTTTCCTCCTCGCCCGCCGCCTTGTCGAGGCTGGCGTCCGCATGGTCTCCGTGACTTACGGCGGCTGGGACCACCACTCGAACATCAAGGGAGCTTTCGATCAGAACGCCCCCAGTTTCGACCAGGCTTTCGCCCGCCTCATCACCGATCTCGCCGACCGCGGTATGCTCAAGCGCACGCTCGTCATGGTCAGCTCCGAGTTTGGCCGCACGCCGAAGATCAACGGCACCAACGGCCGCGACCACTGGCCGCGCGTCTTCTCGGTCGCCATGGCCGGCGGGGGCATGAAGGAAGGTTACATTCACGGCGCCTCCGACGCTCTCGGTGGTGAGCCCGACCGCGATGCCGTCGGCCCGGCCGACCTCGCCAAGACCATGTACCGCGTCCTCGGCATCAACTCCGACAAGCGCATCGTGTCCGAAGGCGGACGCCCCATCGACATCGTCAACGGCGGTCGTATGATGAACGAGTGGCTTGCCTGATCACGCGCTGTTTCCGTTCCGCCCGCCTGCCCGGCGCGGTGGACGGGCCGCGACCCGCTTAACCGCCATGTCCCTCCGTCTCCTTTTTGCCCTCCTGCTGGTTCCGCTGGTCGCGCGGGCGGCCTATCCTGATTTCAACGCTACCAAGCCCAATGGCGGCCAGCTCGGCACCGAGCTCAAGCTGACCCTCACCGGATCGCGCCTGACGGACTTCGAGGACCTGATGTTCTATCAGCCGGGCTTCACGGTGAAGAGCGTTGAGAGCCGCGCCGCCGGCAAAGTCGAGCTCACGCTCGCCATCGACAAGGCCGTCGAGCCCGGCAACTACCTCGTGCGCATCCGCACGAAGTCCGGACTCTCCCATGCCCGCCAGTTCTTCGTGAGCCCTTTCCCGAACGTCGAGGAGAAGGAGCCGAACTCCGATTTCGCGACGGCCCAGCCGATTCAGCTCAATCAGACGATCGAAGGCGTCATCCAGAACGAAGACGTCGATTACTTTAAACTTGAGGTCAAGAAGGGTCAGCGCATCAGCCTCGAGGTGGATGGGCTACGCTTAGGTTACGGCATCTTCGATCCGTACATCGCGATCATCGACAAGGACAAGTTCGAGAAGGCCTTCTCGGATGACACGATTCTGCACCGCCAGGATGGCTACTGCTCTTTCACGGCGGAATATGATGGTACCTACTATGTGATGGTCCGTGAATCTTCCTACCGCGGCTCGGGCAACTCCTTCTACCGCCTGCACGTCGGTAGCTTCCCCCGTCCGGATGCGATCTACCCGGCCGGCGGCAAGCTCGGTTCCAAACTCACCGTGCGCTTCGTCGACTCCAAGGAAGCCGTGACCGAAGAGGTCCAGCTGCCTTCGACGCCCAATCCGAGTTTCATGCTTTACCCGAAGTCGCAGCCCCCGGCACCTTCCGGTAACACCTTCCGCCTCTCAACTTTCGACAACACCTTGGAAGTCGAGCCGAACGACACCATGGATAAGGCCACGGTCGCCCTGCCTGCCGATGCCTACGCGCTCAACGGTATCATCGAGAAGCCGGGCGACGTCGATTATTTCAAGGTGCCGCTCAAGAAGGGCCAGGTCTTCGATTGCCACTGCTACGCCCAGGCTCTGGGCTCGCCGCTCGATCCGACGGTGCAGGTCTTCACGCCCAAGGGCAGCTCGCTCTCCTTCAATGACGACGGCGGCGGCATGCGCCGTCTGGATTCGCGGTTCAAGTTCACGGCTTCCGTGGACGGACTCTACACCATCAAGATCACGGATCACTTGGAACGCGGCGGACCTAACTTCGTCTACCGTCTGGAGATGATTGCGGCGCAGCCGAGCCTGACGTTCGCCTCGCCAGACTACACGGTCAACGACACGAACTACCGACAGTTCCTCGCCGTGCCTCGTGGCGGCCGCATGGCGCTCCTGGAGAACTTTACCCGCAATGGCATCGGCGGTGATTATCGTTTCGACATCAAGAATCTGCCCCCGGGTCTGCGTCTGCTGAACGATGCCGCGCCTGGCGATATGGGTGGCATGCCGCTCGTGCTCGAAGCCACGGCCGACGCCCCGATTGGCGGGGCGATCGTCACGCCGCAGTTGCTGCCGCTTGACCCGAAGAACACCATCGTCGGCACGCAGCGTCAGGTCTACGACATCGTCCGTTCCGGCAATACCATCTACTATCAGGGTATCGACGACAAGCTGGCGGTGGCGGTCGTCGACGAGGCGCCTTATTCCCTCGAGATCGAGAACCCGCAGGTGCCGCTTGTTCGCAACGGCGTCTATAATCTAAAGGTCTTGGCCAAGCGCAAAGAGAGCTTCAAGGGTGCGATTCGCGTCTTCATGGTCTGGACGCCTCCCGGCGTTTCCTCGCTCGGCGAGCAGACCATCGCCGCCGAATCCAACGAGACCTCCTTCCAGTTGAACGCCGGGGCCGGGGTCGATACCAAGACCTGGAAGTTTGTCGTCATGGGCGAAGCCGAGGCCGGCAACGGCCGCGTATACAATGCTTCACCGCTCGCGGATCTCGCGACCGAGGCCCCTTATGTCGCGGCGAATACGATTCCGCTGACGGCGCTGGAAATCGGCACGCCCGGCCTGATGGTCACGAACTTCGAAGTGCAGCGTCCGTTTGAAGGCGAAGCGGTCGCGACGCTCGTCGGCGTCCCGGACACGATTTCCATCGCGCCTATCAAGGTCACCAAGGATACGAAGGAACTTCGCTTCACCGTCGTGACCAATGACAAGTCGCCCATCGGCAAGAAGGATAATCTCTTCGTGCAGGTCGACATCCCCACGGGCAAGGGCACGACCACCCACCGCGTGGCGATCGGCTCGATTCTCCGCCTCGATGCGCCGCGCAAGGCCGCTCCTGCGCCGGTCGCCAAGGCCGGTGCTCCAGTCGCGAACAAAGCCGCCGCCCCGGCTGCCGCCTCGCCGGTCGTCCTTTCCCGCCTCGAACAACTTCGCCAGAAAAACGACTCCCCTAAGAACTGATCAGCCCATGTTTCCTCGCCCGCGTCTGATTCTCCCGCTGCTCGCTCTCGCCTGGTCGGCCCTCGCCGCCGCCGAGCCAGTCTCGTTCGAGCAGGTGCGTGCCGTGTTCGAAGGCAAGTGCCTCGAGTGCCATAATCCGGAGAAGACCAAGGGCAAGCTGCTGATGACCAGCCGCGAGGCCTTCCTTAAGGGCGGTGAAAGCGGCACGACGTTGGTGGCTGGCGACGCTTCGAAGAGCGAGCTGGTCCGTCGCCTGACGCTGCCGAAGGGCCATGATGACATCATGCCGCCCAAGGACGGCCCTTTGCCCGCTGCGGAGATTGAATTGGTGCGCCGCTGGGTGGCGGAAGGCGCTGTCTGGACCGCCGGCGTCGTGCTGTCCGCCAAGAGCAAGGAAATCGAAGCCGCCCGCGCGGACCTGAAATTGAAGCTGCCCACGCTCGAAAAACTCCAGATCTTTCCGGAGAAGATCGGCCTCGAGACCAAGCGGGATTTCCATCGCATCGTCGTCTTCGCCACCTTCGCGGATGCGACCACGCGCGACGTCACGGCTTTCGCTAATCTTCATGTCGCGGACGCTAAGATCGCGCAGTTCGACGGCTACTCCGTGCACGCTACGGCCGATGCCGGTCAGACCGAAGTCGTCGCCGATCTGGGCGGGCTCACCGCCCGCGCCCCAGTCGCCGTCAAGGATGGTCAGAAAGACCGGGCCATCTCCTTCCGCCTCGACGTCATGCCGGTCTTCATGCGTGCCACCTGCAACAGCGGCGGCTGCCACGGCGCCGCCCGCGGCAAGGACGGCTTCCGCCTTTCACTGTTCGGAATGGATCCGGACGGCGATTACCTTCGCCTGACCCGCGAACTCGTCGGCCGCCGCATCAACCTCGCCATCCCTGAGGAAAGCACGCTGGTCGAGAAGTGTGTGGGGAAGGTGCCGCACTCCGGCAACAAACTCTACGACGAGGATTCCATCTATAATAAGAACATCCTCGAATGGATCACCACCGGCGCCAAGGACGACCCCGCCGATGTCGCGAAGGTGACCGGCATCGAAGTCTTCCCGAAGCAGATCGTGCTTGAGGGCAAGGACGCCACCCAGCAAATCACCGTTCGCGCGACCTACTCGGACGGCACGGACCGCGACGTGACCAACTTCGCCCTGTTCATGTCGAACAACGACCCGGTCGCCGCCATCACCAAGGACGGCGTGGTCAAGTCCGGCGAACGCGGCGCGGCCTTCATGCTGGCCCGCTTCAATGTCTTCAGCGTCACCGCCCAGGTTATCGTCATCCCCAAGGGCCTCGTCTACGAGCGACCCAAGGCCGCGGAGGTCAACTACATCGACAAGGCCGTCAACGAGCGCCTGCACCGTCTGCGCGTGATTCCTTCCGGCACCTGCACGGATGAGGAGTATGTCCGTCGTGTCTTCATCGACGTCGTGGGGCTCTACCCTAAGCCGGAGGAACTCAAGGCGTTCATCGACGACAAGGCTGCCGACAAGCGCGCCAAGTTGGTCGAAGGGCTGCTGCAGCGCAAGGAGTTCACCGAGCTCTGGGTCATGAAGTGGGCCGAGCTGCTCCAGATCCGTTCCGGAATCGCCGGCAACAACAACATCCCCCCGTTTTATAAGAACGCCCTCCTGTATTACAACTGGCTCGGCGATCTGATCGGGAAGAACGTGCCGATCGACAAGATCGTCGTCGACCTGCTTTCCGCCACCGGCGGCACGGTCTCGGTGCCTGCGGTCAATTACTACCAGAGCGAACTCGATCGCCTGAAGCTCAGTGAGAACGTCGCCCAAGTGTTCATGGGCATGCGCATCCAGTGCGCCCAGTGCCATAACCATCCGTTCGACCGCTGGACGATGAACGACTATTACGGCTTCAACGCCTTCTTCGCCCAGATCGGCCGCAAGAATACCGACGACCCCCAGGAAGTCATCATCTACAACAGCAAGGGCGGCGAGACCCAGCACTTCCTCACCAAGAAGAACGTGAAGCCGAAGTTTCTCGGGGGTGAGGAGCCGGACCTCAAGCCTGGCGACGACCGCCGCCGCGTGATGGCGGAGTGGCTCGCCTCGCCGCGTAACCCGTACTTCGCCCGTAATATTGCGAACATCATCTGGGCGCACTTCCTCGGCGTCGGCGTGGTGGATCCGGTGGATGACGTCCGCGTCTCCAATCCTCCCTCTAACCCCGAACTCCTCGACGAGCTCGCCAAGCGCCTGACGGAATATAAATACGATGTGCGTCAGCTTGTGCGCGACATCACCGCCTCGGCGGCCTACCAGCGTAGTTCGAAGACGAACGAGAGCAACGCCGCCGACAAGCTGAACTTCGCGCGCGCCCAGGTGCGCCGCGTGCGCGCCGAGGTGCTGCTCGACGGTATCTCCCAAGTCACCGAGACCCCGAATAAATTCCAAGGCCTCCCGGTCGGCGCCCGCGCGGTCCAGATTGCCGACGGCGCGGTCAGTAACTACTTCCTGACAACCTTCGGCCGCTCGAAGCGCGAGTCTGTCGCCTCGACCGAGGTGAAGACCGACCCGAACCTGTCCCAGGCCCTGCATCTGATGAACGGTGACGCGGTCAATGACCGCATCGCGCGCGGCGGGGTGGTTGAGAAGATGATCAACGGCGGCAAATCCAACGACGAGATCATCCGCGAACTCTTCCTGCGCACCTTCGGGCGCGCCCCGGCTCCCGTGGAGATCAAGTCCGTCACCGATGCGATCGCCGCCGAGCCGGCCAGCCGCAA